>Ga0209737_10001465_pt1 | contig 16948 bp, 9 predicted proteins | sample TergutCu122P3_FD_187284 | JGI IMG/M metagenome (GOLD analysis project Ga0209737, IMG submission 187284) | Cubitermes ugandensis P3 segment gut microbial communities from Kakamega Forest, Kenya - Cu122 P3 (SPAdes) (version 2) | ecosystem: Host-associated > Arthropoda: Insects > Digestive system >...
TGGTTCTGGGAGGCGACAAACGTGAAGGTATATCTGGTACGTCATGGTGATGCAGATGCGGAAGTCCCCGAAGGCCTAGGCGATGGGGAGCGCGCACTTACAACAAAGGGCCGCCTGCTGCTGACCTCCCACTTTGGCGCTGTGGCTCCGCGCATGGCGGACTTGGAGCTCATTCTCTTCAGTCCCCTGGTGCGCTGTGCGCAAACAGCGCAGCTGCTGTCCATGGCCATGGGTTATGAGGGGACTTTGCGCGTCCACAAAGCGCTGCTGCCGGACATGCCGGTGGGCGCCATTGAGGCCTTGCTTGCGGACTGCCCCGCCAAGGCCCTTGCCCTGGTCGGCCACCAGCCTGCCATGGGCGCTTTGGCAAGCCACCTGTTGAGGCTGGAGCATTTTCCGAAGCCCTTTGCCTTTGTCCCCGGCACCGTCGTGGGCATTGAGCTTGAGCCTTCGGAGCAACCCTCGCGCGGCGCCTTGTTGTTTTGTGCGCAGCCGGGCCAGGGCAGTGTTGAGAAGTTGTTTTAGACCGGTTTCACTTTGACATGATCTCTTCGTTGGGCTCCGGTTCCGCTCAGGTCACGCACTTGAGTGCGCTCCCATCGCGGAATCCTCGCCCGCCTCGACCTCATGTCAAATTGAAACCGGTCTAGACTTCCATCACTTCTTTTTCTTTCTTCTCTACCAACTCCTCAATGCGCGCAATGCCTGCGTCGGTTTCCTTTTGCACCTTCTCGGAAATGCGCTTGGACTCATCCTCGGAAATGAGTTTGTCCTTTTGCAAGCCCTTCAACACTTCATTGGCGTCGCGGCGCTCATTGCGGATGGACACCTTGTGCTCTTCGCCTTTGGTGCGCACCTGTTTGGCAATTTCCTTGCGGCGCGCCTCCGTCAAAGGCGGAATGGGCAGGCGAATCAATTCTCCGTCGTTGACGGGGTTGAGGCCCAGGTTGGCCTCGCGAATGGCTTTCTCAATCTCCTTCAAAACGCCTTTGTCATAGGGTTTGATGGTAATCAGCCGCGGCTCCGGGACGCCCAGCGCCGCGCAGCCATTTAAGGGGGTGGGAGAGCCATAATAGTTGACGCGGATGCCGTCCAACAAAGAGAGGTTGGCTCGGCCTGTGCGAAACTTGGCCAAACTCAGCTTCAGCCCTTCCACCACCTTCTCTACATTGGCTTTGAATTCCTTCAACACATTCTCGCTTTGAGACATTCCTCTTCTCCTTCAGGCTATGTGTCTGACCAAGCCGTGGCCACCGGGCCCACCAAAGTGCCTATGTCGCCAGGACTCATAATGGCCTTAAAAATATTGCCCGTTACCGTAATGTCAAACACAACAATGGGCAGCTTGTTTTCCATGCACAGAGAAATGGCCGTCGAATCCATAACGGCCAGGCCGGCTTTGAGCACATCCATATAGCCAAGCGTCCGGTAGCGGCGAGCAGCGGCATCCGTCTTGGGGTCTGCGCTGTAAATGCCATCCACCTTGGTGGCCTTCAAAATGGCATCCGCGCCAATTTCCATGGCCCGAAGGCTCGCGGCCGTGTCCGTGGTAAAATAAGGGTTGCCTGTGCCGGCGGCGAAAATCACCACCCTCCCCTTCTCTACATGCCTTATGGCGCGACGCCGAATGTAGGGCTCACATATTTGCTCAATCTTTATCGCCGACAGCACCCGGGTGAAAACCCCCAGCTTCTCCAAGGCGTCCTGCAGGGCCATCGCATTGATGCAGGTGGCCAACATCCCCATATAGTCCGCGCTGGAGCGGTCCATCCCCTCTGTGGCGCCTGCTACGCCGCGAAAAATATTGCCGCCGCCGATGACGACGGCAATCTCCACCTTCGCCTCGACAATGGCCTTTATCTCAGAAGCCACCCTCGTCAGCGTCGGCGAGTGAATGCCATATTTCCCGTCGCCCATTAAGGCCTCTCCCGAAATTTTCAGGAGGACTCGCCGGTATGCCGTTGGTTGTTGCGTCGTGCCCATAAACCCCTCGCATGCGTGGCTGCCCACAAACACTGCTTTGTCTACAAACACAGGGCCGCAAAACGCGGCACTGAAAGCTTCTTTCTTGCGCTTCAGCCCGCCAAGGTTTTTGCGACTTCCTCAGCAAGGTTGTCTTGTTTCTTTTCTATGCCCTCGCCTACCTGCATGCGCACAATGCGCTCTATGCTCAGCGGCACCCCCAGCTTTTTTGAAACCTCCGACAACAACTGGCCTATTTTCTTCTTGTCGTCTTTGAACCAGAATTGGTCCACAAGGCAAATGGACTCGAAATATTTTTCCAGCTTGCCGGCAATTATTTTTTCTTGAATTTCTGGCGGACGCTTTCCCAAAGAAGGGTCTGCTTTGAAAATTTCTTTTTCTTTCTCTATCCACTCCGGGGGGACGTGCTCGCGGCTGACACAGAGGGGATTGAGGCCGGCAACCTGCATGGCAAGCTCCTTGGCAAGCTCGGAAGCTTCAGCTCCGCTGTGCCCTGCAAGCTCTACAAAAGCAACCAGGCGCTGGTTGCCGTGCATATAGCAACCTAGGACAGCGTTTGGGGTTGCCTGCCAGTCTGCAAAGCGCCGTATGCCAATGTTCTCGCCAATTTGCGAAACCAAATTCACGAGAATGTCTTTGACTTTTTTGGAGGCGTCGAAACTCCAGGCTTGCTCCAGCAAAATTTCAGCATCCTCGGCTGCGGAAGGGGCCTCTTCACGACACACATAGCGGGGGGAGCACTGGGCAATGTGCTCAACCAGGGCCTGTGCAAATGCGCAAAACTCCGGGTTGCGCGCAACAAAGTCCGTCTCGCTGTTGATTTCCGCAGCGACAAGGCGCCGCATGTCGGCGGCTTTCCAAAGGCCCATCAGCCCCTCGGCGGCAACACGCCCGGACTTGGACTGGGCTTTGGTGATGCCTTTTTTTCGCAACCACTCCTTGGCTTTTTCAAAGTCGCTGCCGCACTCCTGCAAGGCGCGCTTGCAATCCATCATCCCCGCGCCTGTTTGCTCTCTGAGCTCTTTGACTTGACTTGCTCCAATGGCTGTCATCTCTCTTCTCCTTCAAAGGCCGCTTAGGCTTCCAACTCGCCGACGTCAGACTCTGTCAATGTCAATTCGCCTTCTGTGGATAGGTCCTCTTCTTCCTCTTCGCCCGCCTCGGGTTGTATTCCAAAACTGGCCAGGCTGCCTTTCACATCCACAACGGGCATACGGGCGCCTCCTCCTTTGGAAGCCCTTCTTGCCCCCTGGAGTTTGTCTCCCGCCTTTTTGCGCTCCTCCTCATCGCGGGCCAAAGCGCCGGAAGTTTTATAGAAAGCCGCCCCCTCTATGGCCGCCTCCGCAATGCGCGAAGTAAACAAGCGGATGGAGCGAATGGCATCGTCATTGGCCGGAATGACATAGTCGACGCCCTGAGGGTCGCAGTTGGTATCCACGACGCCGATGACTGGAATGCCCAGGCGCGCGGCTTCATGCACGGCAATTTGCTCCTTCTTGGGGTCGATGATGAATACGCAGCCGGGCAGGTGGGTCATCTCTTTTATTCCCCCTAGGTTTTTTTCCAGCTTCTCCCTCTCCCTCTCCAGTCTGGCCACTTCTTTCTTGGGCAAACGCTCATAGATGCCGTCTTCGGCCATCTTCTCAAGGCCTTTGAGACGGTCTATCCCCTGCTTAATGGTTTTGAAGTTGGTCAGCGTTCCTCCCAACCAGCGCGTGGTCACCCAATATTGGCCGGAGCGCCGCGCCTCCTCCTGGATGACTTCCTGCGCCTGCCGCTTCGTGCCTACAAACAAAACCGAGCCACCGCGACTGGCAACATCCCTTACAAAACGAAACGCGGTGCGCGCCAAATGCACCGTCTTTTGCAAGTCAATAATATAAATGCCGTTGCGCGCCCCAAAAATATAGGGCTTCATTTTGGGATTCCATCGCTTGGTTTGGTGTCCAAAATGAACGCCTGCCTCCAGCATTTGACGCACGCTGATTGAGGTTTTGGAGGCGAGGGCTTGTTCCATCGTTTGCGGTTCAGGTTCAGCGGTTTGCACGTTGGCAGTATTTTCTTCCATGACAGGCCTTTCGGTTATTCCTCCACGCCCCTTACCTGGACAAGCCAGGCACCAAAAACGCTGGGCGTGTGTGAGATTTATTCAATAAGACGCCTGGGGCCTTAGCAAAGCTTTGTTTAAAGCGCAAGTGGCGAGTTCTGCCGCCTGGCGAGACGTTTGGCAGCGCCCGAAAAAGCGTTTTCGTCGAAAGTGTCCCACGGCAGTTCCTGAAGGAGGATTTTTGTTCTCAGGTGGACGAAGTGGGTGGGGGTCGCGATGGGAGTGCACTTGAGTGCATGACCTGAGCGGCCCCTGCCCACTTCGTTCATCTGAGGACAAAAAGACCCTTCAGGAACTGCCGTGGCAACGTTTGTATTTTTTGCCGCTCCCGCACGGGCAGGGCGCATTTTTGCTGACATGTCCTTCTTTGGGCTCTGCCTTGGCGGAAACAGCAGCGGCGGCGGCCTGGGCAGCCATGGCGGCTCTGCGTCTGGCTTCGAGTTGTTGCTGCAATTTTTCAGCATCCGCCTGGGCGTTGCGCGGTTGCGCCCGGCATATTTGAGACACAAATTGGGCCTTGGTGGACACCAGCATGCGAACAAAACCGTCAAAGCCCTCCCGCTTGTATTCGTGTTTGGGGTTCTTTTGGCCATAACCTCTCAACCCAATGCCCTGCCTTAAGTGGTCCATCCCCAACAAATGGTCCTTCCATTGCTGGTCTATCGTCGCCAAATAACGCACCTGGCAAAAGCGAAACCAGTCCTCGCCATAATCCGCTTCGCGGTCCAAAAAATTCTTCTCTATGACGCGATAAATCTGCTCCTGCAAGTCCGAAGGCCGCCCGCTGGCCTGAAAATCCATCTCCACGTTGAATGTCTCTTTGACGCTCTTTTGCAGGGAATTTAAGTCCCAGGCATCCGGGTTTTTCGACGAAGCATAGGTGTCCGTCAAATTGACAATGACATCTTCGATGGCATCCAAAATCATCTCTTTTAAGTCCGCATACGTCAGCAGCTTCTCCGTCCGCGTCTTTAACTTCGTCTTGCTGTCTTCTTCATATTCCACCAGAGGAATGCCCGCGCCGGAGGCCAGCACCTGTTTGCGCAGGCGATAGACTGTCTTGCGCTGCTGATTCATGACGTCGTCATATTCCAGCGTGTTTTTGCGCATATCAAAGTTCATGCCTTCGACGCGCTTTTGGGCATTTTCAATGGCCTTCGACAAATAGCGGTGCTCAATGACTTCGCCTTCCTGCATGCCGAGCCTGTCCATCAACCCCATCAGCCTCTCTGAGCCGAAAATGCGCATCAAGTCATCTTCCAGGGACAAGAAAAACTTGGAAGTACCCGGGTCTCCCTGTCGGCCTGCGCGGCCACGCAGCTGGTTGTCAACGCGGCGGGACTCGTGCCGCTCTGTCCCCAAAATAAACAAGCCGCCCGCCTCAAGCACTTCTTTGCGCTCTGCGTCTGCAATGGCTTTTTGCCTGGCTTCTTCCCCGGCCAGCTTCTCTTTGTAGGCTTTTTTGGCGGAAGAGAGCACCTCAGCATGGGCTTCCGGAGACTGGTTTTCCTTGGGCAGCGGCGCTTCAAAAGCACCCACAATGGCTCTGGCGGCAGCTTCATGGTTGCCGCCGAGAATAATGTCCGTTCCGCGGCCTGCCATGTTGGTGGAAATGGTGACAGCGCCTTTGCGTCCGGCCTGGGCGACAATGTCCGCTTCTTTCTGGTGTTGCTTGGCATTCAACACATGGTGGGGGACATTTCGCTTCTTGAGGAATTGAGAAACAATTTCACTCTTGGCAATGGAGACAGTCCCCACCAGCACGGGCTGGCCTGACTTGTGAAGCCGCTCCAACTCATCGGCCACCGCTTCAAACTTCTCCCGCTCCGTGCGGTAGACAAGGTCATTCAAGTCCTCGCGCACCATCGGCCGGTTGGTGGGAATGACGCGGACTTCCAACTTATAAATTTTTGCAAACTCTTCGGCCTCTGTGTCTGCGGTGCCTGTCATTCCGGACAGTTTGGAGTACATGCGGAAATAGTTTTGGAATGAAATGGTCGCCAGCGTCTGGTTTTCAGCCTCAATGGTGACGCCTTCTTTGGCTTCCACGGCCTGGTGCAAACCGTCGCTCCAACGGCGGCCATGCATGAGGCGCCCTGTAAACTCATCGACAATCACCACCTCGCCGTCGCTGACGACATAGTCTTTGTCGCGTTGGTAGAGCATATGCGCGCGCAAGGCCTGGTCCACATGGTGCAGGGTTTCCAGCTGGTCCGGCGCATAGAGGTTGCCCACTTTCAGGCGCTCTTGCACTTTTTCAATGCCTGAGTCCGTGAGGGAAACCATGCGGGATTTTTCGTCAAGCACGAAGTCCAAGTCTTTGACAAGGCCCGGAATGACTCTGTCTACGCGGTAATATTGGTCTGTCGTCTTTTCGGTGGGGCCGGAAATGATGAGGGGCGTCCTCGCCTCGTCAATGAGGATGGAGTCCACTTCGTCAACAATCGCAAAATTCAATTCGCGCTGCACATAGTCCGCCAACTGGTATTTCATGTTGTCGCGCAAATAGTCGAAGCCGAATTCATTGTTTTGCCCATAGGTAATGTCCGCGCGGTAGGCCTCCTGGCGCTCCTGGTCCGTCAACCCATGCAGCACACACCCCACCTTCAGGCCTAAAAAGCCGTGAATTCGCCCCATCCACTCCGCGTCACGGCGCGCCAAATAGTCGTTCACCGTGACGACGTGTACGCCTCGCCCCGTCAAGGCATTCAGGTAGCTTGGCAAGGTTGCCGTCAGCGTTTTGCCTTCGCCGGTGCGCATTTCGGCAATGCAGCCTTGGTGCAAAAACAAGCCGCCTATCATCTGCGCGTCAAAATGCCTCTGGCCAATGGCGCGCCAGGCGGACTCGCGTACCAAAGCAAAAGCTTCAAACAGCACCTCGTCCAGCGGGCGTCCGTTGGCAACCTCCTGCTTGAGGCGGTTTGTGTAGGGCGCAAACGCGTCGTCCCCCAGCGCCTTCATTTTGGTTTCCAACTCGTTGATGCGAGCTATTTTCGGCCAGGCCTTCTTCAGTTCGCGTTCATTCTTCGTGCCGACAATTTTTCGCAGCATCCACTCAATCATGCATTCGCCTTCTGGTTGGTTTGTGGCAAAAAGCCAAGGAGAATTCCTCCTGGTTTCTCAAGTTGGCCGGGGGAGCCCCGGGGGAGGTCAGCCAAGTTCCATCAAATAGCGCTCCGCATCCAAGGCGGCCATGCAGCCGGTGGCCGCCGCTGTAATCGCCTGGCGGTAGCGCGCGTCGGCAACATCCCCGCACGCAAAAACCCCCTCCACGTTGGTGTGCGTGGAGCCTGGCTTCACCTTCAAATAGCCGTTCTCCTGTTTGTCGAGCACCCCTTCTGCCAGCTCTGTTACGGGGGTGTGCCCTATCGCAATGAAAACACCGCTGACTGGCAAAACCGTCTCCTCCCCTGTCTTTGGGGTTTTTAGCAAAAGCCCCTTCACCTCCTTGCCGTCGCCGAGAATTTCTTCGACGACTGCCCCCAGTACTGTTTTTATTTTGGGGTTTCTTTGTACGCGCTCTTGCATGGCTTTGGAGGCGCGAAACTCTTCGCGACGGTGTACCAAAGTGACGCTGGCGCAAAAATTCGTCAAAAAGGAGGCCTCCTCCATGGCGGTGTCGCCGCCGCCTATGACGGCCACCTCCCGGCCTTTGAAAAAAAAGCCGTCGCACGTCGCGCATGCCGACACCCCTTTGTTTCTGTAGGTGTCCTCCCCCTTGACGCCAAGCCACTTTGCGCTGGCGCCTGTGGCCAAAATGACAGCCTGCGCCCATGTGCGCGTGCTTTCTCCTTCCACGAGGAAGGGCTTTTTGGAGAAGTCTATCTTCTGTACATTCTCCAAAAGCCACTGCGCGCCTAAGCGCTCGGCTTGTGCCTGCATGCGCTGCATCAGCTCAGGGCCTTGAATCCCCTCTGGAAAGCCCGGAAAATTCTCTACTTCCGTCGTCGTCGTCAGCTGCCCACCTGGGACGCGCTGAGCGTCCAAGGCGCTGGGGCCGCCGGCAAAAACCAAAGGCTGCATGCCCGCACGCGAGGCATAAATGGCGGCAGTGCATCCTGCAGGCCCGGAACCGACAATGACGAGCTTTCGAAGCGGTATTTCATGAGACATTGTTTTTCCCTCTTTTTTTGTCATGGCCCTTTTGAAAGCCAGACTTTTATCTCAAGCATACTCATGCTACGAGTTATTTCCCATGGACTTGTCAATCCTCCGAAAAGTCGCTCTTTTTGAAGGGCTCACCTCTCGCCAGCTGAACATTATTCTCCGGGTGCTCAAGGAGCGCGAATATGCCAGTGGCACCCGCATTTTCTCCGAAGGCGAAAAAGGCAACTCCATGTTCATCATCGCCGAAGGCAAAGTCCGTCTCTCGAAAGTCATCTCCGGCGGCGAAGAGGCCTTGGCCCTCATGGATGCAGGAGAGCACTTTGGCGAAATGGCGCTCATTGATGAAGGCCCTCGCACCTCCTTTGCCATTGCCCACACCTCCTGTGTGCTCTATGAGCTTGGCAGCCGCGCTTTTAATGAAGTCATGTTTACGCACAAGGAAATTGCTTATACCCTGCTGTGGACTTTGGTACGTACGCTGGCGCACCGGCTTCGGGAAACCGATGAGCGCCTGCACAGCCTTTTGGCCTTGGCCTCCTTCGGGACACATGCCGAAACCGTTTCGCCCTTTGGGACGGTAGACCCACTGGCTTCGTTGAAGGGGTGAAAACTGCCCACGCCAGCAACAGCGAACAGCCACTCGCGGAGGTTTCAGGCTTTTGGGAAGTGGAAGCGGTCTAATTGCCACGCACAACAAGGCTGATTCTGTCAAAGCGCCCTTTGTCATCCAGCGCCGTAATGACATAACGGCCATTCTTCTCTAATTTCACAACGTGGCTGGACAAGGGGCCGGTTTTGGCCACAAGACTGCCGTTGACAATCCAGTGGATGTGGCTTTGTGCGCCTTGTACGCGCAAGCGTACGGATGGCACCGCCTGTGAAGGCGTGCGCTGAATCCACTCGCCGTTGCTGGCTCCCATAATTCGGATGCTCCCACCGCTATGGTAAAGCGCCGCACAGCGCGCAGACCATGGTGGCGGCACGCTTTGTTGCAGCAGCGCCGGCGTAAGCCACGGCACCAATGCGTCCGGCCAGCGGGCAACTTCAAAAGTGTCATAGGGCTGCTGGCTGCAATCCGGCATGACACGCTGCTTGGTTTGCCGGTCAACATGGTAAGTCAACACAGGCGGCAACTGGCTTCCGCGACGCTCGGCAAAAGTCGGCGGCACCACATCGTTCAACACCCAGGCTGTGCGACGAATTGGACACAATGCCGCGTTGAAAAGCTCACCTTCTGCCGGCGCAGAAGTCCCTTGCGGCCAGCAAATGCTTCTTTGCGTCACGGACTTGGGTGGATAGCGGATGCTCAGCGCTGGCTCTGCCGGCAGCGTGCCAAAAACAGAAAGCAGCAGCGGAGCTGCAACACTGGCGCCAAAAAAACCCGGGTTCGGCGTTCCGTCCGGACGGCCCACCCATACGCCGACGGTGTAGGCGTCGTTGACGCCGACGGACCAGGCGTCGCGAAACCCAAAACTTGTCCCGGTTTTATAGGCCACCCCCCTTGTGTTGCCGCGGATTCCTACTGCGCGGCCTACCGGGCCCCCGCTCTCTAAAATGTCGCGGACAATAAACGCCGCCCCCTCGCTCATCATCCGCCGCTCCCTCATGGGCTCATCTGGCAATAGGCGCGGCTTGCCCGCAATTCCTCCGCGCACCAAGGAGGAATAGGCCCCCACCAAGTCTTCCAGGGTGAGGGCGGCCCCTCCCAGAATGATGCTTAAATTGGCCGCCGCCCCCCGGGGTAAGTCGAGCCTTAGCCCCCCTTGACGCAAATGCGCTACAAAACGCTCAGGGCCATAATGCTCAAAAACTTCGACGGCAGGCACATTCAAGGAGCGCACCAGGGCCTCTGAAACGCTGACAGCTCCGCTGAATTTTTCTTGGAAATTTCCCGGTTGATAGCCGTCAAAGGACTGCGGCGTGTCTGACAACAAGGACTCAGAATGAATCAGCCCCTCGTCAAGCGCCATCGCATATAAAAATGTCTTGAGGGTGGAGCCGGGGGAGCGCTTTGCGCGTACCATGTCGACGTGGTTGAAACGGCGCGCATTGAAAAAGTCAGCGGAGCCCGCATAGGCCACCACCTCCAATGTCTGGTTGTCCATCACCATGGCCGCAAGCGAAACCCGCTCCGGCAAAGTGTTGGCCAAATGACTCAACAACAACTCCACATTGCTTTGAATTCCCGCGTCAATGGTGCCATCCACCCGCAACATGCCGGGCCTCATCCGCTTCACCCTTTCAGCGTAGAGCGGTGCCAGCAGCGGCTCTCTAATGTTGAACACCACCACCGGCTCCATGAGTGCGTCTGCTCTCACCTCTGCCGGCCATACCCTGCCCATGCGCCGGATTACTTTGTCGCGTGCCCTGCGGGCGCGCTCGGGGAAGCGGTCCGGACGCAACAAGGAAGGTGCCTGCGGCAACACGGCCAACAAAGCCGCCTCTGCCGGCGTCAAACGCAAGGCGGGTTTTCCCAAATAGGCGCGGCTGGCGGACTCAACACCTTCGAGAACGCCGCCCATGGGCGCATAGTTGAGGTAGAGCTCCAAAATGTCGCGCTTTGAATGGTGGAATTCCAGTTGCATGGCGCGAAAAATCTGCCGCGCTTTGCCTTTGGGTGTGCGTGGAATGGGCTCTATCATGCGGGCAACTTGCATGCTGAGGGTTGAGCCGCCAGAAACAATTCGCCCATGGGACTTCCATTGCCAGCCTGCACGCAGCAAAGAAATGGGGTTAACTCCGAGATGCCACCAAAACCAGCGGTCCTCATAGCGGAGGAGGGCCTCAATATATTCAGGGGCCACCTGCTCCAGCTGAATGGGGTAGCGCCAAACGTGGTGGCGGTCTGGAAAAGCACGCAGAGGCGTCCCATCCCTCGCCACCACCAAGGTTGCATAGGGAGAGGCACGCCCCGGCGTCGGCAATGGGTAGCTTCTGTCGAGAATAACAAACGCTGCCACAACAAGCAGCGCCAAGCCGCACAGCCCGAGTGCAAGCCTCCGCATGCGCCGACGGCTCGGCAGGGCTTTTTGTATGCCTTGCCACGAAGTCATGGCAGCCTTTGTCCTCGTCACCTGGCTTCTTTGGACACCGCATTCAGAATGGCCTGGTCAATCACCATCTCATCTCTTCCACCATGGCTGCCGCGGATTTCAGGGTTGTACATTTCTTCAGCGGACAAGGGCGGCACCTTGAAAACACCGGGCGTAACGACGCGCACGCGATAGAAAAGCCGCACTTCTTCGTTCCACCAACTGCCAAGTCGCACGGCGGCAACAAAACGGTCGTCTCTGAATTCCCGGTGAATAATCCGCCGATTGCTCATCAGCTCTGCGGGCACTTCGCCGTCAATCCTCAATACGCTGCCGGTTTCACCCTCAATGAGGTTGATGTTTTCAATTTCAAAGCCCGCCGGAATGCGGTCAACCACCAGCGTGTTGGGAGCGTTGATTCCTCTTGCATTGGAAACCGTCAGCTTCACCCAAACAGTGTCGCCGGTTTTCAATGCGCCGGCCTTCAATGCAGCTGGCTGCAACAACTTGCCTTCTGCGTCATAATAGGCGCGCTTGAGGAGAAGGGTTCCACCTTCGGGCGGGGCATTTCTTGGATAGCCACCCAGAGAAATCTGCAGGTAGAGTCTTCGCTCTGAGCGGTTGAGAAGATGACTGCCTGATGCCAAATCCTCGTGTGTCAAACTCGCAAACAGCCCCCTTTGCTGCTGGAATTCCTGGCTCGCCTCCCCTTTTGTCAGGGTTGCTTGCCAGGCTTTTTCTGCTGCCTCTCCCAAGTCATGCCCTGCCATAAACACGGCAAACTGCTCTTGTGTGCTCAAATACGTCTTGTTTTTGAGCAAATCGCTCAGCCGCGCCAGCAATGTCCCGCTGTTTGGCACCGACAGCTTGTGCTTTTGCAGCAAGGCATAGGAGAGGGCTGTGTCGCGTATGTCGCTGCCATAGTCATACCAGCCGCTGGCTTTGCGTACTTTTGTCATGCCCTCTTCCAAGGCCGTGTTGGCGCGCGTCTCATCCCCCATCAGCTTCAAGGCAATCCCCACATGCACCAAGGCCAGCCCCCCCGGCGCATTTGCACGCAACTCATGGAGTTGGCGCAACGTCGCTAAAGACACTTTTTTCTCTTGCGCGAGGACATAAGCGCCATAGGCCAGTGCGCCAAAATGACGGTTGCGCATTCCCCATGTATTGCTCCAGGAAGTGTTGCGCTCAAGCTGCTCATGTCTGGCCAGCGATGCAATGCCGGGGCCGATTTCTTTCAGCAGAAAGTCTGTCGCCTTGCGGTATACGTCTTCGGGCACATCAAAGCCCTGTGCGCGCGCATCCTGCAAAAATTGAGTCACATAAGAGGTCAACCAATATTCATATTCCGAAACATTGCCCCACAAACTGAAACCGCCGTTCGCGCCTTGGTACGCAGCCAGTTTGGCAATGGACTTGCTCAACATGGCCATTCGCTGCTCTCGGCTGAAGGGTTTCAAGTCAAACCGCTTGGCTGTCTCTTCGTCGATGAAAACATGCGGATAGCTGGAGCTCGTCGTCTGCTCGGTGCAGCCATAGGGATAGACGAGCAAGCCTCGGACTGCCTCGCGAATGTCAATGGGCGGCACATCGCTGATGACCAAAGCTGCATGCTCTGTGGCGGGGTGCCAGCCTTTGAGTGAGGCTGTTGGCCTTATATGAAAAGTCTGCCCCGGCTCGATAACATGGAGCGAGACATGGGTTTGCGGCGCCGTCGGCGCTTCAATCTGCAATTTAAACTGCCGCTCCATGTCAATGTCCTGGCCTTTCACGCGCAAGCCGACATCCGCCAAATGGGGATGGCCTGTGGCATTCACCATGAAACGCACCACTGTCTTCTCCTGGTCTTTCAAGGAAACACTGCGTTCCGAATTCTCAAACTTCAGGCCCGCACTCCCCTTCAAGTGAAGCTTCAGTTGCTGTGCACGGCCGGACATGTTGTGCAAGTCAAGCGCGACAACCGCCTTGTCACCCAGCCCGATGAAACGCGGCATGGACATTTCGGCAATCAGCGGCGCCGCCACCGTCATCTCCCGGTCTGCGGAACCATAGCTGTCGTCTGAAGCGACCACCGCCATCAAACGCAGCTGGCCGTTAAAGTCCGGCACTGTCATGGAGATGTGTGCTTCCCCTTCTGCGTTTAAGTCGACAGGACCGCTAAAGAGGTCCACCAGCCTCACCTTTTGCGGCATCCCCTTCGTCGGCTGCATGGATGCGTCACCTCCAAATTTTAAAGTCCCTTTCTTGCCGAGCATCTTCTCAATCAGACGGCCATACATGTCGAGCAAGTCAATGTTGTAACGCAACTGGCCAAAGAAAGCTTTGTGCGGGTCCGGCGTCTTGAAGTTGGTAATGTTCAAAATGCCAACATCCACTGCCGACAAGGTCACCATCGCCTTTTTGCCTTTGGCCTGTGGAGCGTGGATGCGTACTTTGAAGGATGTTTCTGGCTTTGTCTTCTCTGGCGCTTCAATGGTGACTTCCAGCTGGCGTTGGCTTCGGTCAAGCCGCAGGGGAATTATCCCCAAAGCCCTCGCCGGGGTAATCAAATTGCCCTCGCTCCCCGGACGCAAAACGGTGACGGAGGCATATATGTCGTGCCGCTTCCACTCCTTGTCTATGGGAATCTCCACCACCTGCTTGTCGCTGGTAATGCTCACCCGCCTCATCCACAACAACTTGTCTGCTTCTACGACAACAACCGCCTCCCCTTTGTGGGGTGCCACAACTGTCAGCTGCGCTGTCTCCCCTCCTAAATAGGTCGGCTTGTCGAAAGTCAAACTGACGCGGTCCGGGCGGATGCCATCCCTCTCATTCTGCTCCGCATCCCACCCCGCGTAGAAACGACGGCTTGTGAAGGCCGGGGAATTCGGGTCGCTGATTTCGATGCGATAGCGCCCGTGTTTGACGGGCACCTTCAACAGCCCGCGGCTGCCTTTCGCTGCTGAAACCGAAAAGGTGCCTACCAGCTCGGTCGTCTCGGTATAGCCGGAATTCCAGCCGCGGTGGTCATCATAACGCCAATAGTAGTCTCTTCTCTCGTGGAACAAACGCACTTGCAAACCCTGGGCAGAAAGAAGCTCGCCGGAACGGTTGGCGCGCACAACTTCAAACTCCGCCAGAGCATTGCTGCGGACATAGCTTCCTTCGGCCAGGGAGCGAAGGCCAATAATCTCCTGGGTGGGCCAGAGGGTGCGCTCAATGCTGCGGATGACGGGGCGGCCGCCGCTTTCCAACAAGCTGAGGGTCGCTCGTATTTTGAAGGGGGATTTGGAAGCCTTCGACAACTGAGGGTCCACGGAGAAGGAGGCATTCCCCCCGCCATCCAACTCTGTCTCCTCCAACTCTCTGCGACTGGACAATTTTTTGTCGTCTTCATTTCCGAAGAAAAACCCCGGCAAGGTTTCTCTCAGAGGGTTGGTGTCCGGCATAAACTCAACAATGCCAAGCACGCGGTTTCCGCTCGCCGGAGCGCCATAGAGGTAGGCACCTTGGATGGAAATTTCCAGGGACTCCTTCTGCCCCAGGCTTTTTTGCTCCGTCTTCAGCTCCAACTTCATCCGCTCCGGAATGAATTCTTCAACCGAAAATGTATAGACAGTCCCCGCCTGTTTGTCGGCAGGGTCTGCACGCAACTCTAAAGACCAGCGTCCGGTCGGCGCATCCGGCGGTATCTCCAGTGTCTGCTGGTAATAACCCGGGCGGTTCGCCTTCGGCTGCCATGTCGCAACCCACTGCCTTTGCCCATCGGGACGCAGCAAAAGCGCTTGAATCGGCTGCGGCGGAACAGCATGCCCGTCCGCGTCACGCGCCAAAACGGACACCTCAAAAGTTTCGCCAGGGCGATAGAGGTTGCGCCCGCTATAGGCAAACAAGCGCGTCGGTTTGAAGAAGTCGCCCGCAATGCTGTATTCAGACAAATCCAAAGCCGGCTCTTTGAGCAACAGCATGGAAACTTGCTGGCCCTTGCGCGCCAACACCACTTGCGCGTTTTCAGGAAAGGCCTCAAAAGCAGCGCTGCCTTCTTTGTCGGTTTCAGCCTGGGCCAGCACTTTGCCGCCAAAGTCCAGCCAGGAAATGGTAACGCCGTTGAGGGCTTTGGCATCGGTCAGCGAGCTTACCACCACGTGCGCGCTGCTGCTGTAGCGACGCAATGAGAGGCCAATGTCTGAAACATAGAAATAGGTGACTTGGTGCTCATGCGCAAAACGACCGGGGCGCGCCATAACCGCAATGTAAATGCCTGGCTCCTTCAACTCCTTTATCTCTTCTACCGGCAGGAAAGTCACACTGCGCTTGTTTGCCTGCTGCTCTGTGACAAAACGGTTTTTATAGACACTTGTCGTCATCGGATGCAGCCTGTCGAGCCGCCACCGCCCTACGTTGCCGCGCAGCCTTGTCCCGGAATCCTCCCAGTCGTTGTCATCGTCTTCTCCGGACTCTCCTCTGCCCAGAAGAACGCGGTTGAGAAACCGGGAAAGCTGCTCCTCCTTCACCTTTAAAAACTCTACGTCTACCTCGGGCGTATTCACCGTCACCACCGGCAAACCGCCGTTTTGCTTTGCCGGCAACACCATGCCTGTGCTGGCAAAATAATAGGCCGGCGTTATGGCCGCGGTGCTCAGCGAATAGCGGTGCTCCTTGCCCAACACCTTCTTGTTTTTGGAGCCAAGCTCCGGCTTGACATAAACGACGTAGCGCGTCTGTGGCTTTATGTTCGGGAAAAACAACAAACGCGGGTTTTCGCCGACAACCCAGCCCCCTTGCACTTCTGTGCCGCCTTTTGTGTTGACGTCCTCCGCCTTGCTGCTGACAGCCTGCCTTGCGTCTGTCGCGGCCCTTCTGTACTCGTATTCGTCTTCGTCTTCTTCCTCTTCTTCGCGGGCTGCCTTCTTCGCCTTCTCCGTGGGCGGCATTTCAAAAACCTGTAGGAACGAAGAATGGAGCTCCTTGGCGTCCAACGGCAAACTGAAGCTGAGGGCCAAGGCAGGGGCGCCATCCAGGTTGCGCTCAGCAATGTCTACCAGCTCGAAGGCGATGTCTTCGGAAATCTCCTCCGCCTCCGCCTGTGCGCCGGCTTTGCTTCTTTCTCTCCTGGGCTCCCCCTCTTTTTTCGTCTCTGGGCAACCCGTCAGAGCCAACGGCAAGGCCCATGCCAACAAAACCAGTGCCAAAACCTTCTGCGTTTTCAACATACATTCTCTTTGGTGTTTGAGTTTTTTAAGAAAGCCCCTGCGCCCTCGCCTTGTGGTAGCTTCTGCGAAATGACAGGAAAGCTCTATCACTGCAAAATCTTTTTGTGTAGGCAATTGTGACACCGTTTCCGAGCAGCCATGGTGGGGGCGCTACGTGCCCCCCCCCAGGGGGTGGGGAGTCATCTGCCAAAAACGCGGGAGAAAATCTCCTCCATGTGCCGGGTATAATAGGCCTCCTCGAAGCAGGCTTCCACCTCCGCTGGCTCCATCCAGGCCAAAAGCGCTTCGTCCCCCAGGAGGGAGGTTTTGAAGTCTACCCCCTCTTCGAAAAACCGCATGGCGTTGCGCTGTACCACCGCATAGGCCGCCTGGCGCTCCATCCCCTTTTGCGCCAAGGCCAACAGCAGGCGCTGGGAGTATACCACTCCCCCCAGGCGGTTGAGGTTGCGCTCCATCGCCTCCGGGTAAACCCGCATGGCTTCCATAAGCCCCGCAAAACGGTGCAACATGAAGTCCAAAGTCAC
>Ga0209737_10001466_pt1 | contig 16934 bp, 12 predicted proteins | sample TergutCu122P3_FD_187284 | JGI IMG/M metagenome (GOLD analysis project Ga0209737, IMG submission 187284) | Cubitermes ugandensis P3 segment gut microbial communities from Kakamega Forest, Kenya - Cu122 P3 (SPAdes) (version 2) | ecosystem: Host-associated > Arthropoda: Insects > Digestive system...
TTCGTTCTTGTCGGCGGCATCTTTCCAAGATACTACAAAAGTGCTTTCAAATGCGGCTATGAGAGCGGAAGTGGATTACTTGGAAGGTCTTAAAGAGAATATCATTATGGGTAATGTTATTCCTGCGGGAACAGGTGCTAAAAAGTATAGAGGTTTGCAGGTACGCGATGTGGAAATCGGTGGAGTTGCGGATGATTTTGAATCTGAAACGATTACCGAAAATGATGAAGTTTTTGGAGAAAGTATATAAATTAGAATAAAAATCTTGCACGATACCTTAGCAATAAGGTATTTTTGCGGGAATTTAATGTTTAGAGGAGGAATTTTTGCCTACTATTAATCAGTTGGTCCGTAAGGGACGCAAGCAGGTAAAGTCAAAAAGCAAGTCGATTGCTCTTGACCAATGCCCCCAAAAAAGAGGGGTTTGTACTCGTGTATTTACAACGACACCTAAAAAGCCTAACTCGGCTCTTAGAAAAGTTGCCCGTGTTCGTTTGTCTAATCAAATGGAAGTAAACGCTTACATTCCGGGTGAAGGACACAATTTGCAGGAACACTCAATCGTTCTTGTTAGAGGCGGTCGTGTTAAGGATATTCCGGGGGTTCGTTATCACATTATTCGCGGTACACTTGATACTCAAGGTGTTGCGGCAAGAAAACAATCCCGTTCAAAATACGGTGCAGGTAAGAAGAGTGCGGCAGCTGCGGCAGCTAAAGGAAAGAAAAAATAAGGAGTTTATAGATGTCTCGTAGAAGAAGAGCCGAAAAAAGAGAAGTTGCAGGCGACTACAAATATGATAGCGTTTTGGTAACAAAGTTTATTAACTGCATTATGTTGAGCGGAAAAAGAAGAATTGCGGAAAATATTTTTTATACGGCTGTTGATTATGCCGCTAAAAAAACCGATTTAGACCAAATGTCGGCATTTAAAAAAGCATTGGAAAATGTTCGTCCTGCACTCGAAGTGAAAACAAGACGAGTTGGCGGTGCAAACTATCAAGTTCCGATGGAAGTTGACGGCAATCGCGGAAATGCGTTGGCAATGCGTTGGATTATTGACAATGCTGCAAAAAGAAATGAGCATTCAATGATTGAGCGACTTGGTGCGGAACTTGTTCAAGCATGTAACGGCGAAGGCGGAGCAGTTAAAAAGAAAACCGAAGTTCATAAAATGGCAGAAGCTAATAAAGCATTTGCTCATTACAGATGGTAAGTTTTGTTTTTTAGATAAAACTAAACGGGTAGTTTTCGAGCTGCCCGTTTTTTTATTCGGCATTTACTACAAACATATATTATATTTAATTTAAATAAATAAAAATGAGAGGAAATTATGTTTAAAAAAGTATTAGCGGTGATGTTGATTATTACAACAATAATTATTGGAGCGCCTGTTTCTTTTGAAAATGCTTCGCAGATAGCACAAAATGTAACAAAAAATAAAAAAATTAACTTGAAACATCAATCATTTAAGAAACAAGGAAAGTTAAGAGCGAGTAATGAAGTATTACTTTATGTTTTTCAAAACGATGGTGATAATGGTTTTGTGATTGTTTCCGGTGATGATGTTTTTAAGCCGATTATTGGAATTTCAGATAAAGGAAGCTTTGATTCGGATGATTTGCCGCCTAACTTTGTTGGGTATATTGAAAATATTGAGAGAGAAATGGAATTTGCTTTGGAAAATGGGCAAATTCAGACATTGGATATAAAAAAAGAATGGGAGCTTTATGCTGCCGGTGCTCCTTATGTTGTTGGTAGCTATTTAGTAAAAACACTATGGAATCAACGAGAACCATATTGGGGTAAGACACCGACAATAAGCGGAACAAAAACTCTTACGGGTTGTGTAGCAACGGCAATGGCACAAATAATGAAATATCATCAGCATCCTGAAAAAACAACCGCTACTATACCTGCGTATGTTAGCGAAAGAGGATTATCTGTTTCTGCTTTACCTTCTCCAGTTACTTTTAATTGGAGCAGTATGTCAAATACTTATTCTGCCGGCGCTACAAACGATGCGGTTGCAACTTTGATGAATGCAGTAGGAAGAGCTGTTGAAATGGATTACGGAACATCGAGCAGCGGTGCTTATGTTTCAGGTGTTGCACCTGCATTAACAACATATTTTGATTATGATTACAGAACTGAACTTTTATTCAGAGATTATACCGATGGTGATTGGGAAAGTATTTTAAAAGAGCAAATCGATTTAAGTTTACCTGTATTTTATGGCGGTCAAAACAGTTCAGGCACAAGTGCACACGCTTTTGTATTAGACGGCTACAATAGTAGCGGGCAATTCCATTTTAACTGGGGATGGGGTGGAAGTGCTGACGGCTGGTTTGTAACTACGGTTTTAAAACCTAATACATCCAGCAATTCTTACGATTTTAGTTATCTTCAATATGCCGTAATAAATATAAAACCGAGTGATATTTCCAATTCGTTATATGGTGATTTGATAGACGCTGCAAATAAAGGCGGAATGTACGCACTGGAAACCGATATTATCGGTGATAGTAAAATGCCGTTTCAACTTAATGTGATGGAAGATTTTATACTTGACTTAAACGGATATAAATTGACCATTGAAGTGACCGGTTCAAACAATGGGATAAAAATTTCATCCGGTAAAAGATTTACGATTATGGATAGTCGCTCAGGTGGTATTCTTGATGTTAGCAGCAAAGAAGGTGTGTATGGTTATACTGATAAATGTGCCGCTATAAATACAACCGGCGGAACACTTATTGTTGAAAGCGGTAAAATAAATGCTTCGGGCGGTATAGGGGCAGCAGGTATAGGTGGCGGATTTTATGGTAATGGCGGCGATGTTATCATTAACGGCGGAATAATAAATGCAAAAGGCGGATATGGGGCAGACGGGATAGGTAAAGGTTATGATGGGACTGCCGGAACATTTACAATGAACGGGAATGCTGTTGTTTTTACAGACAGAATTGGTAATGATGACGAAAGCAGAAAAATAAAAGGTATCATTTTTGATGTATTTTCGGGTTATGTTTATGGAAGTGTTGAACTTCAAGAAAATTTGGCGGTAAAAGAATATTCTACACTTTATATACCGGATTCGTCAAGCCTTATAATAAACAAAGGGATAACGCTGACAATTCCAAATTATTCAACACTTACCAATGAAGGAGCAATAATTTCTTGCGGTAATATTGTCGGTAAAATTGATGGAAATCAGCCAATTAAAGGTGAAGAATGTGATGATACTCCGATTTTTTTAAATCCGACGAAAAATGACAAATACGGAATAAAATTAACGCAAAATCCTGCTTTTGATAAAGTAGAAATAAGTGTGGTTTTGCCAAATAACGAAAAAATTGCCGAAGCAAAAATTGTTATTTATGACAATTTAGGCAATATTGTTTTCCGTAGAAATGGAAAATATTCTACTCTTACTTGGGATTTAACAAATAATGCCGGTAGGTTTGTTGCAAACGGAACGTATTTGATAATTGCTGAAATCAAAACAGCACGCGGAACAGATTATCATTATTCAGCGAAATTGGGCGTGAAGAGATAAATTAGTATTTTTGTGTAGTATTTTGTAGGGGCGTAATATTTTACGCCCATTTTTGTTTGGTGCAAAATAGTATTTTACAGGAAAATTAGTAAATAAACGGAGAAAAAATGAGAAATATTTTTGGAATTTTAATATGCCTTGCTGTTTTTGTGTTTGGGCAGGCAAATGATATAGCAGTAAAAAATGCACAAAAAGCACTTGGGGCGAAAGATTATGCCGGTGTTTTGCAAATTTATAGAACATTTAACGATACGACGAAAGCAAAAGAAAATAATCAGGTGCTTGAGTTTTTGAAACCGATTTATATTGAAGCACTTTCGTTCTTTAAAAAATATGATGAAATTTCTGATTTGGCAGCGTCTTATATTAAACAATTTCCAAATAGTCCGCAGGTTGCACGGGTTTATTATTTGTGGGGTGTGGCAAAGGCAAATTTGGGTGATTTTGCTCAGTCTATTATTACTCTTGACAAAGGTTTGAACTTAGTCGGGAAAGATAAAAGTACTGAAAAAGCGATAAGAGATTTAATTGCAACAATTTCGGAAAAATATATTTCTCCGCAAGACAAACAAAAAGTTCTTGAAAGTGAATTGAGCGAGACTACGGTGGGGATTTTAGGTGCTGCAAGTTCAGATACAAAAAGAGGCGGAGGTTCCATTAACAAAACTATAGGACTTCTTATTCCGATGACGGGGGAATATTCGGATTTGGGAAAAACTACACTTAATGTAGTGAATTTGATTTTGGCGCATCATGAAATACAAACGGGCGAAAGAATAGGCTTGAAAGTGTATGATACCGAAGGAAATGCGGTAAAAGCAGCGATTAGAACTCGTGAACTATTGAACGATAAAATTTCTATGGTTATCGGTCCTGTTATGAGTAATACGGCAACAGTTGCGGCGGCAATTTTGTCGGAATATCCGAACAAAGCGGTAATGATAACGCCGACAGCAACAGATGATGGAATTGCAGACCTCGGTAAAAATATTTTTCAGTTGAATTTGACACAAAGAGCGCTTGCTGAAAAGATTGCAGTTTATGCGATTGAAGACTTGAAAATTAAACGATTTACTATCCTTGCACCGCTTAATGAATACGGACGGGTTATGACACAATATTTCACGACGGCGGTTAAAGAAAAAGGAGCGATTGTTGAATTTACCGAATTCTTTTCGCCTGATGCGAGTGACCACAGACGGCAATTTAATGCTCTTAGAGAATATTATACGAACTTGAAATTCGGCGATGATGCAGGTAGAACTAAAACGCAGTATTTGGCAGATTCTACTATTACTTTGGGCGGACTTTTTATTCCTGTTTCGCAGCCGGAAAATGCTATTCAGTTGGCGGCTCAAGTGCCTTTTCATAAACTAAGAGCGCAGATTTTAGGAGCAAATGTCTGGGATAATCAAAAGGTAATTGATGACGGCAAAACGACTGTGCAAAATGTCAGTTTTTCGAGCGTTCAAAAAATTGACAGAGAAAGCGACGCATATAGAAAATTTGTAGAAGATTATAAAGCTAAGTTTGGCGTGGAGCCGAATTCGGTAGTTGCACCTCTTGTTGCGGATGCGACAATGCTTATGCTTAAAGCATTATCGCAAAGTAATAACGTTGCGGATTTATCGAAAAATCTTTCGCAAGTGCGTAATTTTCAAGGGCTTTCATCGGAAATTTCATTTGTTGACGGCGTAAATATAGGCGCAGTTGTAATGAAAATCAGCGGACAAAGAGCAGTTCGGGTTAAATGAATTTAATCATTTATTTTATTCGGGAAATGTTTGGGAATCTTTATCGTTCCAAACTTTTGACTATGGTTTCGGTAGTAACGACAGGCGTGCTTTTGTTTTTTTTGCTTGTATTATCACTTGTTTTGCTGAATATTCGTCTTTGGATTGACGGGAGCGAGAATCAGCCGCAAGTATCGGTTTATTTTGATACGAAACTTACTCCCGAAGAAGAAATAAACTTGATTGAAACTATAAATTTAGTTGCAAAACCTTTGAAATCAAATTTTGTTTCTCGCGAAGAATCTTATGAAATTTTTAGTAATATTTACGGGAGCGATATGCTTACGGCAGTTGAAGATAATCCGTTTCCGGCAGTTTTGGAATTAGCATTTTCAAAAGAAATCGAAAGCGGGAAAATCAATTTGCTTTCTCAAAAAATAGGCGATTTTGAAGGTGTGGAATCAGTTGTTTATTCGCAGGAATGGCTAAAAAAATTGGAAGATTTTCGCAATTCCGTATCAAAAGGACTTGCTGTTTTTGCCGTAATTATGATTGCTGTGGTATTTTTTACTATAACAAATACAATAAAATTGAGCGTTTATGCACGGGAAGATATGATTAGAAATATGCAGTATATTGGTGCGAGTGGTTGGTATATAAGAACTCCGTTTGTGCTTGAAGGAATTGTGCAAGGGATTTTAGGTGCAGCATTTGCAATTATTGCGCTTGTTCCGGTGAAAATTTTGGCGGGAAATTTCCAATTTTATTGGGGGAGTCCGCAATTTTTCGCCGGAATTGTAATTTTCGGTGCGTTCTTGGGTTTCTTCGGCAGTTTCTTTGCGGTGAAAAAGTTTATAAAAATTTAAATTCTTTCAAAAATAAAGATTTGCGGGCGAGGGGTTTAAGGGGCGACTCCGACAGGCAAGCCCCTTTGATTTAATCTCTAATTCCCAATTGCTTTAACTTTCTCGACAAATTTGATTGTGCCATTCCTATTTGAGCTGCCGAAAGTGTAATGTTGCCGTTATTTTTTTCAAGAAGTGCTGTGAAATAATCTTTTTCAAATGTTTCTAACGCTGTTTTATAATCCATATTAAAATACGGAATTTGTGATTTTTGTTCGGAAACGTTATCGGTTGTTGCTAGTTTTATATCATTTTCATCAATAATTTTACCTTTTGCAAAAAGACAGGCACGAGATACTATGTGCCGAAGTTCACGGACATTTCCTTTATATGGAAGTGATAAAAGATATTTTTTTGCAGGCTGTGAAAATTCAAAATTTTCGCCGATTTCTTTACTCATTTGCACTAAAAATTTTTCGGCAAGCGGAAGAATGTCGTCGAGTCGTTCATTAAGCGGCGAGATTTTGATGATAAAAGATGAAAGACGATACCACAAATCCGTGCGGAATTTTCCGTCGGCTACCAACTGCTCAATATTTTTGTGAGTTGCGGCAATAATTCTGACATCAACCGAAATTTCTTCGTCGGCACCGAGCGGAGTAAATTTTCCTGTTTCTAAAACTCGCAAAAGTTTTGGCTGAACAACCAAATCCAAATCGGCAACTTCATCCAAAAACAGCGTTCCGCCGTTTGCTTTTTCAAGTGCGCCGATTCGCTTGTATTCGGCGCCCGTAAAAGCACCTTTTTTGTGTCCGAAAAGTTCGCTTTCCGCCAAATTTGCAGGCAAAGTCGAGGCATTTACGGCAATAAACGGCTTGTCGCCGCGGTTTCCGTCAAAGTGGAGAGATTGCGCAACTAATTCTTTTCCGCTTCCGGATTCACCCAAAATCATTACCGACATTTTAATTCCTGCAAGTTTTGCGGATTGTGCGAATACATCTTTCATTTGCGGCGAATTTATTATGGGAATTGTTCGTTCATTTTGAGAATTTCGCAGTTTGTGCTTTTCAACCGCATTTCGCACGGCGGTTTTTACCTGCACCAAACGAAGTGGCTTTTCAATAAATTCATAAGCGCCGAATTTGAATGCCGTTGCGGCAAGTTCTATTGAGCCGTGTCCGGTTATCATTATGACGGGAAGATTAGGGCGAATTTCTTTTATCTGTTTGAGAAGTGTTATTCCGTCATCCGCGCCGATTTTTATGTCTAAAATTATTGTGTCGATTTGAAACAAATTATGTTTTAGCGCGATTGCTGCCGAATTTGCCGTTTCGATGGAATATCCTTCATCTTCAAGTAATTCTTTAAGTGTTTCACAGATGTCTTTTTCGTCATCAACAATTAAAATTTTCGCTTTGTTTTCCATATTATGCTCCTTTTTTTAATTTCAAAACAATTTCAAAACCATTTTCTTTTGCAGGTGCAAAACATTCACCACCCATACTTTCGCACAAATTCTTGACAACCGAAAGTCCGATTCCCGAACCGCCTTTGCTGAATGTAATGTATGGCAAGAAAATCTTGTCCAAATTTTCTTTAGCAATTCCAATTCCGTTGTCGGCAAGTGAAATTTCTGCGGAATAGCTGTTTTCTCGGATTGAGACCAGCATGTTTTTAGCACCGGCATTTACTGAATTTTTGTAGATATTCAATAAAATTTGTGATAAAAAATCTTTGTCGAAAAATGCGGTTAAATTTTTGTTTCCGTTAATATTTGTGACAATCTCGTTTTGAAAATCATCCGCATTTTCTTTAATCATTGAATACAAATTTTGCACTGAACAAACAGCTGCTTGTGATTTTGAAAAACTACGGAATTTATTTACTAAAATTTCGAGAGCATTAAGTTGCCGATTCATTCTTTCGGTGAATTTTTTCAAATCATCGGTTGAAATTTCAGCGTTTTTTTCTTCAATTTTATCAATCAAAAGCCGCATTGGAGTCAGCGGATTTTTTATTTCGTGTGCCATTACTCTTGCAATATCCCGCCACGCTTTTTCGGTTGCTGCGATTTGTTCTTTTTCACGCAAATTTTGCAATTCGTCTTGCATCTTAGCAACTTGTTTTTCTAATTTTCCTAATGCTCCGCTGCTTTTTGTTGAAATTTCTGCAAATTCACCTTTCCCGATTTTTTCAACGGATTTAGCAAGTTTTTTTAGCGGATAAGTCAAATAAATCAAAGAAAATGCTGCTGCTAAAAGCAAAGAAATTGTGAAAACAAGCAAAATATTTCTTATGTTGTTTTTTTGTGTTCTCGCAATAAACGGAGCAGAGACTTCCCATTGCATTTGCCGAATTAAAATTTCGCTTGTCTCGTTTTCGTTGGGATTTTCCGCTGCTTTTTTTTGTAAAAATGATATTAGATTTTTGTTTGTGCCTTTCAAAACCATTGAGTCTATTTCTTTTTCATAAATTTGGTAGAAAAAAATCCCGAATACCGCAAAAAAAATCACGGCAGAAATTAAGATTTTAGTCTCAAGTTCCAAATTTGTAAAAATTTTCATTTCCTTTTCCTATCATTTTTTATGGAAATTTTTCTGACAAACTTATTTCCGCCGAAAATCGGTGAAATATCAACATATAAATTCATGCTCGGAACGAACGAATTTTCAATTTCGGCAGTTAGGTCGATTTTTTCTGAATTAAGAGGGATTTCCCATTCGATTTGCTTGAAATTTCTGAGCGCTAGTTGGATATTCGGATATGTTTTTTCGAATCTTGCGTAAGCCGAACTGTCAATCACAAAATATTCTTTTTCGTTAATTGGTTTTCGCAGAATTTTGTATAATTCCTGTTTTTCGCCGCCGGCTTTGTTTGTGTATTTTATTGTTATGGGAATGGCAGAATTGACAATTTCAGTGGACTTGTCGTTCCACTGAAATTCAAAAGTTGACTTAACTCGTATATTTTGCTCGTCGCCAGAAAGTATTCGCAATTCCAAATTGCTTTCTTCAACAGGTACAGCAAGAGAACCGAGATAAAGGAAAAATCCTGCTATTGACTGGAAAAAATTCATCGCAGACTTCCAAACACAAATCTGACTTTTGCTGTTGGACTGACAGATGCGTAACTATCATACAGAAATCCGCTGCGAGAATACATAAACAAGCTCGAAATTTCCGCACCTATATGGAACCAACGCATAACGGATTTTGTGTAACCGAATTGGAAATCACATGCAAAAAATTTGCTTTCATAGTTGGAGTAAAGGCTATTTTTAATAATATCTTCCCAATTCAAAACCGAAAGTTCGCTTTTACCTGTTTTTTGTGCTTGAACATCTACTTTTTGTCTTCCGGCACCTATCATTGTTTGAAAATGGAACGCATTTTTATCTTTAACCCATCCTCTTCCTATAATAAATCCGCCGTAACCCATGTTTACATTTGTAATAATTGTTGTATCTGTTCCTGGTTTTTTAGTACGAAATTCCGCACCGGTTGAATAGCCTCCGCCGCCTGCTCTAACTCCGTTAACAAATCCGCCGAGTCCGAATCCACCGATTAAAAACATAGGTTCACGATTGTCAAATGAAGGCGTAATTCCTATTTCGTTGCGGATATGATTTTTCAACGGTTTCATATCCATAAGAATTCCGCCGAGCGCTACACCGCCGCCGATTCCGAATATATTGTTTTTATTCCATTCATGCTCAAGAAATTTCGGAGTAATTCTAATTGTTCTGATTGTTGTATCCGTTGTGGGAATGCTGTCGGATTTATCTGTTTTTATTTTCGTAATTGTAAGCATTGTATCATCTCGCGCAATATTAACCGAAACGTCTTTTCTGCTTGAGGAATATTGATAGCTGTTTTCATAAATTTTTGTGCTGTCTTCGGTTGTTTGCGCGGAATTGATTTCAACTTTTTCTGCCATGGTTTCAATCACAACAGCTTCTTCAATGTTTTTCGGCAGCGGTTCGGTTTTTGATTGCTCAACCTGTTGCAGTTGAGTTGTAAGCCGTTCAATCTCAGCTCTGATAGAATCTGCTTTTTCCGCAGAAACAATCGTTACTGAAATCATTGCAATCCACGCAATTTTAATAAAATTCTTCATAATAACTCCTTTGTTTATTTTGTTTTTACACTAACAAGCATTTGCCGTGCCAATTCTTTATATTAGTGAAAAAACAAATTTTATGTTGAAAAATATATCAACGCGATATACCAAAAGGGGATTTCTTTTTTAATTTGCCGAAAACAAAAAAAAGAATTGTAAGATATGTAACGCAAATACTATATTCCTTATCATATGTAAAAAGAAAGGGAAATTATGATTAAAATTAGATTGCAAGAGGCATTTGTTGTTATATGGATTGTTTTAATGTGTTTATCCTCACAAGTGTCGGCGGTTCCTGCGAATCCGTTTTTGCAAGAGGTAATACAGGCAGATGGAAATGTAGTTACAATAGCAGGACGAGGCGATGAATTTTTTAATTGGGTGGAAGATAATGACGGCTATGTTGTAGCATATGATGAAAATACGAAAAATTGGTGTTATGCTTATATATCAGATGAAAAAATTCTTCCGAGTTCTATCGTTATTGGCAATGATAATCAAAAATCGGCAAGAAGTGTACCGTTTCAAAGAATAACGGCAAATGACTTTAATTCGTTAATCGAAAAAGTAAATACTTCACAGAATAAAACCGAAGTTTCGGTCAATAATTCCTATTCTAAGAATGCTCGAAGTTTTGCATCTGCAAAACTTAGGAATATGAATCCGTCACTTCTTATAGTTTTGCTTGAATATAGCGATGCACAAATTGTGAAAGGTATGAACTATTGGGAGAGTCATTTTTTTGGAAACTCTCAGGGTCAATTAAACAGCTATTTTAATGAAGTTTCAAACGGAAAGTTTCAATATAAAGGATTAAGACTTAAAAGTAATTCGGTAGGAAATATTCCGACAGGAATTTCCGAAATTGAATTGTATGCTGATGGTATAGTTAGGGTGAGATTAAACAAAGCTCATCCGAAATATCAATCAAGTACATCATTAAATTATGATAATACCGAAAAAGATTTGATAACTGCCTTTAATGCGGTTAAGCAATATTTTGATTTTACTCCGTTTGCATCGGATTTATTTTACGGATATATTCCAATGTCCAATCTTACCATATATACGGTAGTTGCAGGCTGGGAAGCTTCAAATACATCAAATACCGATTCAAGAAAAGTGTGGGCTCACGCTCGTTATAGTTATGTTGATAATACTCAATTAAGTCTTACATATCCAGGTTTGCAACTAACATCTCATGCTGTGCAAGGAGAAATTTATTCGGGAAGTATGAGTTCTTCCGCAAAAGTAATGGGAGTTGGCGTATCGGCACACGAATTGGGGCATACATTAGGACTTCCCGACCTTTATGACACATCACCTAACAAAACACGGGCAGTAGGTCCGTATAGCTTAATGGCAAATGGTTCTTGGGGTGCCGGTGCTTACGATGAATCCGGGCATAAACCAACACATCTTGATGCGTGGTCAAAAGTTTATTTGGGATTTGTCGAGCCGATAGAGATAAGAGCGACATCATTATGTGATGATTGGAAAGGTAATTTACGTACCATAAGTGCAAACGGCGGATATAATGTATTAAAATTAACAAGTACCGTAAATACGCAACAATATTTCCTTTTAGAAAATCGCGGACTTGACGGATATGACGGAGGTTTTTATTCTTATGGTATAACCTCATCTAATAATAATGGCGGCGGAATACTTGTATGGCACATCGATGAATCAATTACGGACAATCGCGGGCGACCGGACAATACAAATTGGCAGCGTAGAGGTGTTACGGTCGAACAGGCAGACGGCAGTACTATGTTGGAAAAAACATCCGTATATAAAAATGATTATGTGGATTATTGCCATTTCTTTTCAAATACTGCTTTTAAAGGCAGAATGCTTAACGAGTTTAGTTCTTATACAACACCGAATTCTAATTTTTATAACGGTTCTTCAAGCGGAGTTTCCGTTAAAATTAACAGTCCTCGAAACCCATCAATGGAAGTAGAAGTAGTTTCACCTTATTTATCAGGTCATAACTTTTCGTTATGGCAGGAAACGATTACACCTACCTGCGAAACCGAAGGAGAAAAAACTGAGAAATGTTCTTCTTGCGGAGCTTTAGGCACGATTACGCAAGTAATTCCGAAGCTTACTCAAGACTGCGGTACTCCGATTAGTCCGAAAAGAACCGACAACCGATACGGCATAAAATTTACGCAAAGTATCGTTTCCGACAAAGCTGAAATCAGCGTGATTCTTCCAAATGAAGGAAATGCTATTGAAACAAAATTTGTAATCTACGATATGATAGGAAATATTGTGGCGAAACGAAGTAACGACCTTGGGAGTCAGGTTTCAAAAGGGCGATCGCAAAGCCTTTTTGTATGGAATTTGCAAAACCAAAACGGCAGAATAGTCGCAAACGGAACATATCTTGTAATTGCCGAAGTAAAATCACAAGATGGACAAAGCTATTATTATTCGGCAAAATTAGGAGTTAAGAGATAATTTAAAAAAAGGCAGACCTGTGTGCCTGCCTTTTTTTAATGTTTAGATATTTATTTCAGTAATATGTTACCAAGTCATAATATCTTAATAATATCACAATTGAAAAATTCAATTCAAAGGGGTTTATATGAGGTTTTTGAAAGTATTGTCGGCAATAGGAATTGCTGTAATGTGTTTAGTATCAGAATTGTGCGCAGTTCCTGCAAATCCGTTTCCAAGGCAGGTAAAGCAGGCAGATGAAAGTATTGTTGATATTGTAATGCGCGGAGATGAATTTTTCAATTGGTTAGAAGATACTAACGGATATGTTATAGCGTTCGACAATAATACAAAAAATTGGTGTTATGCTTACATATCAAATGATAAAATACTTCCAAGTTCGGTTGCAGTCGGCGGTTCAGGTGTTGTGACGCGCGGCATGCCGCTGCAAAGAATAACTGCGACAGACCTTCGTCCATTAATTGGTAAATTGCGAAATGCGAAAGAAACTATGGGTTTTGCCCAAAAAAATACTTTGAGAAGTGAAAATTCAGTAACAGCAGCAGCGAAAAATATGAATCCGTCTCTTTTGGTAATGTTAATTGAATATAGCGATGCCTCTATTGTGAAAAGTATGGATTATTGGCATAGCCATTTTTTCGGCAATGAATTATATCAATTAAACCATTATTTTAATGAAGTTTCAGACGGTAAATTTCAATATCAGGGTTTAAAATACAAAGGTAATTATACCGGAGCAAAACCTACAGGTGTATCGAATATTGAGTTTTATGAAAACGGATTAGTGAAAGTTACATTGAGCAAAAAACATCCTGTATATCTTGAAATTAATGATAGATATGTTGTCATGAATAATGATATTGTTGAAAAAGATATGAAAACTGCTTTTAATGCCGTTAAGTCTTATTTTGATTTTACGCAGTTTTCATCCGATTTACATAATGGTGGGCATATAAAAAGTTCAGATCTTGCCGTATATGCGATAACAGCAGGATGGGAATTTTCCGGCGGAGGAAATACTACCAACGACTACCGAACAATATGGGCTCATGCCATGCCTTTTCAACTTCCCGGCGATGCAACATTTTTGAGTGTAAAATATTCTAATTTGGAATTACAAACTTATGCCGTTCAAGGTGAAATATTTGAAGGGAAGTTGAATTCAAGTGCAACCGTAATGGGAGTAGGTGTATCGGTACACGAATTAGGACATACTTTAGGGCTTGCAGACCTTTATGATTATACATACGAATCGCCGGGCATCGGTCCGTATAGTTTAATGGCAGTCGGTTCTTGGGGTGGCGGATTGGACGAAGTCCCCGGTTATAGACCAGTTCACCTTGATGCGTTTTCAAAAATTGCATTAGGTTTTGTAGAACCGATTGAGGTAACGGCGAATCTTGTGTGCGAGAATTGGAAAGGTAATTTGAATACAATAAATGCCGGCGGTGAATATAATGTTTTGAAAGTAACTAATACTGCAGTCGATAAAAATCAATATTTTCTTTTAGAAAATCGCGGATTTAACGGATATGACGAAGGTTTTTATTTTAACGGTATAAGCCCATTTTATAAAAATGACGGCGGTATATTGATATACCATATTGATGAATCCGTTAGAGATGAATATTACGGATTATTCGATAATTCAAATCTACATCGCAGAGCTGTTAGTGTCGAAGAGGCAGACGGTAGTAATGTATTGAAGAAAAAAGTTGATGGTGTTCTTGATTTTAGTTCCTGTAATCATTTTTTTTCAAATACATTATGGACTCCTGATGTTTTTTGGAATCCTTATGGTAGTAAACAGGGGAAATTTAATGTGTTTAATTCTTCTACAATACCAAACTCCAACTTTTATAACAGCAAAAATGGTACATTATTCAAACCAAGTGGCATTTCAATTAAAATAAATAGTGAAAAAAGTCAAACAATGGAAGTTGAGGTTGTATCATCTTTATCAGAAGGTCATTCGTTTACTTTATGGCATGAAACAATTGCCCCTAATTGTGAAATTGAGGGCGAAGAAATTGAAAAATGTAGTAAATGTGGAATGTTTGGAACAATTACTCGTCCGATAGATGCACTTGAACACAATCTCAGTGAGTGGGATACAACAAAAGCAGCAACTTGTGAGACTGAAGGTGAAGAAACAGAAAAATGTTCGTTATGCGGAACTTTAGGTGAAATAACACAAATAATCCCGAAATTAACCGGCGACGAATGCCAAACTCCGATTAGTCCGCAAAAATATGACAACCGTTACGGTATAAAATTTACACAAAATCCTGTTTTTGACAAAGCAGAAATCAGCATAATTCTTCCGGAAAATGCAATAATAGCTGAAACGAAAATTGTTGTTTATGATAATATTGGTAATATTGTGGCGAAACGAAGTAACGACCTTGGGAGTCAGGTTTCAAAAGGGCGACCGCAAAGCCCTTTGGTGTGGAATTTGCAAAATCAAAACGGAAAAATTGTTGCCAACGGAACATATTTGGTTATCGCCGAAGTGAAATCGCAGAATGGACAAAATTATTATTATTCCGCAAAATTGGGAGTTAAGAGATAATTTTGATTTTGTAGGGGCGTAATATTTTACGCCCGTTTTTCTTTCATACCAAATATTATTTTCCTTACAAAACAGAAAGGGAAAAACAATGGAAAAACCAATAATGTCGGTTTCGGGGATTCGTGGGAAAATAGGTGACGGGCTAACATTTGAATTACTTCGTGCAGTTGCATACATACAAACGAAATTATCGGGCGGCGGTAAAGTTATAATTGGACGAGATACCCGTCCATCAGGTGAAGAAATCGAAAAATGGCTTTCTCAGGGAATCAGAGCGGCGGGCGGAACACCAATTTCAATCGGAATTGCAACAACGCCGACAACTTGTTTTGCTACAAAACATTTCGGTGCAAATTCTGGAATAATTATTACGGCAAGCCACAATCCGCATCCATATAACGGATATAAGCCGGTTCATGGAAGCGGCAGGCTTTTGAACGACAGCGAAAGTTCTGCAATTTACAAAGAATATAATAGCGGAAATTATTTGAGCGATAAAGAGTTCGCAAAATTTGAAAATACTCCTGCAAAAATCGAAACAACAGCGGTTTCTGCACATATTAATGCAATTTTGAAAAGTGTAGATGTCGATTTAATAAAAAAAGCAAAAATAAAAGTTGCTGTTGATGCTATAAACGGAGCGGCAAGCGGCGCATTTCCCGAATTACTTGAAAAATTGGGTGTTGAATTTAAAGGCGTAAATGTGAAATCCGACGGAGATTTTGTGCATAATCCTGAGCCGCGTCCAGCACATCTAACTGATTTGCATAATTTATTGAAATCTAAGGACGATTTTTGGGCAGGATTTGCTTTTGACCCTGATGGCGACAGATTAGTGACAATGGGCGAAAAAGGCGAACCGATTTGCGAAGAAATGACTTTGGCGCTTTCAATGATGAGTGTTTTGGCAAGCAAAAAAAGTGCGGTTGCAACAAATCTTTCGACTTCCATGGTTATTGATGATGTAGCAAAAAACTTTGGTGTAAAAGTTATCCGCACAAAAATCGGCGAAGCAAATGTTGTTGATGCGATTCGTGCAAACAACTTGCTTTTGGGCGGCGAAGGAAACGGGGGAGTAATTTATCCTGCGGTTTCAATGGTGCGTGACGGACTTGTCGGACTTGCACTTATTATTGAATGTATGGCGAAGAATAACAAAAAACTTACGCAATTAACTTCGCAGTATATTGAATATCCGATTGTTAAAGAGAAAATTTCTATTGTCGGATTAAATCCTGCTGAAGTTTTGGCGAAACTTACAAAAGTTTTTGCTCATGAAAAAATTGACACACAAGACGGATTAAAAATTGTTTACAACGATGGATGGGTACATATCCGTTCGTCAAATACCGAACCGATAATGCGAGTTTATGCTGAAGCAATAACACAGGAGAAAGCAGAAGAATTAGCGAAAATGGTTATGAGTAAAGTGTAATGTAGGGACATGGCTTGCCTTGTCCGACAAAGGGTTAGGCAAGCCAAACCCTTACGAATTGTTGCTGGTTACCTGCCCGTCTTCGCTTGCCCTACGCAATCTATCGTTTATTGCCATTCCTATTCCTTTTTCTTCAACCAAATGTGCCAAAATTACATCACATTTTTTGTTGTCGATTTCTCGGATTTCGGAATATAGTTTTTGT
>Ga0209737_10001467_pt1 | contig 16928 bp, 14 predicted proteins | sample TergutCu122P3_FD_187284 | JGI IMG/M metagenome (GOLD analysis project Ga0209737, IMG submission 187284) | Cubitermes ugandensis P3 segment gut microbial communities from Kakamega Forest, Kenya - Cu122 P3 (SPAdes) (version 2) | ecosystem: Host-associated > Arthropoda: Insects > Digestive system...
AGCAATCTACCAGCACAAACGCTGAAAAGATGATGGTCGGGATGACAAGATTGGTTGTCGCGTCAAGGCACGCTTCGCTCTTTGGCCTTGACCCGCCAACGTCGGGTGTAAGCAAAGCATACACCCGACAAGCCACTTGCTTCGCAAGTTCAAATCAACGCTTCGCGTACTGTTGAGGGTAGGCGCCCCTGCAGGGTGCCTACCCTCAACTGGTCGGGATGACAAGATTTGAACTTGCGACCTCACGGTCCCGAACCGTGCGCTCTACCAAGCTGAGCCACATCCCGACAGGTGATGTATCCTACCAGACAATCGGACGAAACGCTATACTGGTATGCGTCTTTGGCTCCGAATTGAAAGAAAGTTGGTTTTGCTATGCCTGCAAGCGAACTCAGAGAAAAGCCCAGGCAGACAGTGCGTATCATTGCAACCATCGCTGCTGTTGTCTGGGCTATTGTGATATTCATACTCTCGACTATCCCTGCCAGTGGATATCCATCTCACCCGGGGTTTTTGAACTATGTTGCTCACTTCTTCGAATACGCGATTTTTGCAGTGCTTCTCACACTGGCTATCAACAGCCCAAAGCGAGCGCTCTGGAAAACAGCCGTGATCGCAATGCTGATCGCCTCGCTGTATGCAATCACCGATGAACTCCATCAATATCTCGCGAATCTCTACTTTGACTCGGGACGTCATGGTGATCCAATTGACTGGCTGACCGATACAGTTGGAGCAATCGTGGGCGCCAGCGCAGCCGTCTGGTTTATCAGCTCACGCAAGGTGAAGGCCAGCCGCGCAAAGGATGCGAAGAGGAAAGCAAAGGGTCAGTAGCGGCAGGCGCAGTACCACTTGTTCATGTTGTATCCGTAGCGCACGACTTCTCCCGGAAAGGGAGCGTCGATGAAAGCACCGTCGCCCATGTAGATGCCAACATGCCCGGGCTCCCAGAGAATATCGCCTGGTATCGCGTCCATCACCGGAACAACTGACGTTGCAGAAGTACGCTGAGAGCTGTCTACTCGTGGAATGCTCACGCCAGCCTGCTTGTAGCACCACTGCGTCAGACCAGAGCAGTCGAAGGAATCAGGGCCAGAATGGGCCCAAATGTAGGGGCAACCAAGGCGTGATATGGCTGCCTCACAGATGATGTGAGCCTTTCCTGCGGTTAGCTTCGGAATGCCATCTCCCCAGTAGCCTCCGGTGTACTTCTTCGCCTCGGCCTCTCGTGCTTCCCTTTCGCGACGCTCTTCCTCTTCGCGTTCCTTTTGAATGAGCATGGCTATCTCTGCATCAAGAGAAGCAAGTTCAGCCATAAAATCGGCTACTATCTGTTCAGCCTGTGCCCTGATCTCGTTAGCTTCGTTGAGTTTTTCCTGGGCAATTCTCTCCTGAGTAGCATAGTCATCGTGTGCCGACTGGGCCACTTTCTTGGCGGTCTTACTCTGCTCGACCAGAGCAACGTCTCCGTCGTTCATGCTGTTCAGCACATCCCAGGTTGTAGTGAACTCGTTAAATGAGCGTGCGCCGAATATGACTTCCAGAAAGGAGTATTGTCCCTGTTTGTACATGGCGGTTGCCCTGGCGTTCAACCTGTCTTGCAACCTGGAGACCTCTGCTTCTGCAGCCCTTATCCTGCCCATGGCTTCGTTCATGGCCTGGATTGAGATTTCGTGTGCTTCCAGGGCAAGATAATATCGTGCTGATGCCAGATTAAGCTCAACTGCCCAGGCGTCGAGTCTCTTTTTTACCTCGTCTGCCTCAGCCTGCTTTTCTGCAGAAGTTGGCTCGGCATATGCTTTGGTTGAGCTGAGTGAGTTGAAGGTAAGGTTGAGAGCGCAGGTAGCCGCAGCTGTAATCAGGCCACCCGTAAAAACACGACGGTCAAACAGTGCCTCGCGACCGTGATCTTTATCGATTTCCCTTTCGGGCATACCTGATCTCCTTACAAATGTCAGTAGATAATGACATATTATGCTTTTGGGAGCAAGTTTTTGGGTTGCTGTGTCGAAATCTGAGATGCCTCTTGACAGTAACTGAGGTTTAGTAGCGACAGGTGTTGTGCCACATTCCCATGTTGTATGCGTACCGTACAACATCGCCTGGTGTGGGGGCGTGGATGTAGCAGTCGTCTCCCATATAGATACCCACATGGCCTGGCATCCACAGGATGTCACCCGGCTCTGCGGCAGAAACCGGAAGCACCGATGTAGCTGCTGCTCGTTGCGAAGTATCGACGCGAGGGATGGATATGCCTGCCTGTTTGTAGCACCATTGGGTAAGCCCTGAGCAGTCAAATGAGTTGGGCCCGGTTGCCGCCCAGACGTAGGGACAACCCAGGCGGGAAATTGCTGCCTGGCAGATGATGTCGGTCACTCCGCCGGTAAAAACCGGAACACCATCACCCCAACCGTTACCGCTTTTATTATTTGCTTCGATTTCGGCTTGTTTTCTGGCTTCCTCTGCTGCCCTTCTCAGCCGTTCTTCCTCAGCCGCTTTTCGCTGGCGCTCTTCTTCTTCGATGCGCTCCTTCTCAAGCAAAGCGGCTACTTCTGCTTCCAGCGAGGCTAGTTCGGCCATAAACAGTACGACTAACTGTTCGGCTTCTGCCCTGATCTCCTCAGCCTCTTCAAGTTTTGCCTGGGCAAATCTCTCCTGAGCAGCATACTCATCACGGGCTGACTGTGCTTCCTTCTTTGCGGTCTTACTTCTCTCAATCAGTATTGCGTCACTGCTGACAAGAGCATTATGTAAATCCAGAGAAGAAGTAAATTCAGAGAAACTGCGCGAGCCAAACAGCACTTCCAGATAGCTGTATTGACCCTGCTTATACATGGAAGTCGCTCGTTCACCCAGTTTTTCCTGCATCCTGGATACCTCAGCGTCGGCCAGATCCATTCTGGCTTGAGCCTCATTCATCGCAGCAATAGCGGCTTCGTGCGCCTCTAATGCCAGGTAATATCTGGAGGAGGCCAGGTCGAGCTCTTTTGCCCAGGCGTCCAGTTTCCTCTTTACTGCATCCGCCTCAGCTTGCTTTTCTGCAGAAGTCGGCTCGGCAAATGCCTTGCTTGAAAGCAGAGGATGAAAGCTGCCCAAAATTGCTGCTGCTATCAGCCCGCCGGTAAAAAAGCGACGATCAAGCAGAGATCCGCCTGCACGATCTACATTACGATCCAGCAGGGATCCGCCCGTTTGATCCGCTTCATCATTCATACAACACACAACAAGCTCCTTACGAGAAGCGTCAGCAAAAGCAGCTCGGGTTTGTTATAGAATTGCCTGCCCGTATCCTTGCACCTGCTGTTACTTAGTTGCTTCTATTCAGGTTTATACAGTCGAAAATCGTTCATTGGTATGAATAATGCCACAAAAGGCTCGATTGAGCAAGTTTACAAGCAGATAAATTGCCTGTTTATCCGAATTGTTACCAAGTTCATGAAGTCTTAAGAGAGATGTTTGTCATTCTCAAAGTAGACCTGATACCAGATAATAAAGACATACACGACCCATATCTTGCGGCTGTTGTCAGCTTTGCCACTGCGATGATCATCGAGCAATCTGACCAACAATCCGGTGTTGAAGAAGCGCTCAGCCGTTGATCCCTCAAAGAGCTCTCGCACGCGCTGATACCAGCGATCTTCCTTAAGCCAGACTCGTATGGGAGTTGGAAAGCCGAGTTTTGGCTTGGTGGCAATACTCTCAGGCAAAACACTGAGCGCCGCGGCTCGAAACGCCACCTTGGTTGTCTCGTTGTTTACCCGATATTCAAGTGGCAGAGTGTTGGCCAATGCAAACACTCTCAGGTCGAGAAGCGGCACCCTGCACTCAAGTGAATTTGCCATCGCCATTCTGTCTCCCTTGAGCAGGATGTTGCCCGGTTGCCAGAAATTGTAGTCGATGTACTGCATCTTGCCTGTGTCGTCAGCATGGGTGACCCGGGCGTAGTAAGGCTGTACCAGAATATGTGGAGACGGAGCATGCATCGGCGCTTTAAGCAAAGCTTCACGTTCTGCAACGCTGAAATGAAAAGCGTTGGAAACATAGCGTTCCTCAACGGTTTTTGAGGCACGATCAAGAAAGCTCTTCCCCTTGAACTTAAAGGGAACAGCACGGGTAACAGCTGCAAAAGCTTTTCTCAAACCGCGGGGTAGTTTCTGAAAACCAGCCAGCCCCATAGGCTCGTGGTAGATGGGATAACCTCCAAAGAACTCGTCTGCACCTTCTCCAGAAAACACGACTTTCACATCCTCAGCAACAAGCCTGTCCAAAAAGTACAGGGCAACCGCCGATGGGTCAGCCAGAGGCTCATCCATGTAGTACATGATTCTTGGAACGGCATCCCAGTATTCGTCCGGAGCGATAATCTGGCTCCTGTGGGTTTTTCCCAGCTCGTCAGCTGTTTGTTGAGCGTACGATATCTCGTTGTACTTCACACCATCTGCTGTCTCAAAACCTATGGTATAGGCGCGTTTATGTGGGTTGAGCGCCGCGATATAGCTGGAGTCAACCCCACTTGAAAGCAGCGAGGCAATCTCAACATCAGGGCTCTGATGAGCCAGCACTGACTCTGAAACAACCTGTTTTATCTGCTCAACCGTTTGTTCAAACGAAACCGTATCAGCTAAAACAGCAGCAGGGACAGGGTCAAAGTAGCGCCTGATTGTCATCTCTCCCTCTTTGATCGTGAAGCACTCTCCAGGCCCAAGCCGAAAGACTCCCTTGAAAAAGGTTTCTGGCAGAATTGAATACTGCAGGCTCAGGTATTGTTCAAGAGCTTCAAGGTTGAGTTCGGGTTTTATACCCGGATACTCCAGAATGCTCTTGATTTCGGAGGCAAAAACGAAGCTGCCTTCTTTCTGCGCAAAATAAAACGGCTTGACACCAAAGAAATCCCGGGCTCCAAAGGCCAATTGTGTATTCGCGTCCCATATGATGAAGGCAAACATGCCTCTGAGCTTGCCGAGCAGCCCTTCTCCGTATTCCTGCCAGCCATGGAGTAATATCTCGCTGTCTGAGTTGGTTGCAAATTCGTATCCACGATCGATGAGTTCACTGCGGATTTCACAATAGTTATAGATGACTCCATCCATGGTGACGACAATGCCGTTATCCCTGCTGGCCATGGGTTGATGCGCTTCAACCATTTTGCTTACCGAAAGAAGGCGAAATCCAATGGCGGCATTCTCGTCGATATAATACCCTTCTGCATCAGGCCCACGATGAAGGATTTTATCCGCCATTGCCTGAAGAACCTGCTCTTTGTTGTTGACGCCCTGAGCTCTACCGATAAAACCACAAAGACCGCTCATATGGTTTTGTTGCCTCCTTGAGTTGTTCCTCATAGTACTGCCTGACTAATGAAGCGTCGAAGTGTTCATTGCCATTCAAGCAATACTCCAGCCCTTCGCTGGCCACGCCCCAAGTTCGAGTTGTTATTGTACAAGAACTGCTTACGAAAACGACAGACAAAGTGCGTCGAGCAGTGCAATGGCTGCATGTTGCTCTCTACGGGAAGCTCTGTCTGCGTCGTCTGTATCAAAGCTGTAAGCAACATGAACTACAATCCTTCGCTGCCCTGTTGCGGGCAGTGTCAGTGCCGTTGCCATGCGGGCACCTATTGTTGCGTCGTTGTCGTATAAAACCAGTGGGACAGAATCCTGCTCCTTTGCCTTGCCGCCTTTGCTGGTCAGAATAATCGTCAGCTTGGAGTTATCCGATATCTGTTCTGGAGAAGACACACAGGTAACACGGGATGACGAGGTCGTTGCCATGGCAAGGTTTGAAATTCGCTCAGCAATCCTGCATGCCAATTCATCTGCACCAAAAATGCAGATCGATATGCGTTCCAATACTTCAGCTGCCCGCGCAAAACCCAGAGCAGTAGCTTCGTAGCAAAGAGATGATTTGCCTTCCCAGGAGTGTCGCAGGCGGTTTATTGCAGAAAATGTCGAGTGTCCTACTATACCGTCACTGCTGATACCTGCATTCTGCTGGAAATCTCGAACCGCCTGTTCTGTGTGAGCTCCAAAGATGCCGTCAGCGATGCAGGAAAAACCCAGTACGCCGAGTGCGGTTTGCAGGGTGGCAACGTCTCGCCCATGAAAATGCGGCAACCGAAGATACAGGAGCCGATCCCCAAACATGAAAGTCTCATCAACCAAGGCAGTCCAGGTTTCAAGGTCAACATCTCCTCCTTCCGGCAGATTGACACGTTGTCTGAAAGCTGATACGGCTTGCGCTGTGAGGCTTCCAAAAAAGCCCTGTGTTGCTTCATCTGCCAGATCAAAACCCAACGAGGCCAGACGTGCCTGTACATCCTTAACCGCAAGACCTGTGGATCCATATTCTATGTGAGTGAAGCATGTCATGATCAAATGCCTCAACTCATCCGACTGATGAAGAAATCTGCCATCGAAAGTAGCAGATCTCTGGATTTACTGGCTGGCAGTAACTGGCCGAGCTCAGACTTTGCGTTGTTGACCAGACCGGTTGCATAGTCACGCGCAAAATCCAGAGATCCTGCCCTCTGCATGATGTCTACCGCTATGGTCAGCATCGTGATATGGGTGGTATGAGAAGAAAGAATCGTAACCAATTCCTTCGATTGCTCAGAATTCTGAATGGCGTGCACAGCTATCAGTGTTCGTTTGCCTTCAGTGATATCACTTCGGTAGTCTTTCTTGGCTGTTCCCGGCTTGCCGACAAGATTCAGGATGTCGTCCTGAATCTGAAAAGCCAGGCCGGCTGCCATGCCAAAGCTTCTCAGCGCCTCGATTTCCTCCTCGCTGCCTCCACCGATAATGGCTCCCACCGCAAGGGGAGTTCCGCCAGAATAATAGGCAGTCTTACAAGCTGCCATGTGCAGGTAGTCCTGGATGGTGAGGTCGAATCGTCCATCTCTTGCCCAACCGATGTCCAGAGCCTGGCCTTCTATCGTGCGAGTTGTCATATCGACCAGCTCTTTGAGAATGCGAAGCTTGATACCGTCTTCAAGCTTGTCGTCGTTAACAACAAGTCCCGTCACCTGGGAGAGGGCAAGATCCCCGGCATTGATTGCCAGCCCCTCTCCCTGAGTCAGATGCATGCAGGGCTTGCCGCGTCGCAAGGTGGACTCGTCGGCTATGTCATCATGTATGAGCGCTGCAGTATGAAAATGCTCTATTGCGGCCGCTGCGCTTCGGGCAAGCGACGGGTCGCCGCCAACTGCCTGACAGGCCAACTCGCAGATGAGCGGACGATGCCGTTTTCCACCGTTGGCTGAATAATCGGCAAGAGGCCCGTAAAGGTAACGAATGACATCGGGACTCGCCTCCGTTTTAAAGAAGTCGGCCACCAGCTTGTTCATCCGCTTGGAATTGCGGTTGAGATAACCTTCGAAAGACATGGCTACCTGAGATTATAAAACGCGTCGCGCCCGGCAAATTGCCCAGAATCGCTGAGTTCTTCTTCGATACGCAGCAGTTGATTGTACTTGGCAACCCTGTCACTACGTGCCGGCGCACCTGTCTTGATCTGTCCGGCGTTGGTGGCAACGGCAAGATCAGCAATTATTGTGTCTTCCGTCTCGCCGGAACGATGTGAGATTACGCAGGTATAACCGGCCTGCTTTGCCATCTGTATCGTATCGAGCGTCTCGGTCAGCGTCCCAATCTGATTGAGCTTGATGAGAATCGAGTTTGCCACACCCATCTCGATTCCTCTGCTCAAGCGCGCGGGGTTGGTAACGAAGATGTCGTCTCCCACCAGCTGGATTTTATTGCCCAGCCTGTCGGTGAGAAGCTTCCAGCCATCCCAGTCTTCTTCAGCCATTCCGTCCTCAAGGGAGATGATGGGATACTTTTCTACGAGCGCCTCCCAGTAACTAACCATCTGCTCACTGGTGAGCTCGCGCCCCTCACCTGCCAGCACGTATACCTTGCGCTCTTTATTGTAAAACTCGGTACTCGCCGGATCCATGGCAAACACCACCTGCTCACCCAGCGAGTAACCAGCCCTGGTTACCGCTTCCGAGAGCAGCACCAGCGGCTCTTCATTGGTTGCCAGATTGGGAGCAAAACCACCCTCGTCACCAACCGCAGTAGAAAGCCCGCGCTCTTTTAACACACTCTTGAGCGTGTGATAGATTTCGGCACACCAGCGCAGGGCCTCCGCAAAGCTGAATGCGCCAATAGGCATGACCATGAACTCCTGAAAATCGACGTTATTATCTGCATGAACACCACCATTGAGCACGTTCATCATAGGCAGAGGGAGAAGATGTGCGTTTGCGCCTCCGATGTAGGAATAGAAGGTAAGCTCCGTGGATTCCGCGGCTGCCCTGGCAACTGCCAGCGATACTCCAAGTATGGCGTTTGCGCCCAGGCGGGACTTATTTGGTGTTCCATCAAGGGCAATCAGCTCCCTGTCTATAGTTCGCTGGTCGGTCGCATCCATGGCGGCCAGTATGTCAGCGATATCCTCGTTGACATTATCAACTGCCGTTAGTACACCCTTACCAAGGTAGCGAGACGACTCCTTATCCCGTAGCTCACAGGCCTCAAAGGCTCCCGTGGATGCTCCGGACGGCACCATCGCGCGTCCAAACGAGCCGTCGTCCAGCACAACTTCCACTTCAATAGTGGGGTTGCCGCGAGAGTCGAGTACTTCACGGCCGTAAACATCAATAATGAAACTCATTTGCTTTCCTCCAAACATAATTCAAAAGCCTTTGCGTTCTGCCAGAGTCTCTCCAGTTCTTCCGTCGAGTATTCAGATATGTGTTTTCCGTCTGTTCTGGCATCAGCTTCCATAATAGCCCAACGCTGACGAAATTTCTGACATGTCAGGCGAAGTGCACTCTCGGCGTCTAAACCTTCCTTGCGGGCAACATTAACCAGAGAAAACAGTATGTCGCCAAATTCCTGTGCAGCAACACTGCTACCTGTTTCTTCTGCCCGGAATTCGTCGATCTCAGAAAAGACCTGATCCCACACCTTGTCGACACCCTCCCACTCAAACCCTGCCGATACCGCCTTTCTGCTGATGTCCTGAGCCTGCATCAAGGCAGGAAGGGACTGTGGGATGGAGTCAAGCATTCCAAAAGCCCTGCTGGTGCTGGTGTTGCTGGCGTTGGTGGCGTTGGCGTTGGTGGCGTTGGTGTTGCTGGCGCTGGTGTTGGTGGCGTTGCTGGCGCTGGTGTTGGTGGCGTTGCTGGCGCTGGTGTTGGTGGCGTTGGTATCAGGAAACCTGTTTGCGCTTCCAGCGTTGTCCAGCGCTGATTTTTCCTGTTTCTCGAAAAGCTTGATCTGATCCCAAAGCTCTAAAACCTGCTCGGGAGTAAGTATCGATTCGATAGAGCCTGCTTCTTTCCCAATGCTTTGATCAAAGGAAGCAGCAGAGCGACTACCAAAGACATGCGGATGGCGACGAATTATTTTCGAGTTGATGTCCTTAACGACATCAGTGATGGTAAAAGCCCCTTCCTCAGAAGCCATACGCGCCTGTAGCACCACCTGCAGCAAGACATCACCCAGCTCTTCGCGCAGGTCATCCATGTCTCCCCGATCAATGGCATCCACTGCCTCATAGGCTTCCTCGATCATATTACGAGCTATCGAGGCATGCGTCTGCTCCCTGTCCCACGGACAACCACCTGGCTGGCGCAACAGGCCTATAGTATTGATAAAGGATTCAAAGGATTCTCCTGCTTCTTCCATCCACTCTCCCTTCATTCTGCTCACCTGAACATAGTATACTGTTTAGTATGGACACATCGGTACTGACAGATGAAATCAAAAAAGCAAACAACCCCGGTTTTACTGACTTTGGGGGCGGTAGTGTTATCGCCTTGGCAAGCCAGTGCCTTTGTTGTAAAAAGCTTCCTACTCCCTGTGCCATCTGCTTTGATTTCTGCCCGGTTGACGCGATTGTGTCAGAGTCTAATGGACAGCCCCGCATCACAGCTGCCTGCCTGAAGTGCGCTGCCTGTGTTGGTATCTGCCCGGTTAACGCCATAGGCAACTCAACTCACAACATTCAGTACTTCAAAAGAGAAGCCCTGAAAGCAACTCTGAGGGTCAAGCATCTGGCTGTTACCTGTGAGCGCACCTTGGGTCTGCTTCGGCTTGAATCCAAAACGGATGCGCCAGAAAGCGCCCTGAGAGCTTTGCGATTGATCGAGGAGTCCAGGGGAACCAGCAATCTGATCGTCATGCCCTGTCTGGCCATGATTACCAGGGAAATGTGGTTTTCTGTTCTCAGTGAGATAGGAACCCTGAGATTTGAGGCCTTGAGCATCTATCTTCCCACAGGCCAGTGTGGCATCTGCCCGGTTAACGCCAAGGATAATATTGAAGAATTATTTGCAGAGGCAATCAGTGAAGCCGAGCAGTGGTCAGAACAAAGTGTTGGGATCATCACAGAAGCCAAAGACCTGCCCCAATTAAGAAAGTCAAATGTTCGTTCTTATCTCATTGGTGAATCAGAATTGGACAGACGAGGAGCATTCACCGGCTTTTTGGATGAGCTGAAGAAAACCTGGGAGGAAAACACAGATATCGGTAATCAGGCTATCAACGAGGTGCAGGTTCAGCGCGAACGAAAAGAAAGCTTTGAGCGCACCCTTCTTTCAGCCGATCTCAGGTTAAATAAGCCTGCTAATAAAAGCTCTGCAACAACTACGTCTCGTTTTTCTCTCGTTGAAGCACTGGGACGCCATGTGGATCAGGCAAAACAAGTAAGACTGATGGTGAGTACAACTGATGGTGACCGATGCGTCCATTGTGGAATCTGTGCAGATGCATGTCCTCTGAAAGCTCGATTTCTCTATGATACCAGTGTTGACAAGGTGGAAATCAAGCCTTCAAAGCTTTTGAAGGCCCTGGAAAAAACTATTGACAGCACACTGGAAGATGGCCTATCAGATGCTGGTTTGCAGGACGCTGGTTTGCAGGACGCTGGTTTGCAGGACGCTGGTTTGCAGGACGCTGGTTTGCAGGACGCTGGTTTGCAGGACGCTGGTTTGCAGGTGGGCGCCCAGAAGCAAAATACCGACAAAACAGAAAAGCAGGTTCTTATCATCAATCAGATGTACTGTGTTGCTTGCAGCGCCTGTATTCAGGCTTGTCCAAACGAAGCCTGTTATTTTACTGAGATCGAAGGTTCCGATTTTCTGGTTGAAAAATCAGATGATGTCACCCTGAAAGAGTCTGGTTGAGTGCCTTGAAGAACTTTCCTATGAAAAATACCGATTATCTTGCTGGTGGCAAGCTGAGGTTGAGTAATCAATACTCAATGATTGTTGTGGCTATCCTGCTGGCTCTCGTTCTTGTCGCAACCATCACCATAACCATATACAACAACAACAGGCTTGAAGCAATTCTGGAAGACAGCATCAAGTCAGAGCTTTTAGCCACCTGTGCGGCAGCACGAAATGAGCTTGATGTTGAACTGTTTTTATCAATCAACAGCGACAAAGACATTCTTGATAATCTTGAGGAGTACGAGGTTGTCCTTTCCAGATTGCGCCTGCTTCAGAAAGGCATAGACGCAACCTATATCTACGCCCTCAAGGAATTGAATGGGAAATACTACTTTGTCTTTGATACTGACGAGACAATCACAATCCCTGAGGTTCCCATCTTTATCGAGTACGAGCTTTCACCTGTACATGAGGCTGCTTTTACAGGCATACCATCTGCGGGAATACTGAATGTTACCGACGAGTGGGGCACCTATAGCACCGGTGCCGTTCCTATCTATCATGGAGGAAAAATCGTTGGGATCATCTGTGCGGATATTGAGGATTCCCTTGTCTACAAAAGCCGCATGACAGCGCTAATCGATGGCATCCTGCTTGTTGTGGTAGTTGTCATCGGTTTTGGTTTCCTGTTTGCCTTTCTCATCTCACTTCAAAGAAAGAATCGGCGCATGGAGGAATACCTGTATCGGATGTCAAACTACGATTCGATAACCGGCCTCCAGAACAGAAACTACTTCTTTGCTTACTTCTCAGAATGGAGCAAGAAGAATTATCCGGCTGATGTTTCCTTTGCGCTTCTGTTTATCGACCTTGATAACTTCAAGAATGTTAATGATCAGGCTGGGCATGATGTTGGCGATAAGCTTCTGAGATTAATTGCAGATTTCTTCCGTATTCAAGTAGATCAGAATGCCAGTACCGCCGAAGTCGATAGCTTTATTGCCCGTATTGGTGGAGATGAGTTTCTGCAGGTTTTACCTGGTATTTCAACTGCAGAAGAGCTGGAGAAACGAGCCCGTACGATGCTCGAGGACTTTCAGAAACACGAAGAGCTCCAGCCATTCATTGAAAACTTCAGCATAGGCCTCAGTATTGGTGGAGCTCTCTTTCCAAGTCAGACAAATGACTACGATGAGTTGATCAAATTTGCTGACATAGCTATGTACAAATCAAAGTACGGGGGAAAAAACAACTACACGCTGTACAACTGTGCCATGGGCGAAGGAACCGAGGATATGGTGCTTGTTGTTCGAACAAAGAGCAAGAACCGGGAATGTCGACTCGATAATCCAAACACCAGTTCTTGATCTGTACTGCTCCTTCTTCGCAGCTCCATCCTCACTGCTCCGTCTGCGCTGCCCCAACTACACTGCCCCAACAACTTCCCCTACCCTGGCATCCGGGTCAATTTCCAACTTTCCACTACAATCCACCCGATCGATGATGCATGCAGGGCCGATGATGATGTCCTGTCCGTTTACAGCCTTTGCCCGCACTCCGCGCAACTCAATCGTTGTTGCCTCGATGAGGTCGATCTTTGAGAAGTCCGGGTCTTGAAGAGCTTGCTTGATCTTCAGAAATAGTGAGAAGAATGTCGATTTACGAAATGACTTGATGACAATCCTGTCACCGACAATTTCTTTTGCATTGATAAAACCATCTGCTTCTATCACGTCAGCTGATATTTGGTTTGCTGCCGTCAGCACACCATCACATACGATGTAGTCAGCTTCAACCTTGTCGCCATGAATCGAAATCACGCCGTCGATGTCGGCTTTCTTGACTCTCAGGTTGCCCTCGATAGTTGTGACTCCATCACAATCCAGCCTCTCTGCACAAACGTCTCCCTTTGCGGTAAAAACTCCGTCAATGTCAAGACTGACAGCTTCGATTGATCCTTCAGAAGTGCAGACTCCATTTACCTTCAGATCATCAAAGGTACCACCAGGAAAAGTGACAACGCCATCTATTGAGCTACGTCCTGCGGTTTTGAGTGTTCCTGATCCTGCGAATTTTGTATACATGATCTTTCCTTTCCTTTCGAATTTCAATGTAATTAGTGAACTTGGTGAGCCGATGTTTAGTAACCAAACTACTCTTTCGTGCACTTCGCGAGCCCAGATTGTTGATCACAACTCTGAAAGCTTTGTTCGTAAGCTTTCAACTACATCTGCAATCTGGGCAGTTTCAACAAACTGAATCCTTTTATCTGTGGCTATCCAGGATGCCTGAGCTGCCACAATGAAATGCCAGGTATCTGTGGTTTTTATCAGACCTATCATGGTCGGAAGCTGATTGCTTTCTGTAACTGCTGCCAGCACTTCGTCGATAAGCTCTCTGGTTCTGTCCTTGTCAGCCTTTGCTCTCTGTGCCATTTCATAGAGTTGTATGGCTACTGCCAGTGTCTCGAGGTCAACCTCTTTTACTGATGTAGTTGCTATCAGGCTGTCTATGAAATCAGCTTCCATATTCGACACATGTTCCAGGGTTTCACGCAGTTTGTAGACAGTGGTTTTCGTCGCCAGGTTTTCCCGTATCTCTTCCAGAGAATGCGTGTCCTTCAACGCCAGGATCGCCTGCACTCGAGCCAACATTCGATCACGAGGAAAGAAGGTCTCTTGCCCAGTGAAGGCCGAGCGCTTGACAAACCACTCTTCGGGGATCAAACCATCTCGCTTCCAACGGTAGAGCTGTCCGTAGGAGATTCCGGTTTCTATCAACAGATCCTTTTTTGAGATTTCTTCCACTTGTTTGCCTCCTTACCTTCTTTTTGTCTTTACCTTGGAGCCGTGAGCTTGCCAGGGTCGATGCTTTAACTCACATATCTGACAATCTGCTCCGCTACTGCTGTTTGCGTAACAATGTTATGTTACGCTATGCAATATAACAATGTTATGTTACGCTGTCAAGAAGATGTTTGAGAAATTACTGATTGGTTTCTGATCCTGGCTACTGTTCAGGCCTACCCCGTCATTGCGAGGAGCGCGTAGCGCGACGTGGCAATCTAGGGAAGTGCCGAAGTATTGCTTGTATGACAGATTGTGGATCAATTTGCTCCAGGTCTGTTCGGGTGAACGGCGGCACTACTTGCAGTAATGGCGCCGTTTGCACGGGCAGAGCTGGAGCAAATTGGCCGCAAGATGGCGTGCAATGAATACTTCGGTGCTTCCCTAGAGGCAATAGTTGCAACTCTCCGGCTAGTGCTCTGTAAAGCCCAAAACTACTACTGTCTGCTTGATCCTCTTCCGCATTGCTGCGTTGTCCTCAGTCGCATTACCTCAAGTAGGGCTCCTTCGTCCGCCTTGCACTGCGAAAGATGCTCGGCGCATCCATCAGCAGTTTTAGGCTTTACAGAGCACTAGATTGCCACGTCGCGCTACGCGCTCCTCGCAATGACGGGGTAGGCCTGAACAGTAACTGATTCTGAGAACTTCGGATGGCAATCTCTCCCGAAAAAGTGTTTTACCACATTTCTGCTAAAATAATGAAGAAATGCGAAAAATATGTCCTGTTTTAGTTATTGTTACTTTTATTTAACAATTTATGCTTCGATACGACATGGCCTCTGACCTGCGCTTTTACAAAGCACTTAATTCAAAGAGAAGTTATCGAGAGTGATTATCTTCGCATTTCTTCGATTTTTTAGCAGAAACGCCGAAAATCACTCTTACTAGGTAGATTGAGACCGGTTGAGGGTAGTTGGGTGTGGTTGAGAGGTTGTTGGAGGTGGTTGGATAACTGGGACTGGCTGAGGGGTGGTTGGGGGTGGTTGAGAGGTTGTTGGAGGTGGTTGGATAACTGGGACTGGCTGAGGGGTGGTTGGGTGTGGTTGAGAGGTTGTTGGGGGGGGTTAGGGGTGGTTTTTCTGTTCCTAACAAGTGCAGTTGCCTTGTTGGTTTTTCTTCCTTCTCCCCAACGAGAGCAGGACTCCAACTATGCAGAGAATGGCAAATACGATGAATGCTGAATGGAATGTTTTCATGAGGCTGGCTGTTCCTGCTTCACTGATAAGTTCGTTACCCAGGGTGAAGTACATAATTATGGTTATGATTGCCATGCTGAAAAGCTGCCCGCTCATTCTCATCGTGCTTAAAATTGAATTAGCCACAGCAGAATCCTTTGGTTCAATGCAAGACATTACTGCGGTTGTGTTTGGAGTAGAAAACACACCGAAACCAATGCCCGCGAGCATGAGATTGAGTATCACCAGAATAAGCGGTGAATCCTCCTGTAACAGAAGGAAAAACAGCATAGACACTGCGCATATCCCCATCCCCACTGAAGACATGACAAACGGTGAGCGTTTGTCTGAAAGTCTCCCCACAATCGGTGAGATTGTCGCCATGAGCACCGGTTGTACTATGAGGATAAACCCTGCTATGTCTGGTTGAAATCCTCGGATTACCACAAGGTAGATAGTCAGAATATATGCAAGAGCTCCAGTAGTTGTATAGTTGAACAAGGCTGAAAGATTTGAAAAAATGAAATTAAGATTGCCCCTGAAAAGCCTGACCTCAATAACTGGTTTTGATGCGTGCAACTCGTGTCTTGCAAAAACTACCAGTAAAATCACACCTGCTGCCAGGATGAAATACGAGTAGATATGCTGACCAAATACTATGAAGCCGTACATGAAAAAGAGCATTGCAGACATGTAAAGCATGTTACTGACAGGGTTAGTCGTTGCTTCTTTTAGCGGTATTCCTGATATCTTTGGCAGCTTGGTCGCACTTATTAGCGCGATAATCGCAATAATCATAGCCACAGCAGAGGTTACGATGAAGATGGCTCTCCAGGAAAGATAATGAGTAATAAGCCCGCCGATGATTGGTCCAATGGATAAACCAACATAGGTGCTCATCACCGAAAGCCCGAATACACGACCACGACGTTGAGCGGGGAATACATCTATGAGTATGGCGAAGTTTGTTGATATAAACATTGCTCCGCCAATACCTTGAAGAACACGAAAGACAATGAGAATCCCGAAGTTGGGGGCAAAAGCTGCCAGCAGCGTTACTACACTAAAGACAAGTATTCCGGTGTTGAAAATCCTTCTTTTTCCCCAATGATCAGCAAAGCGTCCGATTGGAACGTTGAGCGAGATGTTCGTGAGCATCATTGCCGACATCACCCAGGCAAGACTCGCTGCAGGAACCAGAAATTCATCGCCGATAAATGGAAGTGCAATGTTTAAGGAGCTGCCAGCGAAAGGAAACATAAACGAGGCGAACATCGCTATGAATAAAGTTGTTCGCTGTATTGCTTTCTGATCACTTGTTATTTCTGCATCGACCATATCCTGCCTGGATTCTCAATGAAGCGCTGGTTTATTACCTGTATGACAGACTGTGTATCGCTGAATGTAAACTGCCTCATATCATCAATAACCAGCAGTTTCATTGTCTTTCTCTCTGTTTTTCGATAACTGGCACTAAATTCTTTGGTGTTATTATAGGATATCCTGACAGGCACTCATTGGTTTGTGGTAAACTCTTTCATCCCTGCGGAGAAGTCGCGTAGCCCGGCCGAGCGCGCGCGATTGGAAATCGCGTAGGCGTCAAAAACGCCTCGAGGGTTCGAATCCCTCCTTCTCCGCCACATTCATCAAAATACCCCTGTTTATCAGGGGTTTTTTGATGAATCGGTAGATGATGGAGGGATTCGAAGCCAGACATGGGCCGAGGCG
>Ga0209737_10001468_pt1 | contig 16928 bp, 15 predicted proteins | sample TergutCu122P3_FD_187284 | JGI IMG/M metagenome (GOLD analysis project Ga0209737, IMG submission 187284) | Cubitermes ugandensis P3 segment gut microbial communities from Kakamega Forest, Kenya - Cu122 P3 (SPAdes) (version 2) | ecosystem: Host-associated > Arthropoda: Insects > Digestive system...
TGCGCTCCAAATCGCAGCCCAGCCATGCCTTCACGCAGCCGCCGACTACAGGCAACCACATATCTCCCACAGCGCCACGTATTCCCTCGTGCACCTTGAATGCGCGCCAAAAGGAGGTTCTCGCCGTCCTTTTGAAGTACGAGTTTGTGGGTCCGCAGCTCGTCGCCCAGACACTCGGCACAGGGGTTGCCACCGCGCACCGTGACCTTAAGGTTCTTGAGGAGAACGGGTTGGTTAAGCGGGCGGAAAACAAAAAGAGCACGCTTACACAAACAGGATTTGAGTACGTCGACTACCTTTCGACGCTATAACAAGGAGACTAGTGCATGGAAAGTGAAGCAACCACCTACACCTTCATCGATGATGCGGTGTTGGATAAGACGATGTTGTGGGAGGAGCTGTGCAGGCTTCTTGAAGATCAAATCGGCTCAGCGCGCATGACGAGCACATTCTCGCGCGTTATTCCTCTAGGAATCACCGATGAGGGTGAGTTTATTATCGGGGTCCCCAATGCATTCAACCACAGTGTTATCACCACCATGCATCTGCCTGATATGAATGAGCTGGTCAATACGATTTCGGGCTACGAGCTTACGTGCACTGTGGTTCTTGACCCAAATCTTGCGGTTATCGCTGACCAGGACCTTCCCTCTGAGCACGAGGCGGCAGCGATTATTGCTGATGAAAAATCATTGGACTCCACCGAAGCCAACGCGTGTGGCTACAACCCCAAATTCACGTTTGATTCTTTTATTGTGGGAGAGTCAAACGACCTTGCCTACAGTGCCTCGCTTGCGGTGGCTGAGTCCCCCGGCTTGAAGTATAACCCCCTCTTTATTTGGGGTGGTCCGGGGCTGGGAAAAACGCATCTTTTGCAGGCGATCGCCTCGTATGTGGAGCAATGTTATCCCAACAAGAAGATCATCTACACCACTTTTGAGGAGTTGATGAACAAATACATCGAGGCGGTAACCACCGGAAAGGTGGACATCAACTGGCTAAGAAACGAATATCGCTCAACCGATGTCCTTATCATTGATGATATCCAGTTCCTTAAGGGCAAGAAGGAGACAACGGACTTTTTCTTCCACACCTTTAACACCCTCAAGCAGCAGCACAAGCAGATCGTTATCGCGTCTGACCGCTCTCCTGATCAGTTGGATCTGGAGGAACGTTTAACCTCACGGTTCAAATCAGGCATGTTGGCCGATATTCAGCTTCCCTCTTACGAGGTGAGGATGGCGATCCTTCAACAGTACATCAAATCGTTGAAGGTGGAGTTTGAGCCTGACGCCATCGCTTATATCGCGGAGAAATCCTCCGGCAACATCCGTGAGATGGAAGGTGTCGGCAACCGGGTGTGCGCGTACGCCGAGCTTCGCCGGATACACACCGTCGACCTCGAGTTTGTCCAACACGCCACCCAGGGCCTGTTTCCTGATCAGGCGAAGAAGCCGGTTTCGGTTGAGACGATCATCGGTGAGACGTGTAAGTATTTCCATCTTCAAAAAAGCGACCTTTTGGGGCCAAACCGCAAACAGGACATCACCCATGCGCGCCATGTGGCGATGTATCTCAGCCAAGAGATGACTGACTCCTCTTATCCGGCAATCGGAAGAGCGTTTGGGGGCAAGGACCACACCACTGTTATGCATGCGGTTAATAAGATACGTAAAAAAATGAGTGAGGATCGCGACCTCTTCAACCAGATCCGGATGCTCACAAGCCAAATAAGCAAACGAGCGATATAGTGGTGGAAAAGTCGGTGAAAAAGCAGGGAAAAGAAATTCCATTCTCTTTTTTTGGCAAGGAGCTGTGGAATCTGTGGAAAAGGAACGGTCTTTTTACACAGGCTTTTCCTTATGGACACACCGTCTGTGATATGGGAAAGTGTGGTTTATCAACATATCCACAGACCTTATTAGTGTTGGTGTTAGATTTATAAAAAATTAAGGAGAATCATGAAGCTGAATATCTCGAAATCAGAACTAGTCGAAGCCCTCTCGATCGTTTCACGGGCTACGTCGAATAGACCCACCATCCCTATCCTTTCAGGAATACTTATCCAAGCAACAGCGGAAGGTATCCGTTTTTATGGAACCGATCTTGAGACCTCCATACAAACCGCGGTCGATGGTCTTGTGGAACAAGAGGGAAGCACCGTGGTTCCCGGTAAGGTGTTTGGTGATATCGTACGATCTCTCCCCGAGTCTTCGGTTCTTCTTGAGAAGGTTGGGGAGTCTCTGGCCATAAAAGCCCATCAATCCAACTTCACTATCAGAACTCTTCCTGCCGAAGATTTCGCCAAATTCCCCGAGATAAAGGGAATTGAAAGCATTGATCTTCCTACAAAAGTGCTTGAGGGAATGGTGCGCAAGGTTGGAAAAGCGGTAAGCCGCGACGAGACCCGCGCGGTACTGACTGGGATATTGGTACAGATTGGCGAGGGAACCATCAAGATGGTTGCCACCGACAGCTATCGTCTTGCAATAGCGGAAAACAAAGTTGAAGGGGAGAACAAAAACGCCCAATTCGAGGCACTGATACCCGGCAAAGCGTTTGAGGACGTTATCAAGATGGCATCGAAGAACGAGACTATTAACATTACGCTCACCTCAAATCAGGTGCGGTTCGAGTTTGGTAAAACGGTCTTTGTGACGCGTCGTATCGAGGGTAACTATCCCAACTACAAAAACCTTCTTCCCGATCACTACAACCTCAAAGTGAACCTTTCACAAGAAGAGATGCTTGAGGCGACGAAGCGCGTCGCGCTCATGGCGGTCAGCAACACCGCAATCAAGATGTCTATCTCAACAGAAGACAGCGCGTTGGTAATGAGCTCACACTCGAACGACTATGGGCAGGCTGAAGAAGCCATCATGGTCAAGGTTGAGGGGGAGGATCGCGAGATATCAGCAAACCACACCTATCTTCTGGATGGGCTGTCGGTCATTGGCTCAGAATTCATAACCCTTGAAATCCAAGAAGCGATGAAGCCCGGCATCATCAAATCAGAGGAAGAAGGGTTCATCTACCTCTTTATGCCGGTGCGCCCCAGCTAACGTGTCATTTCGGATTAAAGAGCTAAAAGTCCAAGGGTTTCGCAACTACGAGGATTGTGCCTTCAAGCTCGATCCCTCCGTCACCATTTTGTGGGGAGATAACGCGGTGGGGAAAACAAGCATCATCGAGGCTATCCAGGTGCTATGTGAGACAATCTCGTTTCGCAAACCATCGTATAGTGAGATGATTCGGCACGGTCACAAGCAGGCCTCTCTTGCTCTTAATGCCGTGGATGGAGAGAGGGAAAGGGACGTGTCCCTAACCATCGAGCCAAACACGAAAACATATCAAGTGAACGGCAAAAAGATATCTTCCACAGACAATATCCTCGGCGTGATTCCCGTGGTTGTCTTTGCTCCCGACAACCTTAGTCTTATAAAAGATTCTGCCAACAGGCGGCGCGATGAGATCGACGCGATCGGACAACAGCTCTCAAAAAACTATGCGCGCCTGTTAAGAGAATATTCAAAAGCGCTCAGGGGGCGCAACCGCCTGCTCTCCGAAGGTTATTGCACCGATCCCGCCTTCGACGCCTGGAGCGACCAGCTTGCCACCATTGGGGTGGTGTTGTATCGACATCGAGAAAAACTACTTGAGAGGCTCGTTCCTTTGATGGTGGAGCAGTACGGCACTATCGATCCCCACTCATCTCTTGAGGTGATCTATTCGAATAACTGGGGGGCGGTAGGCACCGACTCTATCGAGGAAGCGCAGCGCAAACTAAGAGCCGCGCTCGACGAGAGTTTTATCGACGAGTGTTCGCGCAAAATCACCCTGGTGGGACCCCATCGCGACGATGTGGTCTTCACCATAGACGGTCACGACGCGCGCGCCTTCGGGTCACAAGGACAGCAGCGAACGATCGCTCTTTCGTGGAAACTTGCGGAGGTGAATCTTGTCAAAGAAGTGTTGGGGGTCAAGCCGATTCTGCTTCTCGATGATGTGATGAGCGAGCTTGATGAGAGCCGCAGAAACGCGCTGATGGGAAGCGTGGGGACTGTCGCCCAAACGATCATCACAACCACCAACATACATTATTTTGAACCCACTCTTCTTGACCGCGCACGCATTATCGAAATTAACCCGAAAAACCCTTAAAAATGGACGAGCAAAACAACTACGATAAACAGACAGAAATGGAGCCCTTCAGCCGCGCTCTCGAGGCGTTCATGGGTGTTCTTGATGTGGGCGGAACACGCGTACAACACCAGGGAGAGATAGCGCGCGCGTTCAAGAAAATCGCAGGTGAAACAGTATACAGCCACACCAAGAACGTGCTTTACACGAACGGGAGGGTAACGGTGGTCGTAGACTCTGGCGCCTGGGCGCAGGAGCTGGCGTTTTTGGTCGAGGAATATCGCGTGCAACTTAATGTGGAATTAGGTGGCGATGTAGTAACGTCGGTCACCTTTTGTACCCATCCCATGAGATAATAATACAAGCAAGAAAATTGACCCAAACCATCCCCCACGGATCTAGGGGGAGGTGCTGGGTTTGGACAAAAAACAAGGAGATATTGTGGCAAAAAAGAGCGAATCTTCGTATTCAGCCAAAGACATTCAGGTGCTTGAGGGGCTCGAAGCGGTCCGCAAACGTCCCGGTATGTACATCGGGTCAACGGGTCCGCGCGGACTTCATCACCTCGTCTATGAGATCGTCGACAATAGCGTTGACGAGGCTCTTGCCGGCTACTGTACCACCGTCGATATTGTACTCAACAAGGATGGTAGTGTTTCGGTTACCGATAACGGTCGCGGCATACCGGTGGACAACCATCCAAAACTTCGCAAACCGACAGTAGAGGTCGTGCTGACGATGCTTCATGCTGGCGGCAAGTTCGGTGGCGAAGGGTATAAGGTTTCCGGTGGTTTGCACGGAGTGGGATCCTCGGTTGTCAACGCGCTCTCAACCAATCTTATGGTCGAGGTCAAGCGCGACGGCAAGATTTGGTCGCAGGAGTATCGTTACGGAAAACCGGTTGCGAAACTTGCCGCGGTCGGCAAATCCAAGGTGACCGGAACCAAAATCACCTTCATGCCCGATGCGGAAATCTTCGAAACGATCGAGTTCGACTACGAGGTTTTAAAAACCCACATGCGCGAGACGGCGTTTCTCAATCGCGATCTTCGAATCAACTTAACCGATGAGCGTGGCGATGAGGTGGTCAAAGACGAGTTTCGCTATGCGGGAGGTATCGTCGATTTCGTCAAATACCTCAGCAAGAACAAAGAGACGATTCACGCCAAGCCCATCTACCTGTCGGGAGAGACTGACGACGGTGTCGTCGAGGTCGCGCTTCAATGGAATACGGGATACGCTGATCGAACACTTGCGTTTGCCAACAACATCAATACCCATGAGGGGGGAACGCACCTTGAGGGGTTCAAGAACGCGCTCACTCGTACCATTAATGATTATGCGCGCCGCCAAAATATCCTCAAAGATAAAGACAGCAACCTTTCTGGAGAAGATATCCGTGAGGGCCTCGTGGCTGTTCTGAGTGTCAAGCTTCACAATCCCCAGTTCGAGGGCCAGACCAAAACGAAACTGGGCAATACGGAGATGAGGGGGCTTGTGCAGCAGATTGTGACACAGGGCCTCGCTGAATATCTGGAGGAGCATCCCCGCCCCGCGAAACTCATCGTGGGCAAAGCCTCACAGGCCGCCCGAGCGCGCGCTGCCGCGCGCAAGGCACGTGAGGCAAGCCGCAAAAATGCGCTGTTGGGTGCCGGGTCTCTGCCCGGTAAGCTGGCGGACTGCTCGCTGACCGATCCCTCGCTGTGCGAGGTATACTTCGTCGAGGGTGACAGTGCAGGCGGTAGCGCCAAACAGGCGCGCGACCGGAGTTTTCAGGCGATACTGCCCCTGCGCGGAAAGATACTCAACGTTGAGCGCGCGGGCCCCAGCAAGGCGCTTTCAAGCCAAGAGATCCAGGCGATGGTAACCGCGATGGGGACCGGCATCGGCGAGGAGTTCGATATAGAGGGCGCTCGCTATCATCGGGCGATCATCATGACTGACGCCGATGTCGACGGCGCGCATATCCGCTGTCTCATTCTGACGTTCTTCTACCGGTTTATGCCGGAGATGATCTTGAACGGGTACATCTACATCGCGCAGCCCCCCCTCTACAAGCTAAGCGTCGGCAAGAAGAGCGAATACGCATACAGCGATGCACAGCTTCAAGAGGCGATCGGAAAACTCGACAAGGACGCGAAATATCGGATACAACGCTACAAGGGTTTGGGAGAAATGAACCCCGAACAGCTGTGGGAGACGACGATGGACCCCAACCGCCGCACCCTTTTGCAGGTGACGATGGAGGAAGCGGCCGTTGCCGAAGAGGTCTTTTCCGATCTGATGGGAGATCAGGTTGAGCCACGTAAAGAATTCATCCAACGTCACGCAAAAGACGTTCGATTCTTGGATATATAGGAGGTGGTAGAGATGGCAAATGACAACACCATAAGCATTGATACCACCGGGACTACGTACGTCCCCATAGAGATTCATAAGGAGATGCGCTCGTCCTTTCTCGAGTATGCGATGAGTGTTATCGTTGCTCGTGCATTGCCCGATGTGCGCGACGGACTTAAGCCAGTCCACCGCCGTATTCTGTACGCGATGAACGAGTCGGGACTTACCCCCAGCAAAGCGTATAAGAAATCGGCATGGACCGTTGGAGAGGTTATCGGTAAGTACCATCCACATGGTGATGCGGCGGTGTACGACACGATGGTTCGTATGGCGCAAGACTTCAGTATGCGCCAGCCGCTGGTCGACGGTCACGGCAACTTCGGATCCGTTGATGGAGACAGCCCCGCGGCGATGCGTTATACCGAATCGCGCCTGCAAAAAGCCGCGATGGAACTTTTGCGCGATCTTGATAAAGAGACGGTAGACTTCGGACCCAACTATGATGAATCGCTCCAAGAGCCGCTTGTTCTGCCCGCCCGCTACCCCAACCTGTTGGTCAATGGGTCGGCGGGAATCGCGGTTGGCATGGCGACAAATATCCCGCCTCACAATCTGGGCGAGGTTATCGATGCGACGACTCTTCTGATAAAGAATCCCGACGCGACCGTCGATGATCTTTTGAAGGTGCTGCCCGGTCCCGATTTCCCCACTGCGGGTCTTATTATGGGCCGTGACGGCATTCGCTCGGCGTATGAGACGGGTCGTGGTTCGGTTCTCATGCGGGGTCGCGCTCATATCGAGCAGACCAGTACGGGGCGTACCCGCATCATCGTCACCGAGATTCCCTATCAGGTGAATAAATCGAAGCTTGTCGAGAAGATCGCGGATCTGGTTCGTGATAAGAAGCTCACAGAGATTAGCGCGCTGCGCGATGAGTCTGATCGCACGGGCATGAGAATCGTGGTTGAGCTCAAACAGCAGGCCATTCCGCAAGTTGTGCTCAACAAACTTTACAAGCACACCCAGCTTCAGCAGAGCTTCGGCATCATCAACCTCTCGCTCGTCGATGGTGTGCCTAAGGTTCTGACGCTAAAAGAGACGCTTGGCCACTATATCGAGCATCAAAAAGAGGTCATCACGCGCCGCACGCAGTACGATTTGAACAACGCGAAGAAGCGCGCCCATATCCTTGAGGGATATATCATCGCGCTTGATAATATTGATGAGATTATCAAGATCATCAAGGCGAGCAACACGGACGCGGAGGCGAAGAAAGCGCTGACTGCGCGCTTTAAGCTCAGTGAAGCGCAAACCGATGCCATTCTTGAGATGAAGCTTCGCCGTCTGACCGGTCTTGAGCGCGGAAAGATCGAGGACGAGCTCGCCGCCCTGCTTGAGCGTATCGCGTATTACACGAAGGTACTCGGCGACATCAACATGGTGCTTGATATCATCATCGAAGAGATGGGCGAGATTCGCAAGAAGTTCGCTGATAAGCGCCGGACCGAGATTACCAGTGCGGCTAAAGACCTTGACGTGGAAGACCTTATCGCTGAAGAGGACATGGTCGTTACCATCACCAAGGCAGGCTACGTCAAACGTCTTCCCGTTGCGACGTATCGTCAACAAAAGCGTGGCGGCAAGGGTGTTGCGGGCGTTAATCTGAAAGATAACGATTTCGTCGAGCACCTCTTTATAGGCTCGACTCACGACTATGTCCTGTTCTTCTCAACGAAGGGCAAAGTGTATCGCTTAAAAATACACGAGCTACCCGTTGGTTCGCGCCACGCGCGCGGAACCGCGGTCGTCAACCTTCTGCCGTTCGAGCAGGGTGAAGAGATCGCTGCGGTCATCAATGCGAAGACATTTCCGGAAGACGAGTTCCTCCTGTTCGCGACTGAGCGCGGTATGGTCAAAAAGACGAGCATGGCGGCGTACTCGCGCGTTCAAAGCAACGGGTTGATCGCTATCAATCTGCGCGATGTGGATCGCCTTATCTCCGTTAAGCGCGTGGCTCCCGGGCAAAAGGTTGTCATCGTCTCCAGCAATGGCAAAGCGATCCTCTTTGATGAGGAGGAGGCACGTCCAATGGGACGCGACACGATGGGTGTACGTGGCATGAACATCAAGGACGAGGACGTTGCGCTCGGCATGGAGATCGCTCCCCTGGACAGCGAGCTGTTCGTGGTGACCGAAAAAGGATATGGCAAACGCACTCCGATATCGGAGTATCCGACGCACCATCGAGGCGGCGGCGGGGTAAAAACCATCATCATGACGCCGAAGAGAGGTGTGCTTTCCGCGATGAAGATCGTCAGCCCCGATCACGAGCTGATGTTGGTCAGCGAGGAAGGCGTCGTCATTCGCGTCAAGGCTTCAGATATCAGCCAGTTGGGCAGAGCGACTCAGGGCGTCAAAGTTATGAACGTCTCCGATACCGATCGGGTGAGCGCGATTGCACGGGTAAGCTCGGCAAAGAAGAAGAAATCGAAGACGAGCGCGGAGGTTGTGGTAGACGAGAACCAACCCTCGCTTCTTGATGAGGATCTCGACATCATCGCCGATGACGTTGAAGCGGCAGAAGAATAAGGGTTTCGGTGGCTAAGAAACAGAAAAAAGCACGCGGTGTGTTTCGGGGGCTCTTCATTTTGACGAGCCTAGCGGTCTGCGGCGCGATCGGCGCGTGGTATTTCTGGGAAAGCCAGGTGGTCGAGGTTGATACGGCACTTGTCGAATTGACCGAGTTTTCCGTTGTGGTCACCGGATCGGGAAAGATACTGCCGAATGGCGCCGTCGATATCTATCCGATGGCCGAAGGTCTTGTGGATGAAGTGTTTGTTGAAGACGGTGACCATGTCGAAGAGGGGGACGAGCTCCTCTCGCTACTGCACGGCCCTGCCATTACCGCTCCCGTTGCAGGAACGGTAATTATTGCTCCTACGCCTGCCACCGCTCAATCAATAGCAGTAGGGGGAGGCGTTCCGGTAAGTGGGGCGACGCCCATGGAGGGGTACGCCGTAGCTCCCGGCATGGTGCTTTTTACTCTTTATGATCCCGGTGACATGAAGTTCGTTGCAGAAATCAGTGAGGCGGATATCGCCCGTTTGTCGCTTGACCAAAGCGCGACGGTGACGCTTGATGCTTTCGAGGGCAAGCTTTTCGAGGGAAGCATTGTCAAGATTGCTCAGGTTGCGCAGACGACGATGACCGGCGGAACGGTGTTTCCTGTCGAGGTCGCGCTTAAGGCGGTTAGCGAGAATCCCTCGATCGGCATGAAGGGCGATGCGGCGATTAGGATATCTACTCAATCGGGCGTGATGACGATTGTGCGCCAAGCGCTTTTCTCGGAAGGGAATGATGATTACGTTTATGCGGTTGATGAGGGCAAGCTGGTGAAGAAGTCGGTCACCGTAGGCGAGATGACCGATAAACGCGTCGAGATTCGCGGTGGTCTAAGAGCCGGCGATGAGGTGGCTCTTGCCAGCAATGTGTCCTTCACCGACGGACTGCGCGTTAAAGTGCGGTAAGCACTGAGGTGTATCACTTTAGGGTGGGCACCGATATCGCTGCCTTCTCATCAATGAAATAGTCGCCCATGTAAAACACCGCAAAGGTCTTAATTGCAGCAATCTCCTTCGGTGTTAGATCATAGTAGTCAATCTCATAGATCGTGTTTCCGGTTGCTCGATCGATCCGTGGAACATGAGCGCCTCTTCCGTGAAGACTAAACTGTGTGTTCTCCATTCTGGGGAAGATTATAAGCTCTGGACTCCATCCAAAAGGCTTGAAGACCCAGGTCAACATACTGCTATCGATATCGAACGATTCGAGGGTAAATCCTCCGAGTGACGAGGTCATGATCTTGGTTTCGAAATCGTCTACCCGATATGCAATCGCATCGTCATTGGTCCACTCCTTGTTGTCGTCCCAGAGCGGGAGCACCGGGATGAAGGAAATCGACAGGGACTCTGGGCTGAGGCCTGCCATGATTTTGGTGTTGTTGTCCATGTTTCCGCTGCGCAGAAGGTTTACCGCATTTCCCTTATCATCAGTTATTACGAAATCCTCGAAGCTGAGCTGGATGTTATCGCTGTCTCGAGTGCCCTGGCTGCCGATTGTTATAACACCTCCAAATGGCGAGAGGGTCACTCTTCTCAGGTCGAGAGTGCGCTTCCCCTCCACCGTATCGAAGGTGAGGATTTGCGGTTCTGCCCGGCGTGTCAGTTTTGACGGAGCACTCTTGTCAATTAGCAGGTCGAATTCGAAAGAAGCATCTCCCGTATGGTTTCCTCCGGCAATTGCCATTGAGAGGGAGAACACGTCGGGAAGTTCTGCCGGTGTTATCCATCGTGCCATCAACTTTACAGTTTGGGCGTCGATCATAAAGGCGTCCACAGCACCCGCCATCATTTCAGACTCCGTGAGCGGGATAGATGTCGTTTCACCCGTACTCTCATCAACATAAACACAAGTTGTTTCATATAGGCGAGGAAGTGCTTGTGAGAGCACCCAATGGGCAGGGATAATCACGACCCCTTCTGCAGGGTCTACGGATGGATCCTGCTGCATTCCAGGAACAATCCAATCCAGAGGCTTATCATAGACAGCGGTAAAAAATACATTGATGAAACTATCATCGACCGCAACAGCTTCGAGGGTAAGCGTCATCCCGGATGACTCAACCGTTTGACCAACCGGAGCGCTGAACTGAGACAGTACAGGCTCAAGATCGCCGTACATCAGGGGTTGGGGTATAGGAGTACCCTGATTGTTCTTTGCCGACTTAAAATAGTCAATCTCACCTTTTTGCATCACGTATAGCACAGACTCGGTCTCCGAGCGCATGCTACGGATTAGTTCTGTGGTTCCGTAAGCAAGTGCGGAGAATGCGAGAACGATAGCGGCTGCAATAAGCAGTCGCACAACCCGCACAGGAACTTTTTTAGGTCGAGCGGTGTTACGGTGATGAGACGAAGCAGACAGTTCCTCGCGGGCTTTCTTGTCGTGAACCATGCTCAGCACTCTGTCCCTATCAACCTCAATGGGCTGAATGTCGTCCATATCTTGAGAGTACGCCGTCTCCACGAGCTCATAGATAAAATCTTTCATAAGGCATACCCCCTCTGGATTAGCTTTGTCCTGAGTTTCTCCCGCCCTCGTAAAAGACGGCTTCTAACCGTCGATTCATTCATGCCTAAATCCTGCGAGATGGTTGCGGTTGTCTGGCACCAGAAGTAGAAGCGATGAAAAATCTCCCGGTCGGCTTTCTCAAGAGAGCCGATCACCTCGCGGAGAACCTCAGAAGCTTCAGCCGCGAGGATCATCGTTTCGGTACTCGCTTGAACATCCACGAGTATTGTCTCGTCTGGAATGGTCGGGATGTGACAGCCCCGCGTCTTATTGATTGCGGCATTTCGCGAAACAACCGCGAGCCATGGCTTCAGCGCCTTATTCGTATCGATGCTCGAAGCGTGCTTCCAAAGCGAGACGAATACATCGGCAACGACCTCATCACGGTCTTCCTTAGAAATTGCCGAGCCGGTTGCGCTGAAGACAACCGCAGCCACATACCCGCCATAGCGATCGAATAGCTCATCAAGTGCACACGATTTTCCGTTTGCTAGCCGTTCGACTAGTTTTTTGTCCGTCACCCAGCGTCCTCTCTGTCACCTCATATAAAGGTACACGTCGAATCATCCGGATGTTGCAGAAAACCGAAAAATAAATCCCTTGTGCCCTACGCGTAATGGATATTGCTTGAGTCAACACATCGCCGGAGCAGGGAAAAGCGTTTTTAGAGGTTATCGATCGCATGTTTCGACGAACACAGCTAAACAAAGGGATGCTGAACATCGTCGATCACTGTGTTTGGTAGAACAATAATGTAATATAAAATAATAATATAATATGGTAATATAATAAGTGGCAGGAGGAATGCGATAACCATGGAAATAGTGATTCACCCCCGGATTTCAAAGCGTCACCCCGAGCTACAAAGCGAAGACATTCGGGTGGCATGGGAAAACTTCCTGCTGTCTGGCATGAGAGCAAAGAGTAAGAGATTTCCCGAAGAAGTGAGAGTGGGATATGACAAACAAGGACGAGAAATAGAAATGGTCGGGACGATGTCCGAAGGAAGCTGGTTGATCTTCCACGCGATGACACCACCATCAAAAAAGATGATAATAGAACTCGACAAGATTAGGAGGAACAGGAGATGAGCTACAAGCTTGATAATGGATATATCCTCACTGATGCAGAAATCGAGAGGATTAGCAAGGAGTATGAAGACGGCACCTGGGAGGGAACTCTCGCAGATATCAGAATCGGACGCCCGAAGGTGTTTGATGAAAAGCTGGTCACTGTTCCAGTGAAGTTTCCCCAGAGTATGGTTGCTAAAATCGATGAGATGAGTGAAAATCGTTCAGATTTCATCAGACGAGCAGTTGCGGGAGTTCTTTAGGGGATCGGGGTCTCCCTCCCGACGGTTTTGAGGGGCATAGGGCATCCCCCGGAAAGGGCTGTGTGCGCTTCTGTATTCATTTATTTGTGGCAGATTTGTGGTTGGCAGCGTTTCTCAAAAAGAAAAGATCAGGGCATTATTGCTCTGATCTGCGGTAATAGTGGTGGGCCCGGTTGGACTTGAACCAACGACCTCACGCTTATCAGGCGTGCGCTCTAACCACCTGAGCTACGGGCCCGCATAAAAATGCGCCTGAATAGGGTACCAATAATGCAATTTATTCGCAACCAGTCCGCCAATCATTCCACAGATGCACAATCGCTCGCGGATCTTATGCGGCACAAGCGACAGGGCGTGCGCTCTGTCAACCGAATAGCCGAAAACGATTGAGCAAGAACGCTGCGCGCGCTTTCTTCTGCGTATAATAAATTGGATGAATACGCATGGTTGCTTCACGTGAAAGGGATGTGGTGGAGATACAAATCCAGGGACTGACGACTCAAGAGGTTAACGAGCGGATAGTTCGTGGTGAAATCAACACAGCCCCTGATAGCCTGACCCGCACCATCCCGCAGATCATTCGAGACCACACCTTCACGCTGTTCAACATCCTCAACCTCATTCTCTTTCTTTTGGTCGTCTCGGTCGGGGAGTATAAGAACGGTCTCTTCTTTCTTGTCGCGGTCTCAAACACGGTCATCGGATCTTTCCAAGACATTCGCGCCAAGCTGACGATCGACAAACTTGCCGTCATCACCGAGTCGCACGCAAGGGTCATCAGAGACGGGCAGGAGCAATCCATTCATCACGAAGAGATTGTGCTGGGCGACGCGGTGATCGTTGGTCTGGGCAATCAGATTACCGCAGACAGCGTGGTCAAGGAATCCAACGGCCTAGAGGTTGACGAGTCGCTCCTTACCGGAGAAGCGAACCCAATCCTCAAAGCCATCGGTGACGAGGTCTATTCCGGCAGCTTTGTTGTCGCTGGTAGCGCCATCACCGAAGTGACCGCCGTTGGCAAAGACAGTTACGCTCAGTCGATTTCTGCGGTGGCAAGTTATGAGAAGAAGTCGAACTCCCAGCTGATGCGCATCGTCAACTTCATCATCAAAATGCTTGCGTTCGTGCTGGTTCCCTTAAGTCTCATGCTGTTTTTCCGCACCTTCGCCTCGACCGGAGATTACGCGGGATCGATTCTTGCGATGGTTGCCGCAGCGGTCGGGATGGTGCCTGAGGGGCTGATGCTTCTGACCGGTGTAGCTTTTGCGGTGGGAGCATTCAATCTGGTGCGCCATCGGACTTTAACCCAGTCGATGCCTTCGATCGAGACGCTTGCACGCGTCGATGTTCTCTGTCTGGACAAGACGGGTACGATAACTGACGGAACCCTTACCGTTGACGAGGTCATCTCGCTGGCCGGCACGCAGGAAGAGGCGGAAGAAGCGCTCACCGAGTTCGTCTCAGTTATGGATAACGATAACGAAACCGCCCATGCGCTCCACCGGCATTTCGTCGGCACAAGCACGTGGAGAGTAGCGGGATCCGTCGCGTTCTCCTCATCGCGCAAGTGGAGTGGACAGTTCTTTGAAGACAAGGGGTCGTACGTGTTCGGCGCACCCGAGTTCGTGCTTACAGACATGGATGACACACTGCGCGAAACTATCGCGCTCTCGGCAGAGCAGGGTCTGCGCACGCTTCTGCTCGCCCGAAGCGATGAGATGCTTGAGGGAACCGCGCTTCCGGCGCAACTCGTGCCCGTCGCGCTCGTCACGCTGGTTGACAATGTGCGCGAGACAGCTGCGGCAACGTTCGCCTTCTTTGAGGAGAACGATGTCGATATCAAGGTGATTTCAGGAGACGATCCGCGGACCGTCTCGACAATAGCCTCGCTGGCAGGCATTCGGGGTGCCCAGTACTACCTTGATATGAGCCGTATCCGCGACGATCTGCCCCTCGAAGAGTTGATGAACACCTATACGGTATTCGGGCGCACCTCTCCGGCCCAGAAACAGCGCATGGTTCAGGCGTTGCAAAATAGCGGCAAGACGGTTGGCATGGTAGGAGATGGCGTCAACGACACGATGGCGCTTCGCGAGGCCGATGTGAGCGTGGCGATGGCAAGCGGATCCGATGCGGCACGAACGGTCGCGGACTTTGTGCTGGTCGACTCGGAGTTCTCCGCGATGGTAAACGTGGTCAGGGAAGGACGGCGTGTTGTCAACAATATCGAGCGCGTCGCATCGCTCTACATAGCGAAAACCATCTATACCGTTCTCATCACCATCGCGTTCATACTTCTACCGTTCGACTATCCGTTCCAGCCGATTCAGTTCACTCTCATTAACTTCTTCATGATCGGCGTGCCCTCGTTCTTTTTAACGCTCACACCCAACTACAGCGCGATGAGTGATCGCTTCGGGCACCATCTGCTCAAACATGGTGTGCCTGCGGCCCTCGTTGTCGTGATCAACCTCATGGCGGTTCAATATATTGGTAAACTTAGCGGGCTTTCTGATGTGCAGACCTCGACGCTCAGCGTTCTCATGACCGGTATCGTGTCTGCATTCTTGCTCGTCAGAGTGAGCCAGCCCTACACTAAACCGAAACTTGCCATGAACATCGCCCTCATCGGAGGATACTTCCTTACCTTTGTATTCATGAGCGGGTTTTTCGAGCTGGTGTCAGTACTCAACCAGCTTCTTCTCATCTGGATTCCGCTTGCAGCAATCTCATACCCTCTCTATGGAGAGCTTGCCAAGCTTATGATGCTCTTTGAAAAGAGATATCTGAGGCTTAAAAGCCGAGGTAGAGCAGGTAGAGTCCAAGCACGAGCGTAAGAAGGCCCATGATAATCTGCAGCGCTTTGCTGATGCTCTCGTAGCGAGAAGAGGTCTTGATTGAGCGCGCGACCCCCATTGAGGTGCCGACTATAAGGACCAGTATGCTGTGACCGATCGAGTACGTGAGAAGCAAAAGGATACCCCACACAACACTTCCCGAGGTCGCGACAAGCCCCAACAGCACAACCAGTACCGGTGTTGCGCAGGGACTGGAGAAAAGGCCCCCCAGACATCCGGCGAGAAATGCTCCGATATAACCGCGCTTCGTGATACGTGACGTCAGATACGTCGAGGGGATGAACTCAAAAACTCCGAACAGCTGCAGCGACATCAACACCATCAGCACGCCCAGAACGAGGAAATACCATGAGCCGCCCAAAAGCAGAAGTTGGCCAAGGAGCGCTGCCGCTACTCCCAGAGATGTCGTGGTGATCGCCATACCGATAGCGAACGCCAGCGACATCTTGAATCCCCGCTTGGAGTCCGCGCCTACTCCTCCGACAAATCCCATGACAAGAGGGAGACTGGAAAGACAGCAGGGCATAAAGCTGGTGATGACACCGGCGACGAAAGCGAAGAGTGGAGCAAGCCAGCCTGCGGTGATAAGCAGGCCAGCCAGAAACTCCAGACTTGAATTAAGCCATTCCATCGGCAACTAAACTATCGACTGATAAGGTCGTTATAGATGGAAACCATATCATCGTAGGAAAGAACGCCGGCATGTTTGGTCAGGGTGTGCTCACCCGCATCGTTGGTTACGAGTTCATATGAACGCCCTGTTGAGTCTTTGGGAACATAGGGGGTGCCATCGGGTGAGAAGAAAAATTGGGTTGGCAACATCTGCACGGGATAATTTCTCCCGACTTTGCCATCTTTGCTCAGATCGTATGATTTGATGATGATCTTATCTGAGTAATCAGCGCGAAACTTCACGAGTTCCGGTGCCATAGCGGCGCACGCGGGTCAACCTTCGCCTGTGCCGAAGTTGAGAAGGATCGGTAGTCCTGCTGCCTTGAGCTCATCAAGATCAAGAGGCCCCGAATCATAAGCGCTTGCGGAGGTTTCTCCCGAAGAGGATGCGCTCGGCGTACCCGATTCCGCATTCCGATCGCCATACATTTTCAGACCCCACACGCCTGCGACTA
>Ga0209737_10001469_pt1 | contig 16921 bp, 17 predicted proteins | sample TergutCu122P3_FD_187284 | JGI IMG/M metagenome (GOLD analysis project Ga0209737, IMG submission 187284) | Cubitermes ugandensis P3 segment gut microbial communities from Kakamega Forest, Kenya - Cu122 P3 (SPAdes) (version 2) | ecosystem: Host-associated > Arthropoda: Insects > Digestive system...
CGTAAACTAAAAGCACCCATCATGTGGTATGACATTGTAAGTGTTGTCGACTGCTTGAGCAAGTTTGATTTTGTAAAAACTGATTTACGGTTTTGTGAAATGGTTAACTTGATAAAAGGGCAACAGGACGCAGACGGCATGTTTATTCCCCAGTCAGTTTATCAAAAATTCAAAGGTTGGGATTTTGGGCAAAAGAAAATAGTGTCACCCTACTTATCATATTTATGTATTCGATTACTGAAACGAGTACATGAATAACCGTTTGACACAATAACATTTTTTAAAATTAACGAAGTTTCACTATGGCTCCTTTTTTCTGCTGTGAGCGTTACACACTTTTGATAGATGCATTTTTTTGTTGGCGTTTGATAATTGCAAGAAGGAGGTTTTGTGTTTCGAATGTTGGTCGAGTTTAGTTTTTCGGTGGACTTGCCGTCATAGTTGAGTGGACTGGGGCGGACAAGTGGCGACGGATAGTAAGGGTTCAATTATATAAATGCGTTAACAACAAGAAAACCTCATATACACACATTGGAGATAAATATTAATCTCAAAATTTGGGTTACGATTCAAATATGGTCTCCATGTAGTAACGTATAGCCAATATAATAAAGAAAATGGGGTAAGAGTAACTAATAGAGTTTAAAAATGGTTTATGCTTTATCTATGTGTTTGGAAATTTAGTTTACGATACAGGCCTATTCCTTCTTTAACGAACAGAAATATTGCCACTAGAGTTAAGGCTATTAAAAACCAGAAACTATTTTCAATCACTAAACTTTTACCCACCCAACTCAGTAATATCAAACTTATTTCTGCAATAAACACCCCTATAAAAAAGAAGGCGTAAAGCATCAAGTTAGGCACGATGTTTTTGCCAACCCACACATGTCCATTGATGGATACTTTCGCTTTTAAAGTGTATTGACCGTAACCATTTTTCTCTATTAAACCAAGATTTTCAAGCTTTTGAAGATGATAATGCGCAACACTAGTACTACTGAGATCTGCGCCTCGAGTTACATCTCTCACACCTACTGGAATATCTGCACGAACAATATATGCGTATACAGTTAACGTGTTACCTTCCAACGTATCACTAACCATCTACAATACCTCCAGTGATACCGTTGATCTTTGAAGAACAGAACGCACCATAAATAACTGGACCAACAGACACATATCCTGTTTTCCAGACAATGACACCCAGAGAGATAGAGAAAACACCAGAGTTATTGTTAGCGGAAATAGCAACTTGCAACATACATACAACTCCGTTACCAAGGAGAGATAGAGAAAACACCAGAGTTATTGTTAGCGGGGAGGTTGCGGTTGTTAACAGTGAAGGCGACAATGTTTTCAAGGTCATCTGACATATTAGAACCATATCTAAAGCTTCCATCGTCCATCTTTGTCAACTCTACATGAAACAGAACATTCCTATTGGCAGAAGTTGTTGCAATTATTGAAGAACCCTCGGAATTGTTTGGATGTTTGTATGTTACAGACAGAACCACAGTAACATCAACATATATTGTTTGAGCGCTTCTCAAGGCATCTATCGCTTGGACAGATTTTTCACCATTAGATGCCGATATGAAGGTTGCACTATGCGTAGAAACCAAAGTGTCCCATGTATCTGGCGGACCCATAAGAATTCCGCCCATTATGCTGCCTTCAACGTAACCAATTGCTTCGGTAAGATCCAAGATTGTTCCATCTGCAAAAGTATAGCTATTCTTTTCTCTGCTTCGATCTGCTATTGCTGATGTATACCCTGAAGGTGAGCGGGGGTCAGATACATCTGTAGTAATTGCAATGCTGTGAGTTATGTTAGCAATTGAGCCTTGGTCAGAGTAGATATGATAGTTGTAGACTTCTATTTTGGCATCAACATCTTTAAAGTTAGTATTATTTACGGCGTAGGCTGCGTTTATGTCTATGACCGCTTCGACTCCATATTCTGACAATAAGGTGGTTGAATCGGGGAGAACGACAATAGAGTATAAATCTGGATTGAACACTTGTAGAGTTTGAGCTGTGGCACCTATTCTAGGTGTGAAGTATGATAGGGGCAATAGTGTTGCTATTCCAATTGTTAGGGCAAATATACATAAAGCTATTTGTTTTTTTTCGATTTTCATTTTATTTTTCACTGTTACATATCTCTCAGAGTAGCATATATCTATCCGTGTAGAACGCTTTTAGTCTTAAAGTGTTCGCCATACGAACAGTACTATGTTTCCTCAAAGATATACTAACTACACTATTGCCAGTTATTGTCACTTGAAATAATGGAGAAAAAAGCGCTACAAAAACAGTACAAACACAAGACCCCAATATCAGCAATAGATGCCCTGAACTTTGAATTAACCTGCAAAACAATAAACAGGTAATGCTATAGTCAACCTCCGAAAACTCACTTTTTATACTTCAGAAGCATTAACAATAAAAACAATCCTTCATAAAACAAAAATTCCTAACTTTATCAAAAAACAAACCACCAACCCACACATTTTTTACAGATAAATACACTTAACCTATAGAACAAATGCTTATAAACAGGGGTAAACGCGGTCACACATTCTTTAGAAATTTCAAAATTTAAACCTAAGGAAAAAAATCAAGTATGTACTCAGGTTTGTTGGTTAAAAGAGGCGTGAAAATTTAAATTCTAACGAAAAATAAGCCAACTACAGATCATTTGCGTTGAGAGCTAAATACATACAGAATCAAATTGGATTTAATGGTGCGGAGGGTGGGATTTGAACCCACGAACCTCTGCAGGATAGGAGCCTCAGTCCTACGCCTTTGGCCATGCTGGGCGACCTCCGCTTAAAATGATATATCTCTATGTTTGGATGGTGTTCTGATATAAATTTATTTGTTACATTTAAAGACTTTACTTTGGAGGGTTGGTTTTGGTGTTAGATTTGTTTATTACATTGAGGGTGTTTGTTTTTAGTGGTAGTACATTCTGGCCTGTGTGGGCAGTTGCTATTGTAGTGTGGTTGAAATGGTAAAAATCTATGATAATGTGCTTGAAACGATTGGCAGTACGCCGCTTGTGAGGATAAACAAGTTGGTTGAGGGTTTAAGTGCGTCGGTTGTTGGAAAGTTGGAGGCTAGAAATCCTGGGGGGAGTGTTAAAGATCGTGTTTGTAGATTTATGGTTGATGAGGCAGAAAGGCAGGGTTTGTTAAAGCCGGGGGCGGTTATAGTTGAGGCGACTAGTGGGAATACGGGTGTTGGTTTGGCTATGGTTGCTGCGGTGAGGGGTTATAGGCTTGTTTTAACTATGCCTGAAACTATGAGTGGGGAACGTCGGAAGCTTTTGGGGGCTTATGGTGCGCAGCTCGTGTTGACTCCAGGGGTTGAGGGTATGGAGGGGGCTATTCGGAAGGCGGAGGAGCTTTGGGCAAATACGCCGGGCGCGTTTATGCCTCAGCAGTTTAGAAATGAGGCGAATGTAAAAGCTCACAGAGAAACTACGGGGGTTGAAATTTGGACAGACACTGATGGCAAGGTGGATATTGTTGTTGCGGGCGTGGGTACGGGGGGAACTATAACAGGTGTAGCTCAATACATAAAACCCCTCAAAACAAACCTTAAGGTCATTGCAGTAGAGCCTGCAGCTTCACCAGTTTTAAGTGGGGGTGAAAAAGGGGTACATAAAATTCAAGGTATTGGAGCGGGTTTTGTGCCGGATATTTTAGAGCGGGGGTTAATTGATGAGGTTATCAAGGTTTCAGATGAGGACGCGTTTGAAACGGTAAGACTTGCGGCTCAAAAAGAAGGATTATTGATAGGTATTTCTGCGGGTGCAGCGCTGTTTGCTGCATTGGAGGTTGCGAAGCGTCCGGAAAATGGAGGAAAACTTGTTGTGGTTATTTTACCAGATAATGGTGAACGATACCTCAGTACAGAATTATTTTCAGAGACATAATTTATAATTTAAACGTGTTGCGTTTACGCTTTTTTTATATTCACCCTTTAAATTATATATTAAGAAAGGAAGATGAACATGGAACCAAAAGCTAACTTGTCTGTTATTAAGAATTGTGAGGAGTGTAAAAAGAAAAGCTGTGAGGAGTCAGATTGTTGGAATCCAGACAAGATGATTGAAGTGCTCATGAATAATCAGTATAACAGCGAAGAGCGATGGGCGGAAAGCGGATTGCCTAATCTTGTGGATAGGTTAGTGACCAATTATGATACTTTTGGAGGCATGGATCATCTTGAAGGTAAAGATTTGCCATCTAAAAAAGTTGTTATTGAAGTCTTAGAGGACTTCTTTGCAGTTTTATTTCCAGGCTATTTAGGAGATTCAGAGATCAACAAGGCTAATATAAAATATTGTTTAGGAACAAAGTTAACTGCTATTTATACACGTTTAACTCTTGAGGTGGAAAAGAGTCTCAAGTACATTTGCAGAAAAATAAGCGAATGTCCACAAGACATATGTCAAAAACGCGCTCAAGTTGTTGTAAAAGAACTGTTAGAGACACTTCCAGAAATCCGCTCAACCCTAAGCAGCGACATAGAGGCAGCATATAAGGGAGACCCAGCAGCAGTTAGCACAGATGAAGTTATCCTAAGCTACCCATGCGTAATGGCTATAGCAACATATCGTATAGCACATGAACTCTACATTCGCTGTGTGCCATTGATTCCAAGAATCATGAGTGAACATATGCACTCACTAACTGGAATTGATATTCATCCAGGAGCAAAAATTGGCAAAAGCTTCTTTATTGACCATGGGACAGGAGTGGTTATTGGCGAAACAGCAGAAATTGGTGAAAACGTAAAACTCTATCAAGGGGTAACTTTGGGAGCTCTAAGTTTTCCTAAAGATGAAAAAGGCAAAATCATTAAAGGTCGAAAACGCCATCCAACCATTGGTAACAATGTCGTGATTTATAGTGGAGCCACCTTACTTGGGGGAGACACCATTATTGGAGACAACGTGATAATTGGCGGAAACACTTGGATAACCACTTCTGTTGAAGCAGGCACCAAAATTACAAGAGGTCCAGAAGAAACCACTTACAGAAAAGAAAAAACCAACAATGCCCATTAAGCAAATCTACCTGTGCTGCCACAGCAAAAGTTTTTTTATCGTTACTAAGACTACAGGCGTAAAAGACGCAAGAGCCTACGGTCACGTAGTAGCCGTCAGAGCCGTAGAAAGCCGCGACGCCATGACAGCAAGTTTCGCCAAAATCCCTATTGATGTACTAGAAAAAATATCCACCGAATAATTAAGGAATCTCAGAAATCACCCACATAGTCTACGACACAACACATAAACCACCAGCAACAATCGAAGGGAATAAACAACAAAAAATAGCGCAAAACATTCAAAAGTTATTAAACACTATGGCACACCATGTTCGCAATAACTACATGTTCAACCATTCTTTTACAATAACAAGTACATTCACACCTTTAAGACCCATCAAAATTGACTCCTGTTCCTTGCTCAGTAGTCAGTCAACTAATTGGGTTCGAGTCAATCAGGAAGCTTAAACCTGTTGAAAAAACAATCATCTGGTTGGAACCGTAGTAGAAGACACGAGTAGTAGGTTTGGTGATTTTAAAACGTAATTCTTCATAATTGTTTATATAAAAACTTGTACTAATGTATCAATAAGGTGACATCTTTGAAGGCTGTGATTTTAGCAGGCGGGTTTGCAACAAGACTACGCCCCTTAAGTTGTAGTAGACCTAAGACGCTTTTTCCAATAGTAAATAAGCCGTTGTTACAGTGGATTTTTGAAGGACTTGCTAGTAATGAAGTGAGAGAAGTTATTTTGGCAGTTAATGCTTTAACACAGTTTCATATAAAACAGCAAAAACTATCTAAATGTGGATTAAAAATTAAATACGCAATTGATCCGCCTAAAACCCCATTAGGGACTGCTGGGCCGATAAAAAATGCAGAAAAAATCGTTGGCCATGAAGAACCCTATATTGTCTTAAATGGAGATATTTTTGCGGATGTTAACTATAAAGAGTTGATAAATACACATATGAAGACTGGGGCATTGGCAACTATAGCTTTATGTGAAGTTGAGGATCCAAGCAGATATGGGGTTGCAGAATTAGAAAAAAATAATCGTATTAAAAATTTTATCGAAAAACCAGTCAAAGAACAAGCACCAACTAATTTTATCAATGCAGGAATTTACGTTTTAAGTCCAGAGGTATTTGAATATATTCCTAAAGGTAGACCATGTTCGATAGAACGGGAAGTTTTTCCAGTACTTGCAAGGGAGCATAAGCTTTTTGGCCACATGCTTGAGGGTTTATGGATGGATATAGGCAAGCCTGAGGAGTATCTACAAACTAGCAGAATTATTCTAGACAAAATGGCAGCAACTAACAGACTTAAACCGTATAGAAAAATTGAAACAAAAAAACCTGTAGCAATAGAGAGGGGATGTGTTGTTGGTAAAAAAACTGTCATTGGACCGTATGCTGTGTTAGGTAGAAATGTCATAGTTGGGGATAATGTACAGATTGACAATTCAATAGTTTTTTCGGATGTAAAAATAGGTGCCAATACTATAATTAAGGGTGCAATAATAGGAGAAGGCGCAATCATCGGTAGAAATGTTCAGGTCAACACAGGTTGCATAATTGGTGATCAGGTGAAAATTAAAGATAACATCAGTTTAACTAAAGAGTTGGCTATTTGTCCCGGTAAGGAGATATCTGAAACTATTTTAAAAAGAAACATTATCTGTTAAACAAGAGGATTATTTATGAGTACGTCAAAAAAGCTTTTTGGCACAAATGGTGTGCGGGGACTGGCTAATGTTGAATTAACACCAGACATGGCAGTTAAAGTTGGTTTAGCTATTGGAACTTTTTTTGGAGAAAAAAAACTACTGTTATTAGGGTATGATGCAAGAACAAGTGGTCCAATGTTAGCTAGGGCGGTAACTTCAGGGTTGAATGCTGTGGGGTGTAATGTATATTTTGTGGGAATGGCTCCAACACCATCACTTCAATTTGCCGTTAAGAACCACAAAATGGATGGAGGAATTGTCATCACAGCTTCGCATAATCCAGCAGCGTATAATGGAATTAAGGTTATCTGGAGTGATGGTATTGAGATTTCACATGAACAAGAAATTGAGATTGAAAAAATTTATTTTGACAATAAAAATAGTTTTGCCGCATGGGATAAACTGGGAGAACTAAAAGAGCTATCAGGCATTAATGAGGAATATGTTGCTGCAATTAAAACTCATGTGGATACAGAGGCTATAGGTAAAAAACGGTTTCACGTGGTAATTGATGCAGCAAATAGTGTGGGAGGATTAACTACACCACAACTAATACGGGAATTAGGTTGTAGAGTAACTAGTATAAATGCAAATATTGACGGAACCTTCCCAGGTAGAGAACCAGAACCACGCCCGGAAAGTCTTGGAGACTTAGCTGCAACTGTAAAGGTCATTGGCGCAGATATGGGGGTAGCCTTTGATGGAGACGCAGATAGATCAATTTTTGTCGACGAAACAGGCGAGGTTTACATGGGTGATAAGACGTTTGCTGTTGTCTTAAAACAGTTCCTTCTAAAAAATAAGGGTGCAACCGTTGTCACACCTGTGAGTTCATCAACATTAATCAAAGACATTGCAGACGCTTATGAGGGTAGAATTGAGTGGACAAAAGTGGGTAGCGTGACGGTCTCACAAAAGATGAAAGAAATTAACGCTAAATTAGGGGGGGAAGAAAATGGCGGAGTCTTCTATGGACCTCACCAAGCAGTCCGAGATGGTGCCATGACTACAGCACTTCTCTTAGAGATAATGTCAAAAACAGGTAAAAAACTTTCAGAACTTGTCGCTGAACAACCACAATACTTTATTGAAAAAGGTAAAATCGAATGTCCCAACGAAAAGAAAACAATACTGCAAACAAAAATTTACGAACAAGTTAGAAACGAAAACATTAGCACCATTGACGGAATCAAAATCTGGTTTAAGGATAAAAGCGCCATTTTAATTAGAGCTAGCGGTACAGAACCAGTTTATAGACTATATGCAGAAGCAAAAAATAAAGAAACAGCAGTAAAACTAGTTGAAAAATACAGCTCAAAACTTAAAGAGTTACTTCAAACTATTTAACACCGTCAAGCATACAAAAAGCAAGAGTGTCTGTTGAATATGCCTTCAGTATTAAACTTACAAGCCCAAGATGTAGATTCAAAAGAAAAAAGAGCCCAATACACAGTCAGTATAGTAGGTTGTGGACAGATTGGAATTCTTTATGCAGACGCTTTTGCAGAAGCAGGCTACAAAGTCATATGTAATGATGAAAACCCAAATTTATTAAAGCGTTTAACCAAAGCCAAAAACTGTTATATAAACCCTGAAATTGAAACACGCTTAAAAAAACACCTCGACACAGGCAACTTGACTATTTCAAGTGTTAGAAAAAACACTGTTGCGCAAAGTGATATAATTATCTTGGCTATAAATATCAAAATGGATACAAAAAGAAAATCAGACACCTCAGAACTAGAAGGGGCATATAAACAAGTTGGAACCGCTCTAAAACAAGGAACACTTTTGATTTATGGAGGCATCAGCAGATTTGGCTCCACAGAAAAACTATTAAAAGAAACCCTAGAAAACACTTCAGGATTAAAAGAAGGCAAAGACTTCCTTTTAGCATACAATCCACTGTGTATTTCAAAAACACAGTCAATAAAGTCTTTAAACACTTTGGAATTAATTATAGCCTCAGCAAACCAACAGGGGTTAGATGTGGCAACCACAGTTCTTAAAACAGTAGCCTCTAAGGTTAAACAGACAAATCAGGTTAAAGCTGCAGAACTTGCAACGCTTTTCAAAGCGGTACAACAGGATATGTGCACTGCTTTAGCTAACGAGTTAGCAAATTTCTGTGAAAATGCCGGAATGGACTATTTTGAGATACAAAAATTAATTAATGGTGAAAATTCACAGTTTTGGCCGGTTATTGGAGAAGAAGAAAACCGAAAAGAAACCTATTTACTAATTGAAAGCGCAGAGAATCTTAATGTTAAACTTCGGCTATCACAACTTAGCAGACAGATTAATGAAGAAGTAGTTAAACATGCTATTAATTTAACCCAAGAGGCTCTGCGTAGTTGTGATAAAAGTTTACGAAGAGCAAGAGTAGCCGTATTTGGAACGTCCAATCAAAACACTGCAACAGCAAAATACATAGAAGCAGCAACCGTTAAAGGCGCAAAAATCACACTTTATGACCCTTTTATGGCAAAAAATGAAAACTTTGACATGACACCTGTCTTGAAGAAAAGTTTGAGTGAAACAGTGGAAGGCGCTGATTGTCTGGTAATTCTTGCAGGACAAGAACAGTTGAAACGTTTAAATCTCAAAAAACTTAAAACAGTTATGAAATCCCCGGCAGTACTTGTAGATTTGATAGGTATTGCAGAACCAGAAAAGATACAAGCAGAAGGCTTCATATACCGTGGGATAGGAAGAGGAATGGATAAACCTTGAACAAGCTTGGTGTAGCAGTAATCGGAACAGGCTTCTGGGGAAAAAACCACGCCCGAATCTATAAAGAACTTGAAAACACAAATCTAATTGCCATTTGCGATGTGGACCCCGAACGAGCAAAAACTATAGCAGAACAGTATGGAGCAAAAGCTTACACAGACAGTTCAGCTATATTAAAGGACCCTGAAATACAAGCCGTTAGCGTGTGCACTTGGTCGATAAAATTAGCAGACGAAGCACTCAAATGTTTAAACGCGGGTAAACATGTGCTAGTAGAAAAACCTATGGCCACTGACACAAAACAGGCACAGACATTAATAGATACAGCTAAAGCAAATGATCTATATCTTTCAGTTGGTTTTTTATCGCGGTTTATTCCTGGGTTGCAACAAATTAAACAGGCAGTAAATTCTAAAACAGTTGGTGAGCTTGTTTCTGCAACAGCTAAAAGAGTTGCGCAATGGCCTGAAAGAATTGGAGATGTGGGGGTTGTAAAAGACACAGCTATTCATGATATTGATGTTATGCAGTTTATTGTAGGTGAAAAGCCTCTAAGTGTTTATGCTAAAATGGGTAATATGCGGCATCGCCAATTTGAAGACTATGCACAAATTATGCTTACTTATGAGAGCGGTAAAACAGCGTTTATTGAAGCTAATTGGTTAACGCCGTATAAAATTCGTTCTTTAAATGTAACAGGAAGTGAAGCTATTATGCGGTTAGATTATAATAGTCAAGAATTGTGGATTGAAAATGCTATGGAAACGGTGCAGCCAAGAAGTCTCTTCAAAGAACCCTTGAAAGCGGAACTGGAACATTTTGTTGAATGTATTCTTGAGAAGAAAACGCCCATTATTACAGGTGAGGATGGCTATAATGCATTAGAAATTGCTATGGCAGCTATGGAGTCATCAGCTAAAAACACTGTGATAAAAATAGCAGGTAATTAAAACAAGTTAGCCCTTCAGGTTGAAGGGTTTGCCATCTTTTACAATATTTTCTGGAATTTGCTCTTTCCATTTTTTAAGAAAAGGCAAGTCTTCGACTTCCTTGCGTAACTCGTCGGGAAGCATTTCGGGAATTTCGTCACGAATTGGATACCATCGATGACACTCAGGGCAGATAATGACACCCTCAACAATTTCATCTTTCTCTTCAAACACCAGCAATTCAAGGGGGTGATGTTTGTCAAGGGGGCAAGCAAGAATTTCCATTAATTTACGTTTCATGTCAAGTCACAAGGTATAATTAAAACTTGTTTACTATAAAAACTTGCTTGACGAACCAGACACACAAATATCCAAAACTGTTTGATACCAATAAGGACCAACACTGCGAATAACACGAGAAAAACCAAAACTATAACTTAGCCCTAAAGCATTTAGATAAGTGATTACTTTTTGGCGAGTTTTTTCAACAGGGTCATCACCCTTAGCAGCATGTTGAAAATCAAAAAGATGAATCCAGCCACCAGACGGTTTCAAAGCCATTAAAGCGTAAGGTAAATACTCAAAAGCTAATTCAGGTAAAGGCATCAAAACACGATCAGCCACACCATGCAGTTGCAAAGCAATAATTTCTTTTGAGTCACCTAACAAAGGAAGAACATTATTAGAAACATGATTAAGTTGCACATTTTCCTGCATACACTCATATGCCACTGGATTAATATCAATGGAATAAACTTTAGAACCGGATCGTTTAGCAATCAATATAGAAAAGCAACCAACGCCCGAAAACATGTTAACAACCACTTCATCCTGAACAACAAGATTAGATATTCTTTGATGCTCAAACAAAAGCCTAGGTGAGAGATAACAACGCTCAACATCAACTCTAAAAAGGCAACCATGCTCCTTGTAAAATGTAACGGTACGATTTTCTCCAGCCAAAAATTGTAGTTGCCTAATTCTAAAATCACCTTGCACCGCACTGGTTTGCATGAAAACCGCCTTAACCCTGCGAGAATAAAGCTTCATTATTTCATCTGCAACATTTTTAGCAGCTTCTATATCGTCCCTTGGCACTTTAATAACAGCTATGTCACCTACAAGATCATAAGAATTGTAAACATTAGTTGAGTTCGCGATGGTTACACGTGCTTTTAGTTTTCGACGCATTTTTTAGTTCTTATTTATTGGAAACGTTTAAAAGTAAAATGCTTTTCTTTGTAGGAATAGGTATTTCCAATGGAAAAATCAGGAATTGTTTATGAATGTATGCGGTGTGGATCACGTGTTCCAGCTGAAGAGTTAGAGTTACGTGGTGGAGAAACAAAATGCATCATTTGTGGTTACCGCATTTTAAAGAAAGTAAAACCGCCAGTAGTTAAAAGAGTTCAATCAAGATAAGAGAGATGGAAACTCGCTTAACTGCGAGCAAACCAATTTTTTAAAAAAATTAGTAATCGTCGTCTTCGTTACGGCTAAGTTTACGCAACGCTCTGCCTTTTAGAGGAACATTCTTTAGTTTTAAATCGTCCTCAAAAAAATCGTCCGGTTGGCGTTCAACCGTTTTCCGTTTTACAGTTTCCCCACAGACACCTTGAGACAACAAACGACGTTTATTGCACATAGCATAAGTACATTTTATAACACTGCAGTATTCATCACCGTCTTTGCACCAAACACCGTCTCGTCTGAACCAAGCAACATTCTTCCCACATCTAAAAGATGAACAGGATGGTGAACAAGATTTTGATTGAGCCATATCTTTACCTCAAGTTAGTTTCAAAATCTAATTGTTAATTTTATTTTGTTAATATTTAGTGTTCATCAGAAATAATATAAACTTTATTGTAACACCCATACAAACACGACATCACAATTCAAAAGAAATAAGGAAACATTATAAAAACACAACAAACACCTAAAGGACACTCATTATGGAAGTGCCGTGTTGGAACAAACAATTCCAGAGCCACTTATACAGACATTAAAAAAACAAAAATACCATCTCATAGGCAACCATTCAGCAGTTAAACGCTGTAAATGGTTATATGAGTCAATAGTAAATGGCAGAGTCTGTTATAAAGAAAAATTTTACGGCATAAAAAGTCATCAATGTCTACAAATGACCCCGGCATTATACTCCTGCACACAACAATGCTTATTTTGCTGGCGAGCTCAAAGCGGCGATTTACAAGTCACATGGGACGAAATGAAACTACCACCTTTAAACCCGCCAGAAGAAATCGTAAACGCGAGCATAAAAGCGCAAGAAAAAATCCTCAGCGGATACAAAGGTCACCCAAGAGTAAATTGGCGCAAACTAACAGAAGCATACCAACCCAAAAACGTAGCAATAAGCCTAACAGGTGAACCCACACTGTATCCAAACATCAGTGAACTTATCAGAACATATCACCAAAAAGAATTCACAGTCTTCCTTGTAACCAACGGCACCCTGCCCGAGAGACTGTCAACACTAAACCAAGAACCAACCCAGCTATACATCTCTCTCTGTGCTCCCAACGAACAGGTCTACAAAAAAATCTGTCGTCCACTCATACCCAAAGCCTGGGAACATCTCAATGAATCATTAGAGCTATTTCAAAGCTTCAAATGCAGAACCGCCTTACGAATGACTCTTGTCAAAAACCACAACATGAACAACATTGAGGAATATGCTAAATTAATTGAGAAAGCAAACCCCACATTCATTGAAGCCAAAGCATACATGCACATTGGCTTTTCTAATTTGCGATTAGGATTTGACAACATGCCTCAACTTTCAGAAGTTAAAACATTTGCAGAAGAACTATCAAAGAAAACAGGATACAACATAATTGATGAATCCACTGACAGCCGCGTCATTTTACTAAGCCACAAAAGCACAGACCACAAAAACATAAAACCCTAAAAACATAAAAGAGTTCTTATTTTTTAAAACAAATTTTAAGACGAGTTTTCATTGAAGTGTAATGGAAAAACTTTTTCCATATGAAATAAATAAGAAGAGTGTTAAATAGTTTAAAGGTGAATCTTTGGCTACCCTTAAAGATGTCCTAGAAGAAATAAAACAAGATTTGATGCAGAAAAACCAAATTCGCGAAGACACACAAAAAGACATGCGTAAAGCAACCAGTTTATCCAAACAGACAATACTGCTTATCCACCAAAAAAAGCAATCAGAAGCAGAAAAAATGATTAAAGACGCAACAGAAAAAATCACCAATCTACAAGGACTTGCCAAACAGTATCCCGATATCATTCATTGCGGCATGTTTAGTGACGCATTACAAGAATATGCAGAAGCCAACATTTTCTTAACACTAATAAAAGAAAACAGACTAATCACGCCTAAAGAAATTAAGGTGCCATCAATCGAATACACACTTGGCCTATCAGATGTCATCGGCGAATACCGACGTTTATCTCTTGACACATTACGCGAAGGGGACACAGAAAAAGGCGAAAAATACCTCAACACCATGGATGAAATCTTTATGGAACTTCTCGCACTTGACGAAGCCTACATGCTTGTGCCCGGTCTAAGACGAAAAACCGATGTTGCAAGAAAAATCATTGAAACAACACGCGGTGACATAACACAAGAAGTAAGACGTAAAGCCCTCGAAGACTACCTCAAACACTTCAAACAAACTCAAAATAAAACTAAAAAAGGAAAAACAAAAAAATAATTCAAACATTAATTGTGGATAGCTTGATGGTAAGTTGCGGTTTTTAAGTGTCGTCTAAGAAACATCATCACCACAATCACAATAAGGCCTGCAAAAAGAGCACTAATTCCCAATAGAAAGAATGGGTGAAACATAAAATCGGGTAGTTGCGACTCGGGTAAGGATGTTTGGTTAACATACGGTGGTGTATATGCGTTTGTTGGTGGCGTGGTTGGTGTTTGTGAAGATGAAGATTCGCCGATAGTGATTGTTTGGATACTGCTCCAATCGCTTGATGCGACAGCATCAATTTCAATACTGTAGTGATGACCAATTGCTGAAAACCAATCGCCAGGATGTGTATTGCCAATTATTGCTTGTACTCTAAAATCTACTTGGTAACCATCGACAAACCTAGATGTTGACACGACAGTAGTGGCTTTAGAATTTGACTGAACATAATAACAATCAATAACATCATCATCCTCCTTAGTTAATGGATACCATTCTTCACCAAAATGCCCTTTATATTGGATTAGATAGTACAGGTTAATCTTACTGCCGCTTGTATTGGTGTAGGGTGTGAAAGGTTGGTTTTTTATCGTAATTTCAATACTCTGGTCTTTTATGTGATATCCTGCATAACTTTGTATTGTTTCTCCTGTGTAGGGATTTGTTGTGTACTTTGGAGGCAAATCATAAGAGTTGTCGATAAATTTTACGGTGAATTGTGGTACCGATGGTTTAGATGCTGCCTGCACATTTGCAGGTATAATGGATAGAGGCAACAGGTGTGACAGTAACAAAACAATAAGAATTAAAGGCAAAAACTTATTTACAGACACACTTTTTCCTCCTAAAAAACTATTCATCATTTAAAAAACGGTTTTTTCTTTGCTTATTTATGTAGGTAACTATTGCTATAGGAATTGTGATTATGCATACCGTGACAAGAATAACAATTAGCTGGGACTGCCAGAGGTTTTGTTGTGGCGGATTGTTAGGATCTACAATTGATGGAGTGGGAGAAGTTGTTGTTTGTGAAGGCGGTAATGGTGAATAACCCTGCGATATAGTAATTGTTTTTATGTTACTCCAACCACTTGATACCTCAACAACGAACTCACTTTCTTCAACCATAGTATTATATGGTGGATGGTGAACCCAATATCCAATGAGCGCTTCAATTCTAAAATCCAACTTTCCCGAAGAAGGATTTGCTAACTCAGGAGGCACACGTATGACGGTATATTCAGAGCCTGACCACTTAACAACATTTGCAGAATTATCGTAAGGATTCAAAGTTTGCCAGTCTCCACCCGAATGTTCCTTAATCTGAACTTTATAGTACATACTAACTGCATAACCCTCTGCATTATTGTAGTCTGTAAAGGACGAATTTTTTATTGAAATCTCTACTCCGTTTGTTCCCTTCTGCACACTAAATTGTGGAACAGACGGTTTAGACGTAGCCTGCACATCAGCAAGGTTAGTTGAAAACACAAGTAAACTTGCCAGTAACAAAACAATAAATGTTGATGCCAAATATTTACTTGTAGAGTTCATATTTAATACAGAGATTAATGATTAGATAAAAATTTTTACCAAAATTACCCCCAACAACCAAAAAACCTCAAACAGCAGACTTTTGGCCGTTGAAACTTGAGAAAAAAATTTCGTAAGCGTTTTAAGAGATATGTTGGAGGGAAAATATTATCAAGGTTGTCTAACAGTTTAACAGTGAGTAGTATGATAACACAGAAAATAGAGGAAATAGTGTTTAGTGATTTTGAGAAACTGGACTTGAGAATTGGAAAAATACTTGAAGCTACGCCTGTGCCAGAATCAAAAAAACTGGTTAAACTTGTAGTGGATTTTGGTGCAGAGCAACGTCAAGCAGTAGCAGGGATTCTCAAATATTATACCCCAGAAGAGCTTGTGGGTAAAAAATGTGTTTTCCTATTAAATCTTCAACGGCGTATGCTTGCAGGGATAGAATCACAATGTATGGTTTTAGCTGCTGAAGATGATGAGGGTAATGTTTCAGTGCTACAACCTGAGAAAGATATAGTTGAGGGTAGCAAAATCGGATAACTGTTTGGCATATTTGTGTTGTTTCATTTTTTAGTTGTGGGAAAGGTAAATTAATTATTTAGAGTTGTTGTGTTATTGTAAGGTTACTTGTGGAAGGTATATTGGATGTCAGTAAATGAAGCAGCACTTATGTGGGTAGAAAAATATCGTCCAAAAATTCTTGAAGAGGTAGTGGATCAACGGGATATTGTTGATAGTCTTAAAGCGTTTATGAGAAATCCAAAGATTATGCCGCATTTAATGTTTGCTGGTATACCGGGTACAGGGAAAACCACAACGGCGTTATGTATTGCACATGAATTGTTTGGTATGCAGAACTGGAGAAACTTTACCTTAGAACTTAATGCTTCTGATGAGAGAGGTATTGACACTGTTCGAGAACGGGTTAAGGATTTTTCACGCTACAGTCGAGGGGCATTTGGTGATGTGCCTTTTGCACTAATTATTTTAGATGAATGTGACCAAATGACAGGCCCTGCCCAAACGGCACTTAGACGTATTATGGAGACCAGCAGTCGCACATCAAGATTTATCTTAATCTGCAACCAGTCTAGCAAAATTATTGAGCCTATTCAAAGCAGATGTGCAATTTTTAGGTTCTCACGACTTGATAGAAGTGCTATGATAGAGCATCTAAAGGATATAGCTAAAAAAGAAAACGTAAACATCTCCCCTG
>Ga0209737_10001470_pt1 | contig 16909 bp, 16 predicted proteins | sample TergutCu122P3_FD_187284 | JGI IMG/M metagenome (GOLD analysis project Ga0209737, IMG submission 187284) | Cubitermes ugandensis P3 segment gut microbial communities from Kakamega Forest, Kenya - Cu122 P3 (SPAdes) (version 2) | ecosystem: Host-associated > Arthropoda: Insects > Digestive system...
GATATTCTGTTGTCGCATCAGCGCAAGCTCTGCTTTATACGTCATCGCATTCATCGCTGCATTGCGCAGTAACGTGATGATGGGAATGAAGAACTGCGGGCGCACGACATACATCTTAGGATACCGATGTGCCATATCGACGATACCGGTGTTGTACAACTCGCTATCCTGTTCAAGCAGTGAGACCAGTACCGCGTACTCACACCCCTTCTGCGCGCGGTCCTTATCCAGCTCTTTGAGGAAGTCCTCGTTCCTTTTCTTCGTCGCTGTCTCATCGACCTCGTTCTTCATCTCGAACATGATCGAGATGATCTCATTACCCTGTTCGTCTAGTTCGCGATAGATGTAATCACCTTTGCTGCCCATCGACGCATCTGAATCCTTCTCGAAATACGCCTGGGGAAATGCCGTGGCACGCAGTTTGTTGAACTCGACCTCGCAGTGCTGCTCAAGCGTCTCGCCCACCATCTTTGTGGATAGTTTGAGTTTCATGTCCTTGACACGTGCAAGCTCATCCTCTTTGAAAGCCAGCATGTCATCTTTGAGTTTGAGCTCGGCATTGAACTGCTCTTTGAGCGTGGAGGCCAACTGTGCCTTCTGTGCCTCTGCCAACTTGATCTGTGCCTGATAAGAATCCCGTTCCTTTTCGATCTGGGCGACAGCTTGGGTCACCGCAAGTCTTTCCTTCGTGGAAAACGAATCGAGTTTCTCCCGAAGTGCCGCGATCTCTGCATCACGTTTCGACACATCGGCTTGAAGGGCGTTCTTGGTCGCAACTTCTACCAGCCTTACGTTCTGCTCTGCCTCCTTAAGGCGAGCAGTAAGAGCATCGCGCTCACGTTCGATAGCAGCCCGTGCCTTTGATGCTTCGGTTTTTGTTTGGGCGATAGCCAATTCGATCTCATGCTTCTTGCCCGATTCAAGAAGGGTGGTGCGTTCACGTAACTCACGTTCGAATTCATCGGTGCGAACCTGTGCGACGATGTCGGCAAATCCCGATTCGTCGACCTTGAAGACCTCATGACATTTCGGGCAACGTATCTCATTCATTGATCGACCTTTCAAAAAATTTCTTGGATCCATTATTCATCAAGCGCGTCCATTCTCTGCAAAAGGGTCGGATGTGAATAGGTCCAAAACACCACGACCGGATGCGGTGTCAGATTGGAAAGTGCCTTGGAGGATATCTTCTTAAGACCTGAGATCAAAGCGCTTGCGTATCCATGTGTATCCGCAAAAGCATCCGCCTGGTATTCGTTGTAGCGCGACAGCACGTTCTGACCTGCCGACAGGGTCTCTGAAAGAGGCCCGAACAGCAGGAAGAATCCGATGATGCCCAGGATTATCGAAGGGTTTCCGCTGGTATTTCCCAGCGCTGCGGCAATCTGTGGGCTTTTGAGCAGCAACGACATCAACCACAACTGGACACCGGTAAGCAGCGTTCCGATGACCAAGCCCTGGATGATATGACGCTTCTTGTAATGACCGATCTCATGGGCAAGCACGGCAGCGATCTCTTCATCTTCCAGTTCATCGATCAGTGTGTCGTAAAGCACGATACGTTTGCGTTTCCCAAATCCCGTAAAGTACGCGTTGGCCTTGGTCGAGCGTTTCGATCCATCGATAGTATAGACATCCTGAATCTCGAATCCTGTACGCTGGGCAAGCTCGAACAACGTGTCGCGCAACGATCCTTCTTCAAGAGGGGTCTGTGTATTGAAAAGAGGCACGATAAGTTGAGAGTAGAAATACCCGATCCCCACCGAGAAAAGAGTCAGGATGCCCCATGCCCATACCCAGAACCACTGCGGAGTCAGTTGATGGAAGAAGACGATCACCCCGATGACAACGCTTATCAGAATAAGCATGAGAATCAGATTCTTGACCATGTCGCCCCAAAATACCTTTTTGGTCGCTTTATTGAAACCGAAGCGCTCTTCGATGACGAACGTATCGTAATAGTTGAAAGGGATCGAGATAACGGTCATGGCAACAGTCGCCACCGCAATGAATGCGACAGCGAGAAGAACCGTATTGTCGATGTAGTGCGCAAGCCAACCCTCCAAGGCACCCAACGTGCCGGTGAACAACACTGCCAACAGCAAGACGGTGGAAAACAGCTGCTCGACCAGTGAGAGCTCTCCCGTCGTGCGTTGATACTGCTGTTGGCGCGCATATTCGGTCTCGTCATAGATGCCTTCCAGCTGTGGCGGAAGCGTATCGCTCATCTGTGACCGGTTCAAGGCCGCGCGAATCTGATCCCAGGTGAACTGAACCACGAGTATCGTAACGATAATCCAGAAAATGGTGTTGTACTGCATATCCGTCCTCTCACGTATCTGCCAGCAATTCTGCCAGACACTGCACGATGTTGCTAACCTCGAACCATGTCGTGCATCGTTAGCTCACCGGTATCATAGACTTCATGGTAACGCATGAAGAGCATCCTGCTGACCCACGTGCCTCTTCAAGTCATTACATCCTTGCGCTATCATGAAGAAGCACCGAAGCATTTTGTCGGGTCCGGGGAGAAACGAGGCAATATCATGAAAACGCGTGCTCTGATTCTTACATTGTTCCTAATTTTTATAGCTGCCATGCTTGTCACAGGATGTCAGGGTACGGACAATCAGACTGTCCCCGGCCTCTTGCCTGATGCGGATGCTGCAGAATTCGAAGGCTTTCCCGATGACCCGATCCTTGATGCCAACCACTGGCAAGAAGAGTTCCCCGACCAGGTCAGGACTTTCATTGCCAATGAAGAACGCGAGCAAAAACGCAGCTATCTGAAAGAATACCCGTGGCTTGCAACCGTCTATGAGGGAAGTGGTTTTGCCAAACAGTATGACTCGGCACGTACGCACCCCTTCGCACTGATCGATATCAGTGAGACATCACGCACCAAAGACGCAGGGCTTTCCACCTGCTGGGCATGCAAGACGGCTCAGTATCCTCTTATGGAAGCAGAAGGTGCCAGCAAGCTGTATGACACGCCTTTCGATGATCTGCGTGAGGCGATGACTGAGACCATCACCTGTTTTGACTGCCATAAGAATGCGCCGGGGCTGGGTCGCAAGGGAGGCACCCTTGCCTACAGCGGCGGTTTTCTGGGCTCGATCCGCTGGCATTTCAATAGCGCCTTTCCTGAAGCACGAACCGGGGATGCCACCTGCGGACAGTGTCATGTCGAGTATCATTTCACGCCACAGCATGCCGTCAAACTACCACCGGAACTGACCGACCCGACCGCTATCTACGAATACTATCAGTCCATCGAATACGTCGATTACACGAATCCGCGTACCGGCACGAAGCAACTGAAGGTGCAGCATCCCGAATACCAGACCTGTTTTGGTACCCTACATGACAAGAAGGATCTGACGTGCGTATCCTGCCACATGGAACGTGCCACCAACAACATAGGACAATATTCGAACCACACCATCACCTCACCCTCGAAATCAGAGGTGATCCGTAGCTCGCAGTGCATCTGGTGTCATCCTCAAGATCGTGGAGTGAACCTTATCAAGGAAACAAGGAACCGCATCTGGCCACAGGTCGTCGCTGTCGGTGAACGTCTTGCCGCATTCTGTGATGCGTTCGCTACTGCACTCGATGCAGGAGAGGTCAATGATGCTGATACCAGTAAGCTGCGCGCCTTGCATCGTGAGGCACAGTGGTACTGGGATTGGGTATTTGCTGAGAACAGTCAAGGTGTTCACAACCCCGCACAGGCACAAGCGTGCATCGACAAAGCTAACGAACTGCTTGATCAAGCAGAAACACTGCTTGACTAGGATCGAACATAGTAGAGTATCTGCCAGTTGATACCGAACTTATCAGTCACCGATGCATACAGCTCACTGAAGAACACCTGCTGTGGCTCTGAATGAACGGTCCCACCCGCACTCAACGCTTTGAATACCCGCTTGACCTCTGCTTTTGACTCGAACGATACCGTGGGAGAAATCATATTACCCTTGACCACAGACAAAGCAGAGGGAAAGTCCATGAACATCAGGACGCTTCGTCCCATCTGCAGTCCGGCATACATGATGCGGTCCTTGTCAGCTTCAGGCACCTCATAGCCGCCTTCTGTGGGCATGTCACCATACGTCATCAGATTACTGACCGGTGTCTTGAAGACTTCCGCGTAGAATTCGACAGCCTGCCTGCAATTACCGTCGAAATTGAAGAACATCTCAAGTAGCATACGACCCACTCCCTTTCCGTAGCCTCCGATGCTTTCATTATACTAGTCTCATGGATACGCTTATGGACACCACGACCGATACACTTCTTCTCGACAGATACCACCCGCTACAACGCCTGGGATCGGGCGGTCAGGCAGAGGTCTTCCTTGCTTTTGACGAGCAGATGAAGCGTCGTGTCGCTATCAAACGCGTTGCATTACACGATGCCTACGCGCGTCTGGCTGCCATTGAGGAAGTCCGCACTGCAGCGATGCTTAACCACACCAACATCGTCACCATGTATGATTTCGCGCACACCGATGAGGCCGTCTATCTGATTATGGAGCACATCGATGGAATCACCCTTGCTGATATCGCCAGCGAGGATCTGACCGATGAGATCATCGCTGCAGTAGTACGTGATGTCTCCGATGCGCTGATCTTCGCTCATAAGAATGGTGTCCTGCATCTGGATATCAAACCAGCAAACCTGATCATCAATCGCGAGGGCATCGTCAAGATCATCGACTTCGGGGTCTCTGCCCTTTCGCATGCAACCAACACCAGTACGGCGACTGCGGGTACCATCGGCTATATGCCTCTTGAGCAACTTATCGGAGCAGATGTGACCCCTGCAACGGACCAATGGGCCCTTGCTGCCGTCATCTATGAACTGCTGTCCGATGAGTTTCCTTATGAGGAGCAGTTTTCTGCTGTGCGACGAACGCGTCGCACACCCGATGAATTGACGCTGATGACGCGCCTTCAAAGCGCTGACGAACCCAACCTGATCCAGACCTCCAACGATGCCTTCAACGATGCGATCGCCCGCGCGTTGACCCGCAGACCCGAACAGCGTTTTGCCAGCATCAAAGAGCTGCGCGGTGCCCTCCTTGATGCACTTCCCGCACCGCGTATAGGTCGCGGACAATTGAAGAAGATCGTAGCTGCTCTTAAAGATGATGACATTACTGAATCGTCAGACACAACACCTTCCATCAGAGCTCGCCCTCTTGCTGGTTGCTTCAGTATCCTTGCTCTGCCGATCCTTGTTGCATTAGGCTTCAGGGTAGCTTCCTTTCTTCTCCAGTAGTATCTCCCGATACCCTGCCAACATCTCTCACATATGCCGCTGTTGTCTCATGTCATGCAACATACAACGAACCACTGACGATACACCCCAAAAAATCGCCTCAATAGCATACATTCAAGCCTGTTTCGCATACGTTACGTGAAGTTTACGTGTAGACTATATATCATCACTTTGGAAACGAGCATAGAGAGGTGAACGCATGCATAAAAAAGTATTACTGATACTTCTGGCATGTCTGTTGGCGCTTGCACTGATGATTACCGGTTGTGCAGGAACCGACGACGTAAGTGATGACACATCCAGTGTCTCGACCGATGACGCAGCAGACGTCATCAAAATCGGAGCGAACTATGAGCTTAGTGGCGCTGTTGCCACCTATGGCGCTGACTCGCTCAAGGGCTTTCTCATGGCCATCGATGAGATCAATGAGAACGGCGGTGTCCTAGGCAAGAAGCTTGAGGTCATCACCAAGGACAACAAGTCCGATCCCGCTGAAGCAACCGCTGCAGCAGAGGTATTGATGACACAGGACAATGTCGTCTTGTCAGTCGGCCCTGCGACGTCCGGTAACTTCCGCGCCGTCATCCCGGTGGCCGAGGCTAACCGCATCCCGGTCATCTCATCGTCTGCAACCGCTGATGATGACATCACTGTGGACAAGAACGGTGAAGTACGTTCATTCGTATTCCGCACCTGCTTTACCGACTCATTCCAGGGTCGTGTCATGGCAAACTTCGCATCAGAGAGACTGGATGCAACCTCTGCGGTCATCTTCGCTGACAATTCAAGCGACTATGCAAAGGGTCTTGCTGCTAACTTCAAAGAGCAGTTCGAGGACAACGGCGGAACCATCGTTGATGAGCAGGCATACGTTGCAGGCGACAAAGACTTCAACGCGGTCCTTACCAGTCTTCGCGGTCAAGATTTCGACGTCCTCTACGTTCCTGGATACTATGAGGAAGTCGGTCCGATCATCCGTCAAGCACGTGAGCTGGGCATCGATGTTCCCATCCTGGGCGGAGACGGTTTCTCTTCCCCTGAGCTTGTCCAACTAGCTGGCGAGGAGAATGCAACCAACATATACTATTCCGACCATGCATCAGGCCTGGACGAGAGTGCCGTTCTTTCCGAGTGGCTTGAGAAATATGCAGCTCTCAATAATGGTGGCGAGCCTAACTCTGCCTTCGTGGCAATGGGCTATGACATGGGAATGTATGTCGCTGACGCTATCGAGCGTGCCGGGTCTGCTGACTCAGAAGAGATCGCCAAGGCACTTTCCAGCACCACGAAGTTCGAGGGTGTCACGGGCTCATTCAGTGTCGACGAGAACCACAACGTGGTCAAGAGTGCCGTCGTTGTCAAACTTGAGAACGGTGTAGAAGTCTCCGCAGAGCGCTTCTAGTAGGCGCACGGGGAGGACGTATAGATACATGGAGAACTTTTTCCAACAATTGGTCAATGGGGTCTCCCTTGGAAGTATCTATGCTTTGATTGCATTGGGCTACACGATGGTGTACGGCATCGTGGGGCTTATCAATTTCGCGCATGGCGACATCTACATGATGGGCGCATTCGTAGGGTATTGGGTGGCCTTGTATACCGACCTCGGGTTCATACCCGCGCTGTTGATAGCAATGGTCACCTGCGCGATCCTTGGTGTTCTTATCGAAATGATCGCCTATCGACCTCTACGTGGCTCGACACGTATCGCGGCGTTGATCACCGCAATCGGGGTATCTCTCCTTTTGCAATATACGATGATGTATTTCGTGGGTCCGCAGACGCGCCCCTATCCCCGTGTTTTGGAGAACCGAATCTTCAATTTCGGGGATGTGATCATCTCAAGTCAACAGATCATCATCGTGGTCATCTCTATCGTATTGATGATCTTATTGCAATTCATCGTACATAAGACGAAGCAGGGCCGCGCCATGCGCGCGGTCAGCTTCGATCAGGACACCGCCTTGATGATGGGTATCGATGTGAATCGCACCATCTCATTCACCTTCCTGATCGGCTCTGCGCTTGCCGGCGCCGCTGGTGTACTGGTAGGTATCTATTACAATTCGATCGACCCCTTGATGGGTATGATGCCTGGTCTTAAGGCATTCGTTGCTGCAGTCTTCGGCGGTATCGGATCGATTCCTGGGGCGATGATCGGTGGCCTTTCCATCGGCATCATCGAGACCATGGTCGCCGGCTACGGCAATTCCATGTATCGTGATGCTGCCGTCTTTGCCATCCTCATTCTGGTTCTTCTGGCAAGACCACAGGGTCTCTTAGGCAAGAAAAAGGGAGACAAAGCCTGATGGGCCTACCCGCACATACACACGAAGTAAAAGGCTTGAAGTCACTGGGTGTCTTCTCACTGAAGAATCTTGTCTGGTTGGGGTTGATACTGGCTACCTTCGGTATCGTACAAGCACTTCGCATGGCAGGGATCATCACCAGCGTGACAGAAAGTACCCTTGCTCTTATCTGCATCAACATCATCCTAGCCGTCAGTCTTAACCTGGTTGTCGGCTTTACCGGACAGTTCTCACTAGGACACGCCGGTTTCATGTCGATCGGTGCCTACGTCTGTGCGCTGATCGTGCTGCAAGATCCCGGTCCTCTCAACTTTTCCATCGGTCTTGTTGCCGGAGGGTTGGTGGCGATGGCGTTTGGTGTCTTGATCGGCTTTCCCACCCTGCGCCTTAAGGGCGACTACCTGGCGATTGCGACTCTGGGATTCGGGGAGATCATACGCGTCGTCTTTCTCAATATGGACATAACCGGCGGAGCATCCGGGCTGGCCAGCATTCCGCGTCTTGCAACGTGGCCCTGGCTTTTCAGCCTCACCGTGCTTACCGTCGTCATCATAAGTAACTTCATACGCTCGAACCGTGGCCGTAGCTGTCTTGCCATCCGCGAAGATGAGATCGCCGCAGAGTCAATGGGGATCAACTCAACCAAATATAAGATCATGGCATTCGCACTGGGCGCCTTCTTCGCAGGCATTGCAGGTGGTCTGTATGCCGCCTATTTCTATTTCATTTCACCAGCGATATTCGGCTTCCTTATGTCGATCAATATCCTGGTGACCGTCGTATTCGGTGGACTGGGTTCGATAACCGGCTCGATCATCGGTGCCATTATCCTGACCTGGCTTATGGTTGCCCTGCGCGACTACATCGGTCTTAACAACATCATGTATGCGCTCCTTCTTATCATCATCATGCTGTTCCGTCCGCAAGGCTTGATGGGAACGGTCGAGGTCACTGATCTGATCAAACGCATGAGGTTTCCCTTCTTCAAGCGCGATAGGGACAAAGAAGAGATTGAGCGGGTGCAATAATGGCGCGCACCTTGTTAAGCGTACGTGATCTGACCATCCAATTTGGAGGATTGATTGCGGTCTCACATCTGAATCTGGAAGTCCATGATGGTGAATTGGTCGGTCTGATAGGTCCTAACGGTGCAGGAAAGACCACGGTATTCAATATGCTGACCGGTGTCTATAAGCCGACTTCTGGCACCATCGAACTGCGTGACACCGCTACCACCGGTCATGCGCATAACCTCGTGGGTAAGAAACCGTATGCCATTAATGAGCGGGGGGTAGCACGTACCTTCCAAAACATCCGTCTTTTCAACGAGATGACCGTACTGGACAATGTCCGTATCGCTTTGAACCGTGATGCGCGCTACAGTCTTTTTGAAGCGTTGACGCATCTGGGCCGATTCGCATCACAAGAACATGCGTTGACCGAAGAAGCTGAGGCATTGCTTGACGTGTTCAGCCTCCGGGAGAAGAAGGATGAGCTTGCGCGCAACCTTCCCTATGGTGAGCAACGCCGTCTTGAGATTGCCCGTGCTATGGCGACACACCCCAAGCTGTTGCTTTTGGATGAGCCTGCTGCAGGCATGAATCCGATAGAGACAGCAACGCTGGCAGAGACGATTGTACGTGTCCGCAAGGACTTCGGTCTGGCAATCCTTCTTATCGAACATGACATGTCACTGGTTATGAAAATCTGTGAGCGCATCTATGTACTTGATTATGGGCAACTTATCGCTGAAGGTGCCCCTGATGAAGTGCAGAGCAATCCCCGCGTCATCGAGGCATATCTTGGAGACGATGACGATGATGCTTGATACAGGCACCCCAGAACACAAATCAGGGCGTCGCTGCGTGACTCGCGTACTCAGTGCGCGTCGCCACACATCTCCTTCTACTTTGTGCCCTGGATTACCTGTGATCTCGTTGCAAGACCTACCAAGGAGCCAAAGATGATGCTTGAGTTGCGTGACTTGGTTGTCAACTACGGAGTCATCCGTGCCCTCAAAGGTATCAGCATGCATATCGATGAAGGTGAGATCGTGACCCTGATAGGTGCCAATGGTGCGGGTAAGACCACTACCCTGCGAACTATATCAGGCTTGATCAAGCCAAAGGATGGATCGATCTGGTTCGAAGGAAAAGACATCACCAACCTTGCCCCGACCAAACGCGTGGCAACAGGTATCTCACAATCACCTGAAGGACGTCGGGTATTTGCGGATATGAGCGTGCAAGAAAATCTTGAGGTAGGCGCATATCTACGCAAGGACCATGCAGCTATCAAGGAAGATATCCAGAATATCTATGAGCGCTTTCCCATTCTAGGGCAGCGTAGCAAACAGGCAGCAGGCACCCTTTCTGGTGGAGAACAGCAGATGCTTGCCATGGGGCGTGCCCTGATGGCAAAACCGCGCCTTCTGCTTCTCGATGAGCCCTCATTAGGTCTTGCCCCCCTGGTAGTCAAAGAGATCTTCCGCATCATCCGTGATATCAATGAGACAGGCACCACTGTATTTCTCGTTGAGCAAAACGCCCGTATGGCACTTAAGATTGCAGACCGGGGCTATGTCATGGAGACGGGAGAGATCACCCTCACCGGAACCGGGAAAGAGCTTGCTGCCAGCGACGAGGTCCAACGCTCCTACCTAGGTCATTAGTCCTATTCCCCGAATAAGCACCTCCCTTATATCTTAATGTGCTGAACACGGTCCCCATTCGAGGGGGATTAACCTTGCTTGCGACTATCAGAGCATGTTATGATAGGAATTCGAGTGGTAGTGCCGTTTGTTACCGGCGATCACTCCTCAAAAGCGGGAAGATCGTCAGCTACCTATGCTGGCGATCTTTGATTTTCTCGATCAACTCAATGACCAAGCGAATCAGCTCCATCAGCACCCCTGCAACCAGCGCAACTACCTGCACTATTTGAAGAATGCTCATAGCATCACCTCCTTTACCTTAGGATCAGGAGGAGAGATCGCCATACGGCACTACCACTCTTTACCGTAGCAAAGAGTTCCTAACTTTCTGCTACCTTGAAGTTAGCTTTTAATGAATCACACCTTAACTCATTCGAGGGGATTAACCTTGCTTGCGACTATCAGTGCATGTTGACGTCTCTATACACGTCTCCCGGGTCATCTCGTTCACGTAAGGTACACTATGACTAATGTTTCAGAGAAAGGATACTCGATGGTCGCCGATGAAAAATCCCAATTGAATGAATCAGAAGAATCAAATGATATCAATACCGATGATTCATCTCAGGAAACACCTAAGAAAAAATCCGGCATCGCCCTCAAGATAATAATCGCAATGTTGGTTCTGTACGCTATTCTAGGCGGAATCGCCATATATCTCCAGGGAAGTAAAACCGACCCTATGACAGCCGAAGGTTATTCCGCCACTACAGAGATGCTCGCATCAGAGATCGTCACTGCCCACAACGAACTCATGCGTGTCAACCCTGAGGGATACTTCGAACCAGGCGAGAAGATCGGTGCGGTCAAGCGCACGTTTGCTGCAAATGAACTTAACAAACGTATCAAGATCATGCGCACCAATACAGAGAAGCTCAACGTCCTTACAATCACACCAGATGATACGTCAGAACTTGTTGATGCACAAGAAGAGATTCAGGCCTTCGCACTGTTCATTCAAACCGAATGGATTCCCTTTTGGGAGATGACAGAGGAGGAAATGGGCGATGTAGCTACGGCTGAGGATGCCTATGCGTTATGGGATAGGCTCAACGCCACACTGGATGAAGGACTGGGTGCAGTCATGAGTGAATCTTTCAGAAGCCTCGCACGCGTGGGTAAAGAGTTGGGCTGGAATGAGGATTCTTACCGTGCGCGTATCTGGCAATAGGGCATAAGGTAATACGTATTCTGGGGCGCGTCTCTCTATTTGCTCGTGTTCCCCTTATCAGAGTACGAGAATGTATTTCGTTTTCCCGATATCACTCATAACAAGTGAATCAGACTCAGACACCACATTTGTCCTATAAGTTTGTATACAAAGAGGGCTGCATTACGCAGCCCTCTTTTCTCTATAGCATGTTTGGAAATAGAGTCTAGCCTAGTTCATTCCTACGGGTCAAAATGGTGCCAAGAAGCATCATCGTCGACAGCATAGTCATTCCGGAGAAAGCAGCATCGCCCAAGTTTGGAGCGGCTGGATTAGTCGGTCCGGGGACCACAATCTCTTCTTCTTCCTCTTCTTCGTCATCGTCTGCGGTGACTTCGAGATTGAGTGTGACGTTCTCAGTTGCCACACGTGCCGTCGCATCATGACAGCATTCAACCTCCGTGTAAACCTTCAGTACAACCTTCAAGCCATCAGGAGCATCTTTGTCCACAACCACATTGCCATCTGCATCAAAAGTGATACAATCAGCCGCTTCTGCATCGCTCGCATCCTTATCGATAGCACAGGAAGCTCCAGCACTATAATACTCACTGAAATCATAGGTAAGTCCTGGCTTTACTTTGAATGACTTGACTACCGCGTCAACAGGAGCCAGAGGTACATTGGTGACGTCAGCAAGCTTGATGTTGGTAATTGCGCCAGCCTCGAATAGATAACTACCCTTAAAGACGACTCCAACGTTAGTGAGGGTCGTGCCCCAATCACTACGCAGCTTGTCAGCGAGAAGTACTTTTACATTCCCCAGAACAGCAGTTGCATCGACATCTACACCCTGAACACCCAGAAGCGCGCCAAGGTCAAGCATTTGGTCAAGACCAGAGCCCGCAAGGATTGCCTGCAGTGCTGAAAGATCAGCATCATCAATCGCACCAGCAGCTCTATTGATTACCTCTTCTGTAAGGTATACGGAATAATCTGCTTCGTAGCCGGTGATTACGTTCTTGAGCCATGACTTTTCGATTGTCTCATTAAGACTAATGGTAGTTGATGTACCATTTACAAGCTCACCATCGAACCCATAAGCAAACGAATAAGGAACATCAACCTCTAGAGGACCCGCACTGTAGCTCAAAGCATCCTCAAGGAAACGAAGCTCATCAAGAGCTATCGAATAACTTAGGTTGTTGAGTAGCTCTGCCATGTCTGCAAAATCAGGATTTGCCTTTAGCTGGCTGTTGACAGCCCCATTAATTAGCGTCCTTGCGACACTCTTTGCCACAGTTAGAGCAGGACCTGAAAGACCAGAATCAGCAAAAATAGCATCGACGAAACCATCGACATCCACACTTATTGGATTTTCTGCATCTGTATAGTCAAAAACAAATGGAACAGCATAAGTTCCTACGAACAATGTCCCTGCACCCGTTCCCAAATCCAACGAGAATGAAGCACCGTCGCCCAATGGTCCAGATACCGTTACTCCACTCAAAAGAGCGAATATATCAGCATTAGTAAGCGTGAATGATGCCTCACCATCTTTGAAGTTCAGCCCAACCTTCTCAAGTTCCACTGTCAGCTTACCGAGGGCATCGACAATCGCATAGCCAACATCGATGTTGCATACCGGGCAATCGCATACCTCAACGAAAGCACTGGCACCACCGGTATTGACATCGTAATCAACACAAACCTCAGTATCCGCATAGATATTGGTGATGTTCTCACCACCGGTGACTCCGTTATCTCTGAGCCAGTCCTCTATCTGTGCTGCGCTGATACCTGTATTATCAGCAAGCCAATCGACAAGGGATGCATAATCCTCAAGCGATCCGATCATGGGGTAGTCAAGCAACTTCCCCTCTACCGTAGTGGTAGCAAACGCTGGTGTAGCAAAAGCCATCACCATCGCAACTATCACCACCAATGACATTATTCTTTTTCTCACAATACTTCCTCCCTATTCCAAACAGAAAGTGCAACGGTACTCAAACCACTACAACAAAACTCAACAACTTCACACACAATACACTTTGTGTTTCCTGCTAAACACACAACATGGCACTTCTCAATAAAGTGCACCCAACTATTAAACCACATATTCTTTACTTGTGGCACATACTTTTCTCTTCTGCTACCTATTCGACGTGCGCTGTTCTTGCTCCTATCGCTGTATATCTCTGTATTGTTTTTATATTCGTATATAGATGTATGCAAATCAGATTATTCGCAGATGTATGAATACCGAAAAATTACGTCATCGACAATCTGATGCGCGCACAATCGCTCTGATTTCTCAGATAAAACACATCTATAAGAACTAATGGCTTCCTTTGTCTGCTCTATCCTTGAAGGCTAGCATGCTGCATTGTTTATCAGAACGATGCTTCCAGACGGATTCAAGCAAGGAGAGCTTATCCGTACTGTGTAAAAAGTATGTATACATGATATGATTTATATATTATATTGATAGGAGTCTTCTATGTCCATCAAATCAGCTTTCATACCGCAAGTTCGTCCTTCATCGGCAATACGAACAGATTATCGGGCATTCTCTGCCTTGGCACATGAGACGAATGAGCCTATCGTCGTAACAAACAATGGCGAGGCAGATCTGATTGTAATGAGTCCGCAAGCCTATAACGCACGAGAGGCTCGCTATCAACTTGAGGATAAGCTTCTTGAAGGCGATCGCTCGATTGTCGCCGGAGACCTTTTAGATCACGATACGTTTATGAACCAATTAAGATCCCGACTTTCCTCAGTCGAATAGTTGCTTCTGATGAACATCCGCTACTCAAGGCCTGCTCGTATCGATATCGATAGTGCATTTACCTACATAATGGAGCGCAATCCTCAGACTGCGATGGAGTGGATCGATGCGTATGATACGCGAATCGCACAACTCAAGAAGTTCCCTTTCTTAGGGCAATCTGTCGATTCAAACCTCTTGCGTGGTGGCCAGCGTGACCTTCGTCTTCTTTCTTTTGACTCCTATATCGTGTTTTACTATGTCGCAGACGATGACATCTTCATCAGCCGCGTGCTTCACAAAAAGCGTGATCTCACCCACCTCCTCATGACAATTGAAGTGCCTCCCTACGAGGTGCCCGAATAGTTCCACAAGCGGCACTTTGTGTATTTTTTAGACCAATCGATCAGCAAACGGTTGGTACAGCTCGATAAGCGGAATTCACCTAAGAGCGGATGCTACAATACATGCCCCATGTGGATAGCTGACTACATCGATGAGGATGTATGCGACTACGTCCTTGCGCGTTTCCACGACACTGCGCTTCTTAATGCAGCCCGTGCGGAAAGTAAACGTGAGCTCTTACTGGATTCTCATTACTTAGACGGAAGACAAGCCGATAGCGATCTTTCCTCAGAACATATCTTCGATCTCTTAAGCAACTGTGTCGGGCACCAGCACATAGGAACCGCAGACGACTATTATAATTTTCCCGTGATGCTTTTGGACGGATCGATCAGGTATGAATTCAAACGCAGGAACCCTCCTCCACCCATTATCAAAAAAGCGCCCTATCACTGGTTCTATCAACACAACAGTCACGGCCCTCATACAGGATTTCCCGATATCAACATTGCCGCCGGTTCATTCTGCATAATTTTGAATCCAATCCTTTTCCATAAAACCATGGTGCATAATCCCGCTATTTTCTCTACATTCTTATCGGACTACAATCAGCTGGTTGCCAGCCTGTTCAAATGGCTTCCTCTACCTGTCATGCCTCTGAAGGGTTATCGTGCTGCCTTGTTTCTCAGAACAATGCTGCCAAATGAATTCGAACGGGAAGAAACGGTTCAAATAACACAGCGTGAGATTGCTTCTCGCATGAACATCTCACGTGCGACAGTAGCGCAAGATATCGCGCATCTGTCCGACAGCAAAATCATCGTAACCGGTCATGGAAATATAACCGTGGACACCGATGCACTCATCGACTTTATCGGTGCTCATTAGTGTCTAGACAATAGTCCCCCACAAAATAGAGGACTCTAAAAGATACACCCTCCCGTTTTCATAAGAGGGTGTATCGAATCGTGCTTTCGGTCGCCCTGTTCAGGGCTACCAAACTATGTCACGTTAGGCAACAATACCGAGCAAGCTATTTCCTTCTCCGTACAAAGTATGCTGAAAGAGCAAGCGTCACCGTTGCAAATAAACGTACGACCTGAGTTGACCTAGAAGACGGGAACAACGACTCCCGCGTAAGTCTTCTCGATGAAGTTACGTACACCCTCTGATTTAAGGGCATCGATCAACGCCAGGATGGCAGCATCGTTCTCGCGACCCTCTTTGACAACCAGCACATTCGCATACTCGTTTGCAGCCGTAGAATCGGCAGACTCGGATGCCAACGCGAGGTCTGCATCGATTCCTGAGGAAAGTGCGAAGTTACCGTTGATAACCGCAAAATCTGCATCCTCAAGCATACGAGGAAGCATCGCTGCCTCAGCCTCGATGAATTCGATGTTGTGAGGATTGTCGACGACATCTTGTGGGGTTGCGGTAATACCTGCATCGTCTGACAGCTTGATAAGACCCTCGGCCTCAAGAAGCAGCAAAGCGCGTGCTTCGTTGGTTGCATCATTAGGAATGGCGATCTTTGCACCATCAGCGATTTTTGAAAGATCATCGCTGGTACCTGCATAGATGGTCAATGGCTCGAAATGTACGGCAAGTACATCGACCAGATCGGTATTGTTCTCTTCATTGAAGTTCGTCAGATACGGGACATGCTGGAAGAAGTTGGCATCCAGCTCGCCACTTTGAAGAGCTTCATTAGGCTGTACGTAGTCAGAGAACTCGATGATTTCCAGTTTGATTCCCTCAGCCAGCAACTGCTCTGAGACCGTATCCAGAATCTCTGCATGTGGTGCAGGAGACGCGCCAACCTTCAGGACGGTCAGATCCGCATCGCCTGTCACGACCGCTGCATCATCGACATCAGCGGCATCATCTGAAGCGCATCCGGTGACACCCAGTGCCAGTGCAAGCACCAGCGCCAGCACGATCAGCAACCATTTTCTGTAACCTGTCATATTCCTGCTCCTTTTCTTGATAGAGTGTGGGGTGACCCTATCGCTTATCGATTCTTCTTACGCCGAAATTCCCCAGCGTCTGTATTACTTGAATGAGGATAACCATGATAACAATGGTTGCTATCATCACATCGGTCTGATAGCGGTGATAGCCGTAACGCACGGCGATATCTCCAAGACCACCCGCACCGATCACGCCTGCGATTGCCGTGTAACTGAATATAGTGATAACGGTAATGGGGACGCTGCGGGCAATGGAAGGAAGTGCCTCGCGCAGCAAGACCTTGCGCATTATCTGGAATGTCGAGGCACCATAGCTTTGCGCCGCCTCGATGACCCCGAAGGGAACCTCTTGTAGTGAGTTCT
>Ga0209737_10001471_pt1 | contig 16905 bp, 10 predicted proteins | sample TergutCu122P3_FD_187284 | JGI IMG/M metagenome (GOLD analysis project Ga0209737, IMG submission 187284) | Cubitermes ugandensis P3 segment gut microbial communities from Kakamega Forest, Kenya - Cu122 P3 (SPAdes) (version 2) | ecosystem: Host-associated > Arthropoda: Insects > Digestive system...
TGATGCTTGATAAAAACCTCCTCGAAGCAGGACGTCTGCTTGGCGAGTTGAGAGACGATCCGGACTTCCCCGACAGGAAAGCATTAAAAGCGGAACTGCAGGCCACGCTTGCCGACTGGTACATCCTTCAGGCACGTTATGCCGACGCCATCGAACATCTCAACCGGGCTTTAGTTTACATCCAGAATAAAAAGACCAAAATGCGTTTCCGCTTCGTACTGGCGCAACTTTATTTTGAGCAGAAGGAATATGAGCAGGCGTCGGCGATGTTTCAGAAGGTGATACGGATGAATCCGCCGTATGAGATGTCGTTCAACGCAACCATCAGTCGTGCTACTGCTTCCAAAAACAGTGGTGCCGATATTCGCGACGTAAAAAAGCAGTTGAACAAAATGCTCCGCGACAGCAAAAATACCGAATACCACGACCAGATTTATTATGCTTTGGCGGAAATCGAACTGTACGAAGGCAATACAGAAAAAGCCGTCGAATATTTTCAAAAATCAGCAAAGGCATCGACAGTCAATTTACCGCAAAAAACCAAATCGTACCTCACTCTGGGCAATCTGTTTTACGACCGTCGCGAATACATCCCTGCGCAGGCTTACTATGACAGCGCGATGGTGAACATGCAGCCCAATTATCCCGGGTATATCCAGATTTCATCCAAAGCCAAAAACCTGAACGCTCTGGCACATCATATCCAAACCATTCAATTTCAGGACAGTGTTCAGCGTATTGCCCGTATGCCGGAAGCCGAACGCAACAGACTCATCAGCGGTATCATTGCTGAGTTGCAGGTGAAAGAGCAACGTGAAAAAGAAGCCGAAGCCATCAGGATGCAGCAATATTACAGCAATATGGGTCGCCGCAATGTAATGAATGACCCCACCGCGAAAACGCAATGGTATTTTTACAATCCCTCAACGGTAACGCAAGGTATTGGCGAATTTCAGGTGAGGTGGGGACGGCGTACTTTAGAAGACAACTGGCGCCGGAAAAACAAGGGAATCATGGAAATCGGAATGGCACAAAACAATGCCGACGATGCACAGGCTACAGGCACTCAAAGAATAGACGACACACAAACGCCGGCATACTATTTGCAGAACGTTCCGCTAACCGATTCAATGATGAGAGCATCCAACCGGTTGATAGAAGAAAGCCTGTATGCTTCAGGATATATCTACAATACTGATTTCGCTGAATACGCCATGTCGGCGGCACAATACGAGGATCTGATCCGTCGTTATCCGCAAAGCGAATTTATTATCCCGTCCTATTATTATCTGTATCAAATGTACAACAAGTTGAGCAAGCATGCCGAAGCAGATAAATACAAGAGCCGCCTGCTGGCTGAAGCGCCTGAAAGCGTTTTTGCCAAAATTATTCTCGATCCGACTTATTTAGACAAACTTGCACAACAAAAAGGCGAATCGGAACAACTGTACGAACAGACGTATCAACGTTACAATAATTCTGAATATCAGACGGTAATCAACCTTTCCAACGATGCACTTGACCGTTTTCCGAAAGACGTCCTTGCGCCGAAGTTTGCCTATCTGCGAGCAATATCGGCAGGAAGATTAGCCGGAACCAACGAAGCGATGCGTGCCGAATTAAAGAAAGTAACCACCGATTATCCCGGAACTGACATCGCAGCCGAAGCACAAAAAGTAATAGACTTTATCGATGGCGTGGATCCGGAAATGAAATTAGCCGATCAGGTAGAACGTGCCAAAGCGTTGTATACCCACACCGAAACCGGTGCTTTTTACTTCGGATGGATGGTAGACTCAAAAGAAAATATCGGCCTGCTTTCGTATGATGTGCAAAGATTCAACATCGACCGTTTTACTAATGTCGAATTTAAATTTGAAACCAACCGTATCGACGACAGGCATGTGTTATTAATGGTTAAGGGCTTGTCGGACTACCCGCGTGCGCGTGCGTATTACAGTACTTTTGTAATGGATCTTGAGGCGATGAAAAATGCTAAATACGCCAACGCTACTTTCTTGATATCCGAAAGCAATTACGCCATTTTGGATGAGGATAAAAAGATTGAGGATTATATCGAATTTTTCAAAAAGGAATATTTAAAACAATAACATGGACAAGAACATAACAATTCTCTGGGTGGATGACGAAATAGACTTGCTGCGTCCACATATTATTTTTCTACAAAACAAGGGTTATCAGGTGATCACGGCCACCAACGGATACGACGGTGTGGAAATGCTTCAAAATAACAGTGTCGATCTGATATTTCTTGACGAAAACATGCCGGGGATGACCGGATTAGAAACGCTGCTTGAAATGAAAGCCATCAATTCGCTCACACCAGTAGTGATGATTACCAAAAGCGAAGAAGAGAACATCATGGATCAGGCCATTGGCTCGAAAATCGCCGATTACCTCATCAAACCGGTCAATCCAAACCAGATTCTGTTGACCATCAAGAAACAAACCGAAACGTTGCGCCTGGTTACCGAGCAAACCACATCGCTCTACCAGTCGAAGTTCTCGCGCTTGGGCTGGGACATCAACATGGCCGGAACATTCGAGGACTGGGCGTTGATCTACCGTCAGTTGATTTTTTGGGATTTGGAACTCGAAAAATTGGAAGACAAGGGAATGCACGAAATTCTGCAAACACAGAAAATTGACGCCAACAATAATTTCGCACGATTTATCCGCAACAATTACGAGGACTGGTTTGGTAAACAAAGCGTACGCCGGCCGCTGATGTCGCCCAATGTACTTCGGCAGGAAGTGTTTCCATTACTAAAGGATAACAAAACCGCGCTGATCCTGATCGACAATCTTCGCTTAGACCAGTGGTATGCTATTGCGCCCATCATCGGACAGTATTACAAGCCCGACAAGGAATCGCTCTACTGCGCCATCCTTCCCACAGTAACGCAATATGCCCGCAATGCCATGTTTTCTGGATTGATGCCGTTGGATATCAGCAATTTACATCCAGAATTTTGGTTGGATGAGAACGAAGAAGAAGACAGCCACAACCTGCACGAACAGGAGTTATTGCGCAAACAGTTAAACCGGCTGGGATTGCATTATTCCCTTTCGTATGAAAAAATATCTAACGAAAAACAGAGCAAGCGTGTTTCTGAAAATCTGCATGATTATCTGAACAGCGATTTGTCTGTTTTTGTATATAATTTTATCGATTCCCTGTCACACGCGCGTACCAATGTGGATATTATACGCGATCTGGCAGGCTCCGAGTCGGGTTATCGCTCCATCACCCGTTCATGGATCGAACATTCGTCCATGCTCGACATCATCAAGCAATTAGCAGAAGAAAAAGTAAAACTGGTGATCACAACCGATCATGGCTCCATCAATGTGTCGAATCCCGTGAAAGTGCTTGGCGACCGCGACAGTTCGTCAAACTTGCGCTACAAGCAGGGCAAACTGCTCAATTACGAATCGAAAAATATTTTTGAAGTACGCGATCCGCACAGTATCCGCCTGCCAAAACTCAATGTCAGCACCAGTTATATCTTCGCCACCAACTACGATTATATGATCTATCCCAAGAACTATAATCATTATGTTAATTTTTACCGCAATACTTTTCAGCACGGAGGTATTTCGCTCGAAGAAATGGTGGCGCCGATTATTTTGCTTAGTCCGATAGGGAATTAGTAAATCTCATAAACACCCCAAGTGGCAATCGCCTGCCCGCACGATCAGGAATGAATAGTTCGCCGCATTCGCCGATGATTTGCGGGAAGTAATATTTGACGATATTTTCGGCAACTAATGCTGAAAAACCCATCGAATAAAGATTCAGTACCAGCAACGCCTCGCTTTGTGACAACAATTTACAGCAAAGTTCCATTAATTCGTTGATGCATTCTTCGAGTATCCATTTTTCCCCTTCAGGGCCGCGTCCATAAGCAGGCGGGTCGAGGATAATGCCTTCGTATTGTTTCCCCCGTTTGACTTCTCGCCGCAGGTACTTTAAAGCGTCTTCCACTACCCAGCGGATATCTGTCATATTGCTCATTTCCATGTTTTCACGACTCCAGTTCACCACCTGCCGCACTGAATCAACGTGGGTTACTTCAGCGCCTGCCGCCCGCGCTGCCAGGGATGCGCCGCCGGTATAAGCAAAGAGGTTGAGTACACGGGGTTGCGGCGTTTGCATCTCGCGAAGCCGGTCATAAATATAATTCCAGTTTTCCGCCTGTTCCGGAAAAATACCAACATGTTTGAACGCTGTTAAGCCAAGACGGAAGCGAAGTCTCATTTTACCATATATATAGGATATCCACCATTGTTCGGACATGCTATTTTTTTTAATCCATTCACCACGTTCATTTTCGCGCTGGCTGTCCTTTCCGGTTTCTTTTCTGAAAATAGCGTCAGCCATGTTTTCCCATTGTTTATGCGGCAACGCTTTATTCCACACGGCTTGCGGCTCGGGACGCAATAGAATGTATTGTCCGAAGCGTTCCAATTTTTCAAAGCCTCCGGTATCAATCAATTCGTAATCAGTCCAATGTTCTGGGGATAGTAATTTCATAATTATTTTAGAAATGGGTTATATTTTCTTTCCCTTCCAATAGAAGTTTTAGGTCCGTGACCAGTATACACCTCCGTATCGGGCGGCAAGATCATCAGTTTTTTTTCGATACCTGCTTTCAGCAAGTCAAAATTTCCGCCGGGCAGGTCAGTTCGTCCGATGCTGCCACGAAACATTACATCGCCCACTATTACCCAATTATGTACAGATGAGTACAAAACGATGCTGCCGGGCGAATGACCCGGGATATGGCGTATTTGAAGTGATACATCGTCAAAGTTGACGTTATCGTTATCTTCTAAAAAAGTTACCGGTTTTGGTGGTTGTTCCACCGAAAAACCAAATATTTCGCCTTGCCGGTATGCATTTTCCAACATATAAAGGTCGCCTTTACTGGCTGCGGTCTTCACCGGCCACGTTTTGCATACAAAAGCATTTCCGATAACATGGTCGAAATGGCCGTGTGTGTTTATGATCCAAATAGGACGAAGTCCCTTGTCCGCAATAAATTTTTTCAAACTCGCCTGTTCTCCGGGCGAACAGCAGGCAGGGTCGATAATGGCGCATTGCCCATCGGATGCGGCTACAATGTAGGTGTTGACTTCGTAGGGGTTAAAAACAAGATGATGTAAGGTCATATTTATTAATACTTTATAATTAACAATTATTTTAGTGCATTCCAGTCAGATAAATGGCGTAAGGTTTCTAAACGGAATGCGCCCGGCCAGGATACCAACCATTGGTTGATTCTCTCATTTTTTCCACTTTCAGGATTAAAATTCCAATTACATTGAAAATAAGCCTCGTTTTGAGAGCCAGCGGGTCGAAGCATACCGTTTATTTCTAATGTCCCGTCGGAAATTAATTGACAGCCATTGCGCCAAATGGCCAGGGCTTTTTCTTTCCATTGCTGATCATGAGTAAGTAGCGACAACTCCAGCCATTCGTTTACCCAAAAGACAGCATAAGGGTCGAGGTGGCGGTGCTGGGTGGATACAGAAGTAGCTCCGAAGGTTTTGTAGCCGTAACGTGTAAAATTGTCTTCGGGAGGATATACGCCGTTATAGTGCCAAAACCAGGTAGACAGGTAGTAAGATACATGTACGGCATCATCAAGAAAGCGCGTGTCCTGCGTGGTACGGTAAAGTTTGAGCGCTGAACGCAACAGCGAGATGGACGACTCCTTATCAATACACCATGTATCTAAAGCGCCGGCTGTTGTATATCCATCCTCATTCAACTGTTGGATATAATAATTGTATGCCCGGATAGCCGACTCCAAAAAACTTTTGTCTTTTGTATGGTGATAAGCCTCAATCATAGGAGGCACCAGAAAACAACCTACAGTTCCTTCGCGATATACACATTCCCCGCCGTACTTCCAGCCACGTCCATACATACCGCTCTCTTGCTGGTCGTCCTTCACAAAGCGACAAATATCCAAGGCTATTTTTTCGTAAGCAGGTCGCTCTTTTTTGCACTGTCGGGCAAGGTCGGCTGCTTCAAAGAAATTAAGCGCTGCCGTTCCCAGATTACAGGCGTCAAGGGTCGGGTCTTTCGTATTTTCAAGAATATAATCAAAGTTCGTGATAAATAATCCATTGGGGAGTGCGGCGTGGTTAGCCCAGGTATCTAAACAGGTTAGCCCCATTTCGAGCGAACTTTCATCTCCTGTTTTCAAGTAATCGGTCAGGAAAGAATTGCCGAATGATGCGTTTTGTCCGCACCACCCTATTTCGTATTTCCATCCTGGGCGTTGATGCCAGCCTCCTTTGTTATCAGGAAGCAAACCAATGCTAAACCCTTTGTAAATACCTTCTTCTGCCCATAAACTTTCTTTGGCATAACGAATAGCCAATTCCCAAATCTTTTCAGGCTCATAAACGGTTGGTGCATCGTGTTCAGCCATTTGCCATGCTTTCCGAAGAAAGGCATGAAGCGCCCGGTGTTGCGGTTTGACTTCGCTAACATGCAGATAGGCGATTACTGTTTTCCTTTCTCCTTTTTCCATGCTCATTTTCCGGCGAAAGCCATCGCCATAACGGTCGCGGGCAGAATAAAAGCGCGGCATTTCTTCTTCCGGATAAATCAGGTAATGAGTGGTTTTATGCTCCTCCGATTGAATGGAGCATGAAAAAGCATCTTCGGGGCGGCTGGGGTTTTCGCCCCACAAGGCTACAGCGTAGGATTCTCCTTCAGAATAGGTGACTCCGGGAATGGGAGTGGCTCTGAAAGAAACCGTCCACCACTGGCCATCATGTTGAAATCCTTTTGGCTCTTTCCCGCGCCCCCAGTTGTTTCCGTTGTAGTTTACTGACGGAATGACGGCATAATGCGAACCGGAATTTGCCTCAAACGCAATGCTTAAACGAACGGAATCAATCGTTTTCGCAGCAGTATAGGTTCGCGTAATCTTAAAAAGCGAACTGTCTATCTTTTCAATTTTGTCTTTATGCCTAATATCTTCATTACCATGTGACTTGAGCAAGGTTCCAATTTTTTGGTCGCGATAGTTAAATTCCATCCCTTTGGAGGAAGCAACCCAATGGCAGGCGTTTTTCGATTGGCAACTACCGATTAGTACGCAAACTAAAAGAATAGAAAACGATTTCATGATTTAAATTATGACAATAAAAAAGGCAAAGATAAACAAAAAGTCATTACCGGAATATTACCTGTGCGAATTGACAGGGCAGGCGCATCAAAATTTCCCACAAAGCCACAAAGTTCACAAAGAAAATTTGATAATTCAATCCATATACTTCCTGATTTTTTCAATAATCATCCTTGCCGGCTCGCTGATTTCTACCGCACGGTTTTTGAGGTATATTTCAGCGTCTTTTTTGCCGTTTTTGCTGTCCTGCTTTTCGATTTCCAAGGCTTGTATGGCGGTATAGTATGGCGATAACACAATATCGTAGCCTTTTTCTTCTAAAATATCCAATAACCATTTGCCATAATTCAGGTGAAGGCATGTTGCAGCAAAATAGCACCAACTTTCAAAGGTTGATTTGGGCAGTTCGTTTTGAATCATTTCTAATGCTTCCGATAAATGCTTTTTGGCAATGCCTTCATTACGATGATGCAGTTCAAATAAGGTTTCCTGCAAAAAGCGTTCATCTGGTTCGACCTTTTCTTTTATTTTATCGAATAGTTCTTTGGCTTCTGAAATCTTTCCTATTTTATCTCGATATAAGCCCTGTAAATTGATATAAGCATCTGCATCATAAGGATTTATTTCAATGGCTTTTTGGTAACACGTTATCGCTTGTACATCATTACCTTTATTTCGATACACAACTCCCAGATTATTATAAGCATAAGCATATTCAGGATTTAATTCAATGGCTTTTTGGTAACACGTTATCGCTTGGTCATCATTACCTTTTTCCCGATACGCATTTCCCACATTATAATAAGTATCTGCATCATCAGGTTTTAATTCAATGGCTTTTTCATGACAACCAATGGCTTCTTCAAATCGTTCTAATTCAAGTAAGAGATAGCCTTTCCAAGTCCATGTGAGATTATCATCAGGATTTATTTCAATTGATTTGCTGTAACACACTAAGGCTTTTTCATATTGCTTTTCCTGAAATAAAGAATAACCAATGCCCGCCCAAAATGCTGCATCTTTTGATTTTAATTTACCTGTAAAATTAACAAATTTGTTGATTTCAAACGTTTTCAATCTTTCTACTAAAAAATCTTTGGGTATATCATATTCTTCAAGTATTTCCTTGTCTTCTTCCGACAAATTTAATATGGCTTCGTATGCTTTCTCTTTCAGTTTATTTTGTCTTTCAGGGTCAATGAGTTTCGATTCGGCAAACAAAAATCCGCGCATAATATGTTGCGATGACCTCATTTCCTGCTGCAAATAGCGGTCGGCTTCCTGTATCATTCTTTCCTGTCCGTAGAGACATTCCAAAAATTCCGACAGGCTGTGTATGCCTCTTTTTTGCCTGCGGTTACTGCGCCGTATCAAAAACCATGTATTGAAAAACCGTTCGCTGATGGAGTAAGCGTTGCCTTTGGCTTCGTAGGCAGGAGTGGTTTCAATCCAGCCTTCGTCGTACAGGCGTTTCAATTGAGGCGAAAGTTGGCTGTTTTCCAAATGCGTCGCCGTTGAGAGTTCTTTGAGCGGTATGGGATGCCAGTTCATCGCAATGGCGTCAATGATAATTTGTTGCTGTTGTGGCAGTTCCTCAAACTTGGCTTTGTACAAAGGCGTCACTTCATCCACCAAAGCGTCCAAATCATCGTTGATATCCGCCGAAAATCCTTTAACCAACAATTTAAACAGCATCACTGCCGTGCGAGGGTTGCCTCCCGTGAACTGGTACAGGGTTTTCAGGCGAGGCGTTTCTTTGCGCATCAACGGCGTGATATCGGTACTGATTTGCGTGCGGTTGGCAAGATTTTCGAGCAGTTCCGTAAATTCTTCAAAACGCAGTCTATAAAGATAGTGTATTTGAAAAAAATCGTAAAAAGGCATATCATATCTGACGACGTCATCCGTAACTGCGGGACCGGCGCTAACGATAATCGGCGCACCGTTTTCGCACAATATTTTACGCAAAGCCCATTGCCCCTGATGATTTGTTTTGTTGCTGTCTAACCGGCTAAATACCAATCCAATATTGTCAATCAGCAATACGGGTCGGCGGCGTAAACTGCGACAAATTCGCATGAAATGCTTGTACGCATCCTCCGAATCAATTTCAGATGATTTTTTGGTCAGTTCACGTATGGTTTTATCAATATTCGATATTTCGGAACGGTATTTTTCTTTGTCTTCCAATTCTAAACTGTCCGCCAAAGCATCCAAACAGTTGAGCCAAAACAGGGGAAGGTCTTTCACATTGTACTGCTCTTCGGGAAAAAGCAGTGGGACAAACTGCCCGCGATATTGTGGCTTATGCAATTCCACTTCCATTCGTTTGAGCAGAGTGGTTTTCCCCATTCCACGTTGACCGATAATGAGATAGTGTTGTGGTATGCTGTTTTCTTTTTCCTGAACAATTCTATTCAATAATAATTCAAAATGCTTTTGACGAGCCACAAACAATGCTTCGGTAACTTCGGCGCTTTGTCGCTGCGGATTGTACAATCCTATTTGACTTAAACTGATGGGTGTTTCCATGATTTTATTTGATAAAACGGTTGTTCCAAAAATCTCTTAACAACGGTGAACGGAAAATGTATTTGCCTTCATATTCAATGAGATAACCGTCATTTTTGAGCATATCAAGCAATTTGGCTAAAATGGCTTCTGTTTTTTCTATGTTGCCTGATGGTGCCGACAGGTTTGCCAATAAATCTTCTCTGCTTCTGCCACCTGACAAAGTGCATAATTTTAATATTCTACGGGCATCATCTTCAAACTCGTAGTAGTATTTTAATCGTTCGTCCCACGTGCTGAAATCCTTATGATTTTCTATGAGCAGACGGTTGTATGCTTCATCGATGGTATTATTTGAAAGTTGCTTCCCATCAATACAAATCAGATAATTGATTTTTTCCACCATTATTTTTATGAAAAAAGGCAAATGCCATACCAACTTATCCAAAATATGCTGGATATTTTCTTCGGAAAATTGCACCTCTTCATCAACATCTAAACGTGCAATAAAATCTTTCGCTTCATGTTCCGAAAACGCTCCAATAGGAAAATTGTGAATATCGTTTAAATGTTTGCTTAAATGATGTGTAGAGGCAAAATTATCAATTCCAACCGAACTGCAAAAAATCCAACGTACTTTTGTTCCTGATGTTTGACGAAACTTGCGTAACCATTCCAGAAAAAACTCAACCTTTTCCATACCGTTTTCCTGTTTCAGTAAATGGTCAAGAAATATGGTTAATTCGTCGATTACAATTAATATATCCCCTGTGTTTTCAATTAATTGCTGAATTTTACTGTAGGTGTCATTTCGCCAAACGTCAGGATGAACCTTGCCTGCCGGAAGTTCAATACCCTCTAATATCGTCAGAGCAATATTACCTGCTTTGTTCCACCATTTTGCTGATTTGAGTTCTACTCTGAAAAGTTTGACAAATTCACTTTCTGTGCCTATTCCCTGTAAATCAAGATACAGTGTTTTCCATCCATTATCCTCTGCCTTTTTGAGCATCTTTTTTGAAAAAGATGATTTCCCAACCCTGCGAGGTGCGGACAGTAACAATGATACGCCTTTGGAAATATGGAATTTCCAGGCATATTGTAATTCCTTTTCTCGTCCGTAAAAATCAGCGCCTTCTACGGGAATGCCTACCTTGATTGATAATTTACCTGTTGCCATAATACATATTATCTAAATAATTTTGCCGCAAAAATATATACAATATTGCATATATGCAATATTGTATATATAAAATTTCAAAAATATTTTTTGTGACAACAATTTACACTTTCCCCTTCAAAAACGGTACAAAAATAAACGCTCCGTGATAAGTCACTTCGGTTTCGGTCTCTGACTTCCTTACCACTAATGTCATATCTTGCCCATTGTTGCCGCCGACGGGTATGACCATCCGTCCTCCGATTTTCAGTTGTTGCACTAAAGTTTCGGGTATTTCAGTGGCGCCTGCTGTGACTAATATTTTGTCAAATGGTGCGTAGGCAGGCAGTCCAGCATAACCGTCGCCATGGAAAAACTTCATCTTGCAGTCCAACTGCTGGAGCAACTTTTGCGATTTGATGTATAATTCTCGTTGCCGCTCAATGGTGTATACATTGGCGCCCATCGCGAAGAGTACAGCCGCCTGGTATCCGGAACCTGTGCCTATTTCCAGTACTTTTTCGTACGGTTTCACTTCCAGCAACTGTGTCTGGAAAGCGACAGTGTAAGGTTGCGATATCGTTTGCCCCGCCCCTATGGGAAAGGCCGAATCCTTGTAGGAGAAGTTGATGAATCCGCTGTCCATAAAAGAATGACGGGGCACCTTTCCAATGGCCTCAAGCACGGCTTCATCGCTGATGCCCTTTTTACGGATTTCCTCTACCAGCAACCTCCGTAAACCTTTGTGTCTGTATGAATCTTCCATAACATTTTGATAATATCAGGCAAAAATAAGATTTTTTCTATTAATTAAATGTCACACTAAACAGCAATGAAGGCTGTATCTCTTTGGTATCGGGTACATAGACAGTTCGTATCCCCATGTTTATTGGAAAACTTATTCGCAGAAAATTCACATCGGCAAGCACATCTACACCTGCGCTTCGCATTTGTTTCGTTTTCCAGTCTAATTGTTTGGTATCGTCGTTGAGTACACGATTCCGGTTTTGTGCTTCATCGTAAAACAGGTTGGTAGTGATGCGTTTCAGGTAGATAAAATGCGCCAGACTCCAGTCGGGGTAAAAAAGCGGCATGGAATAGTCTATGGTTCCAATGCTCAATTGCTCAGTGCGGTTTTTCATGTAGCCACGCGGAAATCGAAGCACCGAACCGAACATGAGATATTTGGCGTTTTGTTGCTGCCATGCGCCTGACAGCCGTATACTGTGATGCCGCGCAATACCGGGCAAATAAACACGCCCATGCAGATAATAGATATAACCCAATTGTCCGGTATTCCATGGCGCATGCTGTAATGTGCCCTGTATTACTAAACCCAAACGCGGTGCAAGATCACGTACCGACATTTTTTGATATCGGTACGCCTGAAAACTGTATCCCATTTCCCATAAACCTTGTTGATAACTGTCCGTTATTGGCGAATAAAGATAACTGTTGGTGTATGTAAACCTTATCTGTGGTACAAATCCTGTAATCCAACGGCTTCGTGTGAGGTTGAACGGAATGTACGAACGTATATTCATTTTAGTATAAGCGCTTTGCGGATGAATATCATCTTTCGGAGGTGAAACTGCAGTTTGTCCGCCATGGTCAATTTTGAAATCGAATACAGGATACAGTCCCTTGTAGGTAAACCCGGCATGGAAAGCATTGTAGCCCCGCCACGAATAACCTGCCGAAGAAGTGAGGTTACCCAGCAAATCCTGTGAAAACAATACCGCACCCGGATAAAGTTCAGTTGAAGTGACGTTCGAAGGATCAACTTCATAATAGAATGGCGCCCAACTGTGTATATTGAGTAAATTTTTCCATTTACGATAAGGCTTCACCAGATGTTGCCTGTTAGGGATTACACTGTCCTGCATGTTGAATCCTTCCTGCCGGACAAGCGTTTCGTACAGTTTCAGCGAAAGATCCGTCAGTTGGTCTACCTGCGTCCATTTTGATGCATCCATGTTGGTTTCAACAATATCGTAGCCTTTCATTGAGTATTCGGCATATACCAGCCTGTCGCCTGCAGCATTGATTTGTGGATCAAATCCGCCGAAACGCGCTGAAGTCACCTGCATCACTTTCCCAGTGCGATAATCCACAGCATATACATTTGTGATTCCGTTATAGTAATCGGTAAAAAACGCATGTTGACCACCATCTACAGGGTAGGCAATATCATTGTAGGTGGCGGGCAATATCGTAGTAATTTGTCCTGTAGCAATATCCATCAGCACAATAGATTTTCCATCTTTGTTGTTGACAATCACTAACAGACTTTTCCCATCCCTGCACCACGAAGGAGTTTGTAAAAATACCTCATTGGGATTGGGCAAACAATCTTTTACCTCGCCCGTTGCAATATCGATCAACAAGATAGAACATACGCCTGCTACCGGCACTTCTACTACAGCAATGGTAGCGCCATCGGGTGAAATGGCGGGTGAAAAAAAACTCGTGCGTCGCTGTAATGTACGTTCCAAGCCTGTTTGCATATCAAACAGTTTAACCACCGAATACGACCGGTTGCTCCAGCGTACATCCGGTATCTGTTCTGTCCAGGCCAGTAATCCATTAGAATACGAAACCCGCTCCGAATTGATGAATCCCGGCGTATGAAGTGTCTGTTCTTGTCCATTTCTGTCAATTTTGACCCATTGGGCGATCTGATCCATGCCTGTTTTTAGCGCCATAATTGTTGTGTCATTCAGGTATTGCGGCGAACGGTAATTGGTATACAGATTGTTTGTGCGTTTGGTGATCGGAATATTAATATTGTAACCTGTCAGTATTTCCTGTTCGCTCCACCGATTGGTCAGATCGGTAAAAGCGTTTCGGTACAGTTGTTCTGTATATTGCCCCGTTTGCTTTTTGAGGTTAAGGTTGAATGGAGGACAGAAAAGAATGGTATACGGCTTGCGTGCTACAAAGTCAACAGACGTTTCAAAGGTTTTCGCTCCGTATTTTTCGCGTGTCCAACTTACCATCTGGTAACCGAGTTCGTAGTGATTGGGCACATGATCGCGATACGAGCCGAAAAGCGCTTTATCGTACTTCTGGTATTTTCCCGAAAGAGCAATTGTGCGCAGAGGCATCTCAAAGGCAGGATTACGACCGCGTCCTGCGTTGGTCAATGCCGTTTCTGCGGCTACGGCGTCGCCTTCGAGAAACCATAAAGGTATCAATCCCGATATGGCGCCTACCGCCTGTTGCCCGGCAGCCAATCCCAAAACTTTGGTAATTCCCTGATTGAGTTTATCTATTTGCACTACATGCCGGTATTCGTGAACTGCCAACTGATCCAGCCAATTCTGCGCATAATTGTCCTGTGGTGGAGTGAGGAACCATTCCGAACGTTTGGGCGCCCACGATACAAAACCATTTGAAAAAGCCGTCCGGTTGTGCAGCACTACAGGGATTTTCTCCGGACGATGGTTGAGCGTTTTGCCTTCAGCGCTGTAAATATATTCCAGTACATTGGCGGCGCGTTGTCCATCCTGGTCTGCATCCACAGGGAAAATGACACGAAAGTGTTCCGTTTGTATCTGTTGCCATCTGACGGAGGCCGGTTCGGTTCCCGATTCATAAAATTGCGCATTTGCGCTGCTTATCAACAACCATAACAACAAAAAAAATCCGGTAAGATGTTGATTTAAAGGAAACCAGCGTGCAATATACTTCATTAATGACTTTTGACTTAAATGACAAAGGTAAGGAATCTTTGGTAAATTACGAAATGCTAAAATCCCAAAAAGAAAAAAGAGCGGTTCTCCCGAACGGCTCTTTCCTTATTTACAACTATTAACTTATGAGAAAAAACTACTGCTACTATGAAACTATTTATGTTTTATTAATCTTCTGAAATACATTATACAATTACCGTGCCAAACTTGAATATTTTTTCAGATAAATGAACTTTTTTTCAGATAAATATCCAACATGCTGCGATACAGACCGTTATTCATCTTTGGGTTTTTTTTGAAATCCTACCGGGTTTAAAAGACCCAGCAGGATAATTATCAATCACCCAGTTTGCTGCAAAACTCCAATAATGCCTTCAAGTCGTCCTCGTTATCGAAACGGGTACGGCTTTCTTTTACAAACGATTCTATTTGAGCACTATATGCGGGAAATAGTTTGGTAAAGGTTTTCGCGTTTTTTATTAGTGTGTATTTACTATTTAGCCCTACAATATAGTAAAAGTAATTCACGGTTATGAGCACTTTTCCCTCTACAGAGAGGCTATATTGATGGTTGTCGCTGGTGATGCTGCTGTACGATGTGATAGATGAAGTAGGCGAATCCATTCCGTATGCCCCCTTCTTACTGTGTTGCGCCACGTTGCCCTTGCGTCTCACCCGCAACTGATATTTGCCGGTTGACATCAATTCTTCAGTAAATTCCTTGTCGTTAAAGGGATAGAACCTCCGGTTGTCGATGTTCAACACCACAACATCCCTAACATTGGCTAAGGACAATATCTGATCATTTTCCAAGAACTGCATTTCGCCTACAAGCATGTTGTAGTTCAATTTGCCTTTGCCGTTCTGTCGCTTGTAATACACATCCCCGGTGGTAAACTCGGGGAAAAGATATTGCACCTGGGTCGAAACTTTTTTCGTCAGGTCTTCGCCGGAAGTCGCTTCCACGATTTGTTTGTTTTGTGCTGAAGCCCAAACAGGGAGCAGCAACAATAATAACGGGTACTTTTTCATGTTAAAAATGGTTTAAAATTTTATAATGTTTAATTCCTGATTATCTGATAACTACCATCTACAATAAATTGAATTATCGACGAAGCCACAGCCGCATTCCTTTCATCTTGGCGCCAACAGACTATATAATCAACTGCTTCCCTGATTTCATCAGCAATATCGAGGAATGTACCGGGAGTAGGCTTGCCGCTTATATTTGCCGAAGTGGAAACAATTGGTTTGCCAAATTCCTTAATGAGTTGCTGGCAAAACGGCTCCTGTACGATACGGATGCCAATAGAGCCATCCTGCGCAATCAGATTTTCCGCCAGATTTTTAGCCTTTGGATAAATAATGCTTAAAGGTTTTACGGCTTTTTCCATCAATTGTACAGAAATTTGAGGAATATCATCCACGTAACCTGCCAGCATATCCAACCCGTCTACCAGCGTGAGCATGGCGCGGGTTTCGTTACGCTGCTTGATAGCGTAAATACGTTCAACAGACATACTGTTGGTGGCGTCGCAACCAATTCCCCAAACTGTATCGGTGGGGTAAAGAATCACCCCACCTTTTAACAGTATTTCCAGCGATTTTTCAATATCGACTTGGAACATGATGATTTACACTATATTAAATTCTTTTTTGATGATATCCACATAATCTAACTTTTCCCAGCCAAAAAACTCAACCTGTTTTGTGGTTTCCCCATCGTAACATACGGTTACTTCTTTTGTATACGGTTCATTGCCAAAGTGCCCGTATATTACAGTATCTCTGAAAATCGGATTTTTAAGTCCAAAACGCTTGATGATACTGTACGGCCTCATGTCGAACAATTTCTCAATTTTCAGCGCTATTTCGCTGTCTGGCATGCCCGTTTTCGACGTACTGTAAGTATTGACATACAATCCCACCGGCTGCGCCACACCGATAGCATAAGCCACCTGTACCAGCACTTCATCAGCCACGCCTGCGGCTACAATATTTTTGGCGATATGACGGGTTGCGTATGCTGCCGAACGGTCAACTTTCGATGAATCTTTTCCAGAAAAAGCGCCGCCACCGTGCGCACCTTTGCCACCGTAAGTGTCGACAATGATTTTACGTCCGGTAAGACCGGTATCGCCATGCGGCCCGCCAATCACAAATTTGCCCGTAGGATTGACATGAAGCACATAGTCTGCGTCAAAAAGGGTCTTTATCCTTTCGGGTAATTCTTGAATCACCCGTGGGATTAATATTTCCTGGACATCTTTGCGGATAGCGTCCAGCATCTTCTTCTCTTCATCGAAATCGTCGTGCTGCGTAGATACCACAATCGTATGTACCCTTTTCGGTTGTCCGTTGTCTTCGT
>Ga0209737_10001472_pt1 | contig 16890 bp, 28 predicted proteins | sample TergutCu122P3_FD_187284 | JGI IMG/M metagenome (GOLD analysis project Ga0209737, IMG submission 187284) | Cubitermes ugandensis P3 segment gut microbial communities from Kakamega Forest, Kenya - Cu122 P3 (SPAdes) (version 2) | ecosystem: Host-associated > Arthropoda: Insects > Digestive system...
CTGAACACGTTCCTCTCCCTATCTATCGTCATGTGAAGGCACTCGTGTATCACGATGAACGGATCCGACCTCACGTCCTCGATGTTGAGGAACATGGTCCCGTACATCAGCCACTCCTTGCCCGTCGGATCGTGAATGATCTTCGGGGCTGGCCGCTCGCTGAAGCAGACTGCGGCGTAGAATGCGTTGTGATCGTACGGATAGTCGTTCTGGAGTCTCCACACGTTCATCCCGTCGATCATGTCTTTGTTGGTCCGGTAGACCATGAGTCTGAACGCGCAAGAGTAATTCGTCTGATAGATGAGGCCGTCGAAGATCGCCTTCGGCGCCCTCGCCTTCTTCTTTCGTTTTACCGGATACGTCCGGGTCTTCTTTCTAGTCGCCGTCGTTTTTGGTTTCGTTTTCGCTCTCGCCATCATTCCATTCCCCATAAGGTATTTGAACGGCGAGGGCTTTACCGTCGTCGTCGGTGATGATCAGCACCCGGTCGAACGGGAGGTTCTCCTCGTCTCCGAGCATCTCTTCGTACCGCTTTACGGTAACCGTGGATCCTTTCAGGAAGTCTATCAAGGTCTTCTCGAACATCTGATCGAGAGTGAGGCCGAGCTCTTCCGCTTTTTTCTTCACCCGTTCGAAGAGGTCATCGTCCATTTCAAACGGTGGGTCGTCATTGAGTTGGATCAGCATCATTCCTCCTTGGGCGTCGTGAGTATCTTCGGCCTCATATCTCGCGGACACACTGAGTCCATGAGTACGCCTATGATCCTCGGATTGTCACCGGCCTGGATGGACAAGACCCCCGTCTTTATGACTTTGAGGATGATCCTCTCGTAGCCGTACGACGGACAATCGGCTTCCATGAGGTTGTCGTACACCGTCCTCACTATCTCTCCGTCCGTCCCGTCGATGACGAGTTGGAGTCCCACGTGAAGTGGGTCCCTTTCAAGTATCCTCTTCTTATCGAGGAAAGCTTCGAGGGACAGGAGCCCCTCCCGCCTCGCCGCCTCGGCGAGCTGTTGGATCGTCAAATAGACCGTTTCATAGGTGAGTGCGAATTGTTCTTGAGTCATACTTAAAAATTAACCAGGGTTTCCAATGGAACGTCGGACGGATCGACAATCTTCGTTAACCACCCCTTCTCCACCGCGCCTGACACCGTCTTCACGTTCGGATTTTTTCCCTGCAGGATATCGTTGACGTCCTTACATCCTTCGGGAGTCGGAAGGACCCTGAGCTTCCTCCTGATGGAGTCTTCACCCATGAGCTTCTTCAGGGTATTGAGACCGGCTTCGTCCCGGTCAGGTATCACACACACCTCTTCGAACTTGTCCAGGAGATACAGCTGTCGACGTCCGGGGGTGGCGTGAAAGAGGGCCGTGGAGTTTCGAAACTCGGGATGGGTCCTGAGGGATATCAAGTCCATGAGTCCTTCGACGACGTAGAGCCTCTTCGACCTGTCGAGGGAGGAGAGACCGTAGAGGGTATTTACGCTGGAGAGCTTCGGATACAAGACTTTTTTATACGTCATCTCGTCCGGATCCTTACCGAGCTCGATCATCTTCTCCCGCCACTTCTTTTCACCGACGGTGTCCCTCCCCTCGAGGGATATCATCCGTCCAGCTTCGTATATCGGTATGATCACCCTGTCTTTGAAGTTGATGTGGTAGTCTTTATTCTCCGGATCATCCTTCGAGCGGGTGATCCCGCTGATGACGAACTTCATACTGAACTTCTTCGACTCTTCCCTGGTGAACCCTCTGGAGTCTAGGAACTTCTTTCCCTGGTGACACGACTCGGCGGGCACCGTCTTTCCGACGAACTCGAAGTTGGACTCCGGTACGTCATCGAAGTTCACGTCGACTTCGACGTAGGGCTCGAACGTCACCTCGTCCTTCTTGATCCCGAGGTCCTTGTAGATCCCGCTCCCGGTCTTGTCGAAGTAGAGGGACCTCAGGGTCCCTCCCTGACCGCAGCTGAAGCAGTGCCACACTCCACGGTCCAGATCGATCGACATACAGGGAGATCTCCGGCCGTGCTCAAAATGATGAGACATCACCTGGCCGGACGTGGCGCTCAGCTTGAGGCCCAACCTCTTACAGATCTCTACTGAAATGTATGTGGTGCTGTACAGCATGGAGTGAAATTAACCCTTATAGGTCGAGGAGGTCTGAGACGTACTTGTGGACGGGACGGGAGATTTTCATCCCCGTCTCCTTCAGCATCGACGAGAAGGCTTCCCTGGTCGAACCGAAGGCCTTTCCACGCTCTCCAACCGACACCTCCACGTCAGACTTCTTCGACTTCTCCACCCCCCGAATATGACTCTCCTTGTAGAATCCCCGGGCGAGGGCGAGGTTCTTACATCCCTTCACGGTGTAGACGTGGATGAGCCCGTCGGAAGTCTTGGGTATCTCTTTTGGAAACGTCACGGAGTCGTACGTCATGAATCGAGGGATCGAGACCTCTTCGGTGAGGACGGCGTCCTCGAATATCTTTATACACCTGGGTTGGTCTCCCGTCAAGTCTTCGTCCACCTTGCACGGAGCGATGGATCCGGTGTAGAGCTTGGCGAACTTGCTCGCCTGCGGCCTGGAGTGTATGTGGCCGAGGGCGTAGTTTTTCGACTTCATCTTCGAGATGTCTATCCCCCCGTAGTACGTCCCCTTCTCCTTCACGGCGAGGTGACCGACGAGGATGTCAAACTCCTCGGAGTAAAATTCTTTCGGGAGGTTAGACTCGTAGTACTCGTCCACCGTCATCCCCCTCGTCCTCACGAACGGGATCATGGCAGTCTTCACCCCGTGGAGATCGTAAATCTTCGGCTCTTCGATGACGGTGATACCGTCCATCCTCTTCAAGAATTTGAAGGAGTACTGGTCCCGTCCCTTGTAGAGTTTCCGGTCGTGATTTCCGACGAGGATGTAGGTGTGTTCGAACTTCGAGGCGCAGATCTGGGCGAACCTGTAGACGAGGTCGACGGTGTCTCCGGGATTGACGTCCTTGTCGGTGACGTCACCGGCCTGGATGAGGATCCCGCCGACCTCGGCCTTTTCAAACCACGATAAAAAACTTTCGGCGACTCCTCCCCACCATAGGTCAGTCCTGAAGTGGAGGTCGCCGAGTACGCATATCTTCACAGGTTTAAATTAACTCAGTGCTGTTCGTTCCTGAATCCGTCGCGGTACTGGTTATAGAAGTATAAGATGTTGGTGTTATACCGCGGATCCCCAGACGCCTTGAAGGGCCAGTCCCTCAGGTGATGTTCGATCGTCCTGTCATTCCAGTAGTACGTCACGAGCTCGTTCCTGTACGTCCCCCTGTTGTAGGCGTACGCCGTCCACCTCACCCTCATGTCGTCTTCGGCGTCTTTGAAGACGAAGGCGAGCTCGTTGTTGAAGGTGAACCAGAGCCACACTTGTTCTTCGAAAGACTTCCACCACTCGGGATCGAAGTCTCGGCCGTTTTTACGATAGAGCTCCCTCGCCGTGGCGGGCATGAATTGGAACATCCCCCTCTCCCCGCTCGTTCCGGTGATGTATTCCTTCCTTCCATTCTTGGTGACGTATTGGTAGAACTCGGACTCCACCCTCAGGTAGGCCAGCGGTAGGAACTCGTCGGCGTACGGAAATCCGCTCCCCTTGGCGTAGTCGTAGATGAGGCTCAGGAGTCGTCTCCGCTCGGCCATCGAGAGCTCGTTGTTCCTGGTATTCGTCCTCGGAGAGTAGAACTCGGTGATCACGTTGCTGAAATAGGCGATGTAGTTTTCCTTGTCGATGTCGCTCTTCGCTATCCTCGCGTTCTCCTTTCTCTGTTCCATGAAGAACGATTCCATCTGCTTCTCTCGGTACTCCAGCCTGTCCATGTTCGCCAAGAACGCTTGGTTCTGTCCCCTCACGAACACGAACACGAAGACGAGCATCACCAGCAGCATCGCCGCGAGTATCCACCCGATCCTGGGCAGCCATTCTCTCAAGTACATAAACCTTCCCTCCGTTTTAAGTTTCGACCCTCTGGGAATTTTGGGAACACCCTTCCGTGTCAGGACTTCGTCTGTAGTCTTGATTCCTTCGGATCTTTTCAGGAGACTCACGAATCGATTGTGAGCCCCTCTCTTTTTGGTGGGGACTCTAATAACGGGTCCCCCTTCGGTAGTCTTTCATAAAAAAATGGACGCAGAATGAACTGCGTCTTTAAACATTAACCTTTTGACCTGTCGTATTCTGAAATGAACGCGTCCGCGAGGTCTTGCTGAATTTCGGTGAGTTCTCGGTTCTCCAAGAGGTATGAGATGTTCCGAAACATCCTCTCCTTCTGTCCTTCCTTCGGTCTGTCCAGGACGTTATGGAGCATGTCGGCCAGCTTCACCGTGAGGGCGTCGTCCGACAGCTCGATGAGGTGTCCCGACATGTAGGGTTCCTTCCCGAGCTTCTCGATCTTCTTCTTGTCGTTGGTGAGCTCGGACACTGCGTCCGCGACCCTCTCGTTGAACAGCTCGGCTATCTCGTCCCACGTAGTTTCGGTATCTTCGAGAGTATCATGGAGAACGGCGATGTGGATGAGGTCCCTGTCTCCGCCGTACGCGTCGATGATCTTCTGGACGGATTTCGGGTGATTGATGTAGTCTTCGCCCGTCGCCTTTCTGACTTGTCCCTTATGCCTTTCCGTAGCGAAGTCGTTCACCTTCCGATAAATTTCTTCGAAGTCTTCGAGCTCGTCTTCTCTGAGATACATCTTAAATTAGTCTTCGAATGGAGAATCCGTCTCGATGAAGTTCCCATGCTTCGCGATGAATATCTTACAGTCGTCCTGGCCGTCCATGATCGACTGACACGTCGATTTCTTATGTGTGATGACCCACACCTGCGACCAAGTATCGTCACCGAGGATCTGTTCGAACAGCTTGTCCGAGGAGTCGTCGTCCGCCGACCGGTCGCACTCGTCGAGGACGCAGATGTCGAGATCGTACAGCTTGCAGAGTGACTGCTTGAAAGCCATGGTGAGCATCGACCTCTCGAAACCGCTCGACATCTTCGCCGAGATCCAGGCGTTGGACACCTCCTCGTCGATCGTCCTGTCCTTCGTGTAGTTGAATATGGTACCCCCCCTCCCCTGGATCAGTTTCACGTCGTACTGTGGAAAGATGGCGTGGATGAAGTCGTTCATCTCGTCCTGGAGGGAGGCGCAAGTCTTGACTATCATGTAATTCGGTAAGTCCTTCTCGAAGATCTTGAGGGCCTCGTTCTTCGACGCCTCGTCCTTGTCGAGGAGACCCATCTGGAGTCTCACTTCCACGATCTCGTCGGTGAGTTTCTGGATCTCCTCCTCGGCTTCCTTATTCTTCTTGATGACTTCTTCGGCCTTCCGTTTCAGTTCGGCCTTCTTCAAGACCTTCTCCCGGAAGGACTTCATCTCGTCTTCCATCCATCCGGTGTCTTCGTCTTCGAATTCGATCATTTTCTTTTTGAGAATATCGATCTGTCCCGAGATGTCCGAGATGAGTTTTTTCTTTTCGTCCCTCGAGGAAGACCACCCGTCGGTGTTCGGTATCGACGGGAACTCCACCATCTTCGCCTTCAGTACCGCCCTCATCTCGATCAGGTCCTGCTTCCTCGAGACTTCGGTGGCGTGGGCCACCTTCGACTCGTTGAGGTTCTTCTGGAAGCCGTCCCTGTGCGCCCTGGTGAGATTGACTGTCTCTTCCTTGTCCTTGACGTCCATCTCGATAGTCTCGGCCAATTCCCTCACAGTCTTCGGTCGCCACTGCTCCGCAGGCCTGTCAAAGTGTTTGAGGAACTTGGTCCTCAAGTCTTCGACTATCTCGTCCGAGTGTTGGTCAGTGGCCTGTCCGCAGGTCGGACACGTCCCCCTGTCGATGAGGTCGGCCGACCTCTTGGCTTCCGAGAGGATGGATTTGAATTCCACCAATAAGTCTTCATGAGTCTTGAGGCTGACGGATGAATTTTGAAGGGCCTCTTCGGTGTTCTTCACCCTCCTGGCCAGATCGTCGATCCTATCGTCCATCCCGTCCACTTCGCCCCTGAGGCGATCGTGCTCTTCGGCCATGGACCGGAGTTTCTCCCCGGACCTCTCCGCGTCGGCTATCTGGTTTTCCAGTCGGGTCACTTCGGCTTCGAGTCTGAGCTTCTTCTCGACGAGGACGGATTTTTCCTCTACGACTTTTGAAAATTCTCTCCGTCTCTCTTCAGTCTTTTGAAATTCCCCTTCGAGTTCGAAGAGCTTCGTCGTCTCGGTCGTGGAGTCGTAGAGGCCCGGATCGATGACGGCTTCGATCATCTTCGTCTCCCTCTCTACCAGGGCCTGCTTCGTCGCCAAGTCTTTCCGGAGGTCGCTCCTCTTCACCAGGATGTCGTCGATGTCGGCCCGGACCTTCGTCTTCTGCTTTTCGAAATCGAAGTTGAGGAGTCTCTGGAGATACACAGACCTCGCCGTCGGTGAGAGCTCAGTGATGTCCTGGTCTCCCTGCATCGTGAGGATGAGGTCGGAGTAGTAGTCGAAGTCGAACGTGCCCAACAAGTCTTGGGCCTCGGTGTTCTTGTACTCTTTGCCGTCGTACTCGATCGTCAGGCCGAACGCCGCGCCCTTCTTCAGGTTCATCTCCACGTCGAACGTCGCCGGTTTCCCGTTGACTACGGCTTCGAGGTGGATGGTGGCCCTGGACTGTCCCTGACGGATGTACTCGTTGTACTTCTCCGCCCTCTTCTTCGAGGACAGTATCGTCCTGATCGCCTCGAGGACGGCCGACTTTCCAGAACCGTTAGGGCCCGAGATCAGGATGACCTTGGCGTCGGTGTCGAGATCACACTTTTTGATGTTGAGGAAATTTTCAAGGGCTATCCTGTTGATCTTCAGCATGGGATCAGGCCAGGACGAGGCCCGCCTTCTTGGCCGACTGGACCTTCTTCAGCTCTTGAAATTTCTGATACAGGTCGCTCTTCTCCGAGATCTCCCACCAGGCTTCGATGGTGTTGAACACGACGTCCCCCTTCGGACAGAACGGGGTGTTGTCGAGGCGAGTGGGTCTGGACACGACTTCTCCCTGGGGGGAGATGACCTGGTCGAAGACGTAGAGTCGGGTCGGATCGATCTTCCACGGTCCGGACCCGCAGAGTTCGAGGTGTCCATCGAACAGGAAGCGGGATCCTGATGTCGTCTGGAACATGACGAGGTTGGTTTCAATATTGCTCATCGGATTAAATTAACTCGGATCGATCCACTCGATCTCGTTCCGCCAGTCGAAGCCCTTCGACTCCCAGTAGGCTTCCGGGGTCGTCCCCCGCTCGGCGAAGTACTCGTCGAGCCTCTCCTTCCACCTCTTCGTACCGACGGCGTCCCCCACGTCCCGATCCGTGAAATCGTTCAGGTCGATGAGTCCGTCCCTCTCCGCCTCCTCGAGGATCCGTATCGTCTCGGCCTTCTCCGCCCGTGTCATGGGAAGGATCTCTTCGGGAGGTACGTCTTCAGTTTTGAATTGCCAGGGTCCGTTGCTCATCCTGATAAATTAACCGGAGATCAAAAAAGGGAGCCTCTCGGCTCCCTAGGATCTCTGAAGATTTTCACTATGCGTCAGGGTCGCTCGACCACTCCCGGTAGTCTGCGTAGTAGCCGGCGTAGTCTTCGATCATGTTCGAGATCTCCTCCAGCTGGTGGCTGTCGAGAAACTTCGACAGCTCGGCCTGGATCTCTCTCATCTTCTGAGAGGGACGCTCCCAGATGGGCAATGGCTCACGCATTACCTGTGCTCCCGGTTCGAGCAGTTACCCTTGTGGGAGAGCCCGCCACTATAACCGTCCTTCACGAAGACGTATTCACAACCGTCGATCTCGAGGATCCGGACGGCACCGAAGAAGCTGGACGCTATGACTTTCGAGTTGGTCTCGCCCTTCGAGCATCCGACCATCACCACGAGGATCAGAACGACCAAGATCAGTACTGCGATTCTTTTCATCTTATTCTCCTTTGCTTTTGTTTCCCAGGTTGTAGAAAAACCTGACCGGAGCGAAGAGGTACCAGAGTACCCTCACGACGTATTTCGTGAAGAACTCATACCAGAACAGCTGGCGGGAAGTGAGTTGGATCACGTCCCCGTTCTTCAATTTGACGGTATATAGAATGTCTATCGTTCCTATCATTTGCTCTCTCCTCTCAAGAGTAATATAAGAAGAGGGGGTGGAACGTTCAGGATCTCACGGGTCAGTCTGTGAGGCTGTGTTTGGAGAGGCAGGATCTGAGGGCGTTCCTCATCACCGGGTACCACCGGTCGGAGTCGTACGGGATGCGGGAGTAGCCGTTCATCTCGGGTAGTATCTCGCCGTCCTTTTCGAAGAGGGACGAGCACTGGAGATCGGAGAGGTCGACTTCCTTCTCCACGTAGAAGAAGTGAATGTCCTTGTGCTTGGCGTAGGGCCAGTGTCCGAGATCCCGGAGCTCCGACTTGTCGACGGCGAGCCCCGTCTCCTCGAAGAGTTCACGGACGGCGGCGTCGATCGGAGGTTCTCCCTCCTCGATCGCTCCCTTCGGCAAGTCCATCACGTACTTCTTATGGCCCGTCGGATGACAGGCGAGGATGTCCCTCGTGACGGGATCCCTCACTATCGTCGCTGCGCTGGTAGTCTTTTCCATCACCTCTCCGCTTCGTAGTACGGCGTCAGGTCACCAGAGTATCCCACCCCGATGACTTCGGGACACGACTTCATCGTGATGATGGTCGTCCCGTCCTCGTAGACTGAATCGATCACTCCGAGGGTCCCACGCTTCCACCTGCAGAAGCACGTGACTTTCATCCCCTTCGACTCCACCGCCCTGAAGATCCAGAATGACTTCTTCGAGATGCCGGTGACTTCCACCACCATCCCGGGAACGAGGGTCATACCCCCATCATCCGGAGCATCTTCTTCCGTCGGTTCGGCCCCGTCCTCATCATGAAGTCGTCCACCATCCGCTCCATCCGGATCTGATCGTCCCTGTCGTCCGTGGTGAGGATCCCCAAGACTTCCATGTCTTTCACAAGGTCATCCCACACGCGTCCGTAGAGCTGGGACATTCCGGAGAGCGTCTTTCGATATTTGGTGGTCAGGTATTCAGAGAGGTCGTCGTACATGTCGATTTAGTCTCAGAAGGGATGCTCGCCCGGAATACATCCGAACTTGTCAGAGATGGCGTCCATGTATTCGGCGCTCGAGACCATGTCGGCGAAGTGGAGGATCATCTCGTCGACCCTCTCTGCCTTCGGGAGCTTCTTCTCTGAGTACTTCGAAGTGGTGAACCTTCCGTGATGTCTCTCCACCAATCTGACCACGTCCGACACGAAGCCCTTCAGCCGTTCGTCGAGCCTCTTCTTCGCGCAGAAGTCACGGAACGCCGCCGCCCCGAGGAGGGGGTGTTCGAACACGGTGTTGGGTGATGTTCCGTCCTCCCCGTACTTCAGGAGGTCGTGGATGATGGCAGCCGCCCTCACGTGGTCGTAGCTGGGACCTCCCCCCATGGCATCGATGAGGGTCTGGGCCACCCTCAGCGTCGTCCTCAGGTGCCACATGAGGCCCCCGACGGCGTTGTCTTTCGGATTGTGGTACTTTCCGCTCGAGCAGGCGGGTTTTTCAAATACGGTGTCTGGAACGTGTTCGAGGAATCCCGAGATCAGGGCCCTCTTCTTGTCATCGGAAATTTCAAACGTAAGTCGGTTCAGCTCGTTCTTTATTCTCTCACCCATCTGGTGAAATTAACGTCAGCTCTTGGAAAACTTTTCTCCGACGCCGTCGAGGATCTTCAAGACTGTCTTGAGCAGCGTCTCGTAACCGATCTGGGCCAACGACCACGCGACTATCGCCCCCTTGAGCCAGAGGATGTCAGTCTTCCAGAACACGTAGGAGTAGGCGACGGCCACGGCGACCATGATGAGGGCGTACCACTTCCCGTCTTTCAACTGGAGGAAGCCCTTCAACGTCTGCATCGTCCCGAGGATCGAGATGATCACGAATACCACGCTCTGGACCATGAGGGTCCCGCCCATCGCTTCTGTCACGCTCACGATTCTTCTCCTTTGGTGAGGAGGATCCTGTCCTTCTCGTGCCATATCCTGTCCAGGACTTTTCTCTCTCTCGGACCCGCCTTCTTATTTCTGAGGTAGTTGTTGAGGACGTTATCTTCGATACACTTCCTGCTTATGATCCCGATCTGGAAATCGTCGACCCCGGAGAGGGTTTCCTTCTTCGAAAGCATCGCTATCGTCCTGTTGATTATCTCGATCGACGGCGAGATGAGGCTCATCCTCCGCTTCATCGAGCTGATCTCCTTGAGGAGGTGGAGGAACACCGTGGCGTAGAGGACTTGGACGGCGAGGAACGGAAACCACCATATGTCCAAGTCGGCCAGGCTCTCGAACAGGATCAGGCTGAGGACTATGAGGAGGAGGCCGTCGTTGAGCTTTGTCGCCCTGGATCTCTTTTCAGTGACGTCGTACATGAAGACGAGGAGGGTCATCACGAACGACGGGATCATCATCGCGAAGAGGAAGAATAGGAACAGAGGTTCTCCTGGATGGATCGACACCAGGAGGTTCCTGTATATGTCGTGGAATACGTCCTTGGTGACCAGCTCCGGAATGAAGTCGCTCGATTTGGGTAGGCTGTAGAAGAAGACGAATATGGCCACGAGGCCCATTCCTCCGCAGACGGTCGAACCGGAGACGAGGCCTATCCGTTGGAGCTTTGTCGTCTTCATCGACGGGTATCCGAGAGCTCGGGCCACCAGTGACTCCATGAGGAACGTTATGTAGCAGAAGAAGATTATCATCGTCCCCATGTAGGAGTACGGAAGGATCCGGTAGAAGACGAGTCCGACGTTGCCGGCCGTGACGAGTCCCATGAGGACGAACGTCAGGTAGAAGGTGACCCTGTCGTCTACGCCTCCGGTTATGTTGAGGATTTGGAGCCTTATGAGTTGGACGGCGAGGTACAGGAGACCCAGAGTGATCATCCAGTACGTCGAAATCATCAGGACGCTATATAAACTCACCTTCCCTCCAAAAATGAACCGACGCACACACCACCGTGGCGAATTGCAATATCTCTTTTGACAAGACTTGGAATATCGACGGGTGATCCAAACCGATGCTGGAGATCCCGGTGATCATCAGCACTATCAGGACGCTCATGAGGAGCATCACGTACACGAGCTTGAGGAGGGGTTTCACGTGAGAGTTCAACACCCCGTTCAAGAAGAACAGTCCGAAGAAGAACTGGATGGAATAGAAGAACATGAAGATGGTGTTACCGTCGTGAGATGGCGACTTGTACATGAGCTGGAAGAACCCCGGAGTCCAGGGTTCCACCTCTATCTGAGGACTCCTCCCCATGTGGGATACGAGGAGTATGAGGACGAACGGAAAGAATATCATCCCCATCTTCATCAGGACTTTGAAAGTCTTGTGGAGGATCTTGTCAGTCTGGTATCGGATCGTGGAGAAGAAGAGGAACAGCATGCTGATCCCGGTGATGTACAGGAGCATCAGGGTGTACCTGATGACGTCGTAGTTGATCAGCTCCGGATGAAATATCACGTACGTCTTTATTGACATCCTCGCGGTGAACAGGATGGCGAACGAGATGAGGAACGAGTAGGGATAGTACAGCTTCTTGTCAGTGAGTCGTCGGATCAGAGCTACGTCCAAAACGAGAAAGCTCAACACCGTGATGAACAGGATGAGTATTCCAAGAGTATTCATGGCTATACCACCTCGAAGACATTTTTTAACTGATGCTCGATCTTTTCCTGTCTCTTTTTATCGAGATCTAGGAGGGACTCCTGTTCCTCCTTGGAAAGCCGGACGAAAGTCTGGATGGTGGGCCAGACGGTTTCACGTATCGTGGTGTCCATCGACTCCGCCAGGTCTTTCAACGACTCCTGACTGAACGGGAGGAACGCCACCGTCATCACTTTGATCTTCATCTGTCTGGTGAGGTTCTTCATGATCATCATGAGGGCCTCGGAGGACTCGATGTCAGTCCACCTCGGAAGCTTCACGTCTTTCTGGATCTTCAGGAGTTCGTCCCGGAGTATCTTTCCGAATTCCGCCTCGAGGAACAGCTGGAGGAGCTTGAAGTCTCCGTTGCTGTCCTGGTTCTTCATGTGAATGGTCGTGAAGTTGAGGACGATGTTTCCGATGGCGGCGTTGACGCACTGGTCGAGGCTCTCCCGGAGGGCGCCGGAGGTGTCCCCGTTGAGCTTGAGTCTGTCACTGATGTACTCTTTGAACGAGCTGTTGAAGGAGTCGACGATCTGGAGGTAGATGTTTTCTGGGATCTTCAGGATCCCCTTGCCGTCACCCGAGGTTATGACCTTGGTGACTTCCTTGCCGTCGTTTCCCTGATAGAATTCTATGCCCGCGGGTCCCTTCTTGATGTCTTTGAGCTTCTTGAGGAGGAACATGACTACCGGAAAGAGGATTCCGAACAGTCCTATCACTATTACGAAAAGTAAGACGGTACCAACCGGAGTGGCCAGCAGCGCCTGCGCGAGCTCTATCATGGTGTATATCTAGTGAGTGGACAGTCCTATTTCGAGGTCGTCTCCGTCCAGTTCACCTTTTCGAGGGTGCCGTCGTCTTTGCAGACGTAGGTGCCGCCACCGTCTCCGTCCGGGACGGAGATCGTCATAGTCCCTTCTGGAACCTTCTCTTCCCGTCCGAATCCGGACCTCATGAACCAGACGTACTGCTGGCCCTCGGAGAATCCCAGGTCGAAGATCCCCTTCATTATCTTGTCTATCGCCTCGTCGGTGAGGGAAGATCCGTCACGGAATTCCTTTCGGAATCCCTCGTATACGATCCTGTCCTTCTCGACCCCGGCGTCCCAATCAGCCTGCGTCACCGTTAGCCTCCGTTCCCTGACTCATAGACGCCCTCCTCCGGATCTCTTCGGAGTACATCTCGATGGCCAGTCGACCACCGTCTTCCAAGCCCATCTGGTACACGTTCATGAAGCACTTGGTGAACGTGAAGAAGGGGCTACCTTCTCGATTGGCCTCTTCCATCGGGACGACGCCCATTTCCCGGGCGGCCACCGAAGCGTCCCACCCCTTCTTGACTTCGTCCATTATTCTCGTCTTTACGTCCAGTTCCATTCTTTGAAATTAACGGACACTTCCGGAGGTTATTTCCGCAGACCCTGAACGTGTCGTCCGGTGCCGTACAGAACATACACTTGGGCATCGGTGAGTCTTCTCCGCTCATTCCCTGACCACTGATGACTTTTTGAAGTGCCTGAAGCACGAGAGGGCGCCGCACTCCCGTAGTTTCGTCACGTCCGACTTGGCCAGCTCTTCGTCCTCCGACCACTTGTCGGAATTGATCTCTCCGGCCACCTTGAGGATCTCCTCCCTCTTGGAATCGTCCGCATAGCCGAGGTCTATCCCCTTGATCGACGCGTCGTTCTCTTCCGTCACGAGGACGTCCCTCACCTTTCCGTTGTAGGTGAACTTTTCTCTCCTGAGCATATTCGTCTCCTTGATATCATGGTGTCACGAGGGCCGCCGTGGGCTCCGCGAGCTTTCCCGGTTTGAAGTATATCGATAGGAACTGAGTTCCCGGATACGTGTCGAACAGGTACTTGACGTTCGGATCTGGAGACTGAAATCCCCTGAGGCAGGATCCGTACACCATGTTGAACTCCCCAGTCTTCGCGTTCCACCTGGGAGTCACGAACTCGTACCTGGTGAAGAAGCCGTAGTCGGCCCACCGGAGGTCCACTTCCATACACGTGAGGTAGAAGTCGATGGGTTCCAGCTCGGGCCACGAGAGGGCCGTCGGGCTGAATCCGTACCTCGGATCCCACTTGCCCGAGGGATAGTCCCACTCGAGGTTATGTCCGAGATAGACTTCGAGCGTCTCCCCTCCCCTCTCTCTCACGTTGATTATTCGACCGTTAGAGTTGACGAACATCGGATACTCGTCATCCGTCATCTTCCACTCGCCGTCTACGAAATTTACCCGTCTCTGGGTAATCCCGGAATACTTGTAACCGTTCCTCTCGAGCCACTCATGGACAGTCTCTCCGTCCTGAACGAGTCCCCTCATCCGACCTCCCCGAACACGAGGCTGGGCTCGTGTCTGTACTGACGCTTCGTCGAACTCACGTGGTGGAGTCCGTAGGCGTCCGCCATCCTCATCATGTCGTGGAATGACATGAGGGTCCTCTCTATCCCGTCCGGTCCGACGAACTTCGTGCCCGCCATGAGGAGGTCGAAATTCACGTCGAACTTCACGCAGTCTCGCATCATCTCGCTGACCCATTCGTACCGGCACTTCACCACCGTCTCCGGATCGCCCATCTCTCCGAGGACGAACACCTGACAGATCTCTTCCAAGAGGGGCTTCATGTCGACGTATTCCAAGCACGGGCCCACGGTGATCAGCTTGTTCTTGAAGGGTAGATCCCTGGTGTACTTCCACCTCCGGTCGAACGCCTCCTGTGATTCCATGGTGGTGACGAAGCCTATGTTATCGGCGTCTTCCACCCACGCCGGGAGGTCGTTCCCGACCCGGTCGACCCTCTTCGTCATCATGATGTACGAGAGGTCTGACCTCTTTCGGATCATCTCCCACACCTCGGCCCGCCATCCGTCCGCGGCGGGCAGCCAGAAGTCGCTGTTGAGACACTGGTACACGTTCGTCCCCGGTGGAAACTTCGTCCTGTCGAGGAGGTCGTACCTGTACGGATTGAGCCTGAGCTCCCCTCCCATCACGTGACGAGCGAAGCAGTTCTGACAGCCCCTGGAGTGCGGTTCACACCCCGTCCACGGGGAGTAGTTCTTGGTGTTCGGAAAATTACTCTGGTATGTTTTCAATTGGTCCTCAAAATAAAGAGGCCGAGGGTTCTCACCGCGGCCTCCGGCGTTTTTACCGGCTACTCGCCCGCCGTTCTCCAATCCGCCTCGCTTAAGTCTTCATCGGAACACGAATGATTGAGCCTCCGACTGTGGAACAGTGTTTTGAATGGCCCTACTTCTTCGAGTGGAGCCCACGCCCGTTTTTTCGGGCACCGACCGATTACGGCTCCCACGCTTCTGCCCAACTGCGATTGGATATCGGAAAGGGTGGGACTCGAACCCACGGTACCTCGCGGTACATCCGCTTTCAAGGCGGACTCAATCGCCGCTCTGACACCTTTCCTTATAAAATTAACGGAAGTCTGGGATCTTCTTCCTCATTTCGTAGTACGTGAACTGGAGGACGGCCCTGTGGTGGGCCCACGCCCTGTCCCGGATACTCTCGACCATCTTGTCTCCGTAGACGTCCCTGACTCCGATGAGGAACTCGTTCGCCGGAAAATCGGTCGTCTTTGAGTACCAGGAGATCAGGGCGTCTTCTATCCTCTGCCTCTCCTCCACGTCCTTCTTGAACTGCTCGGATCCGATGTACATCCACGTGGGTCTGATGACCAACACGTACAGAGTCGACATCGTACCCACGAAGAACGCCACCATCACGGCGATCGTTATCGCCCTGAAGAGGAACCACTTCTCATCTCTCGTCATATTCCGAAGTACCTCCACTCGTCACACGACTCCTTGACTTCGCCCTTGATCCTCGACATGTTGTTTCCCTTCGGAGCGAACGGCTGGAACTTGGGCTTCCATCCCAGCTCGGACAGGAGCTTGTCTTCCTTGTCCTTATTGTGCTTCTTGCAGCACGTGATCAGGTTGGTCCACTCCCTCTTTCCGCCCCTCGAGGCCGGAACGATGTGGTCGATCGACAGGTCGTCCTCTTCGAACTCCCTCCCGCAGATGTAGCACTTGTAACCGTCCCTGAAGTAGATGTTCTTCCTGTTGAGCTTGATCGACGCCTTGGGTATCCCGTTGTACTTCTGATACCTTATGACCCGGGGTACGGCCACCCTACCGTGCGTGGCTCTGAAGAACCACTGGTCCTCCTCCCACACGCTCTCCTGCGACCTCTCCCACCACTCGTCCCATCCCAGCTCGACCATTCCGCCGTTCTCGAGATATATGGCCCTGGCGGAGCCCGAGTACAGTCTCCCCACCGCTTCGTACGGACTGCCCAGCCTCACCGGAACGTATCCCTTATTGAGACAGAGAGTCTTCATGTGCCTTTCCATCTGGTGCTCCTTCACCTAGTCAGTATGCGGAAGGGAGAGGACTTGAACCTCCAGTACCTTTCGGTACACACGCTTTCGAGGCGCGCCGACTACCATTATCACACCCTTCCGAATTTTCTTAAATCCACTCTACCGTCAGGCCCACTGCCCGACACATCTCGTCGTAACTCGCCTTGAAGCTCAGGAGGGCTTCCTCCCAGTTGGCTTCAGTCATCGCCGTCAGGGCTGCGTCCTCCGCATCCCTCATGAACCCGTCGAACAGGACCCCGAACGAGATCGTCTGGGGACCCAAGATCGAAGTCTGAGATCCGCCTTCGAACCTCTGGTCCTTCACGTAAGCGTGTATGACAGATACCCTCACGGTATCGACCTTCACCCTCACCACGTCACCGTCCCTCTCGACCGAGACTCCGGTCGGGTCCGTGACCCCGAACACCACCGTCGCGTCGAACGTATAGAACATCGTGTACGTCCCACCGCCCGTGTACCAAGCCTTCTTCTCGCTGAGCTTGGCGAACTGAGTGCTCGTCACCTCGTACGTCTCCACCCGGAACACCGGGGTCGCAGCCTGCTTCGTGACCACCGTCACGTGATTCACGTCGGGGCTCCTCGGAATCCAGAAGTATCCCGCCACCATTCCCAGGACTATGAGTCCCACCATCACCGCCGAACCGATCAGGACGTACTTGATATTCACGTCCAGGGGTCTTCGTTTCATTTCACACCTCCGTCGAATTGGATTTCACGAACGTTCAGGCCG
>Ga0209737_10001473_pt1 | contig 16878 bp, 16 predicted proteins | sample TergutCu122P3_FD_187284 | JGI IMG/M metagenome (GOLD analysis project Ga0209737, IMG submission 187284) | Cubitermes ugandensis P3 segment gut microbial communities from Kakamega Forest, Kenya - Cu122 P3 (SPAdes) (version 2) | ecosystem: Host-associated > Arthropoda: Insects > Digestive system...
TTGGACGTGCTCGCCAGTGCTGCGCCCGCCGTGCCAGGCAAGGCGCGACGACGACGCGGGCTGCCATCCCGCGAGGAGGAGCAACGCAGCATGGCGCGGCGAGCGTAGTGCTGGCGAGCACGTAGCGTACTCACCCAATGGGTGAGCGCTGAGAACGACTCCAAAGCAAGCGGCTACGCGATTTTCCATAGGTTTACAAGCGGTCAACTGAGGTTTTTAGGATAATAATTCGCCCCTACGGAATCGCCCTTCTCTGCGCTCTCCGCGCCTCCGCGTGAATGAAAAAAGCCGTCATTGCGAGCGAAGCGAAGCAATCCAGAAAAAACGCTGCTTCGCTCGCAACGCCTGCGGTTCTGCCAGAGCTTCCTTCGCGGCTTCGTATCTTCGCGTGAGATCATGTTTTTCTGATTCCTGACCTCTGATACCTGATTCCCGGATGGCGCTTCGCTTATCCGGGCTACGCTTGCTTACAATCGCAAAAAGCAGGGATCAGGAATCAGGGATTAGGAATCAGAAAAGCGCCATTCACGCGAAGCGGCGAAGAATAAAAAAAGGGGGGGGGGGGACATCATTGCTCGCGCAGCATGTAGGGGCGAATAATAATTCGCCCCTACGGAATCGCCCTTCTCTGCGCTCTCCGCGCCTCCGCGTGAATGAAAAAAGCCGTCATTGCGAGCGAAGCGAAGCAATCCAGAAAATGTGTGCAACGAAAAAACGCTGGATTGCTTCGTCGCTTTCGCTCCTCACAACGGCGCCAGAAGCGCTTTACTCTTTCTCTAACGAAATCTTCTTCATCGGCACGCCTATCAGCCCCATACAAACCACACTGGCGTGTACCCTGACGATCAACGCCTCGTGTACCCAGTGATGCTGCACGTTCTGTTCCTGCGTACCTTCGCCGATGGAAACCGCGATGCTGTACTCGTCTCTGGGCATGACCGGCAAGCGAAACTCAAAGCGCGCCGTCAGCGTTTCTCCTGCATGCACGGTCGGCTCATTGAAACGGTAAGAAAGATACGTGTTATCTGAAAACACCGACTGCCCCAAGCGGTCGCGGAAAAGAAAGCCGATGATGGGACGTGACAATTCCTGCCTCGCCTGCGCGCGAATTTCCAGAATCACGTCCTCGCCGCCCACCACCCAGGCCAGCGGTTTTTTGTTTTTATCCAGCAATCGCACCGAAACAATTTTTGCGCCGCCCGCGCCGAATCCGGGACGACCGGGATCGAACTGCAGAATCTCCATTTCATTGCGAAGGTTGGACGCGTTGACCAGCGGCTCGCGCGCGTCACGGTATTCCTCATCTTCCGGCGGCGGCGTCTGATCGGTTGCTGCCTCCGTGACTGTCTCGGCTATTGCCGGTTGTGCGTCGGGAACAGCGCAGAGCGCTGCGAGGTAGTGCTCGGAAACGACTTTCGGCGAATCCTGCATCACCATCTTTCCGTGATCCAACCAAATGGCTTTTTTGCACAGGTTGATGACCGCGCCAATGTCGTGGCTGCAAAAAAGCAGTGTCCCCCGCTCCATGAATTGCCGCAGGAAACGCATGCACTTCTGCACGAAATAGGCGTCGCCGACCGACAGCGCCTCGTCGATCACCAGAATGTCCGCATCGACATGCGCGATCACCGCAAACGCCAGACGCACAAACATCCCGCTGGAGTATGTTTTCACCGGCTGCTCGACAAATTCGCCGATATCCGCGAAATCGCAAATGCTCTCGAAGCGTGCGTCAACTTCCTCACGGCTCAAGCCATACAGTCCGGCGGCGAGATAAACGTTCTCCCGTCCGGTGAATTCGGGATTGAACCCGGCCCCCAATTCCAGAAGCGCGGCGATTCTTCCGTTCACCTCCACCGTTCCCTCGGTGGGCGTCAACGTCCCACAGATCAACTGCAATAACGTCGATTTGCCGCTGCCGTTGCGACCGATGATCCCGACGGTCTCGCCGCGACGAACCTCAAAAGAAATATCGCGCAACGCCCAGAATTCCTGATAATACTGTCGCCGACCGCGCATCAGCATTTGCAGCAAACGATCCCGCGGCTTCCCGTAAATCTGGTAGCACTTGCTCAGGCGTTCGACGTTGATCGACACGTCAGAGGACATCAGCGAACCCTTTGCGCGTTTTCTGAAACCAGAGATAACCCAACCAGGCGACAACGAGACTGCCGATCAGAGAAACACCATACAAATTCCAATTCGGCATCCTGCCAAAAATCAGCACACCCCTGGTCTGCTCAATAATATGCGCCAGCGGATTAAACACCAGCACGGTTCGAAATTCTTCTGGCAATGCGGAAATGGGATAAAAAATCGGCGACAAAAACAGCAGCATCGTCGTGACAACGCCGACCACTTGCGCGACATCCCGCAGGAACACGCCCAGCGACGCCAACAACCAACTGACCCCGGCGGTCAAAAAAAGCAGCGGCAACAAAACGACAGGAAACAGCAGCGCCGTCAACGGCGGCACGCCGAAAAAGATCATGTAGAAGAGAAACCACACCGACAGACCGACCCCACAATGAAACAGCGCCGCGCCCAGCGTCACCACCGGCAAAATTTCCAGCGGAAAAACCACTTTCTTGACGTAACTCGTATTGGCCAGAATCAACCCCGGCGCGCGGTTAACGCACTCGGAAAAGAAATTGAAAACCAGAAGCCCTGCAAACAGAATCAGCGCAAATTCCGTTTTTGAATCGCTGCCGGTGTCCCAGCGCGCCTTGAAAATGACGCTAAAAACGAAGGTGTAAACGGCCAACATCATGACCGGCAGAAAGAACGACCACAGAACCCCCATCATTGAACCGCGATAACGGCCAATGACCTCGCGCCCTACCAGCGCTTTTATCAAGCCCCTGTTTTTCCACAGACTGTCGCACGGTGTCCACATGATCGGATGATTATAAATCATCCGGCTCGATCACCCTAACCCTCCACTTGAAGGCATAGGTATCTTCACAAGTATGGGAGTAGCCCCGAAGGGGCGTGATATGAGTAACCGTCGGTGGAGCGAGCATCGCGAGCGAAACCGGCGGAAGGCGAACACCCAACACTCCCCCAGCCCTGCAAGGGCTGAATAATGTCTGTTCAGCCCTTGCAGGGCTGGACGATGGTGCTGTCTGTCTCCGCCGGTTCCGCGCTCGCTACGCTCACGCTCCACCGACGGTTACTCATGTTGCGCGCCTGCAGCGCTGCCTGGAATGTGAGAGAGCAGGGCACATGTCATTAGAGGCCATAACGCAGCTCTTGTGTAGATACCTATGCCCTTGAAGGGAAGATGGTCGTTTATCCCTCTGCCCCCGCCTCTCTCCCGCAAGGGGAGAGGGGCGAAAAAAACGGCGAGGCACTGCCTCGCCGGTGATAAACATTTTATCGGGCACCCTTTCGCCCGAACATTATTTATCGCTTTTTTTCTCGTCGCCTTTCTTTTCGGCGGATCTGCTGCTTTTTGCCGCTTCAATCTTTTCTTTTATCTCTTCATACGAAGGGCGCGCGATGTACAAAGCGTCTATCGCTTCCTCATTAAGAACCGCCTTGGGGTCGTCGTTAATTTTCGTTATCTCTTTATTCACATGCTCGCTGACGAACTTTTGCTTTTGTTCTTCCATGATTCTCCCTCTGGCTTCTTCAAAAGGCATCAGCCCCGCCTCTTTTTTTCCTTTGAGAAGAATCAGGTGCCAGCCGAATTGCGTTAACACAGGCTCGCTGATATCTCCCGCATTTTTGAGCGCAAAAGCCGCCTCTGAAAATTCGGGAACCATCGCTTCACGAGCAAACCATCCCAGATCTCCCATCTTGCTCGCCGACCCCTTGTCTTCGGAGTATTGCTCCGCCGCTTTGCCGAAATCCTCTCCCGCCACAATCTTCGCCCTTATTTCCTGCGCGAGCTTCAATCCCTCCTCTTTGCCGCGCGGCTCAAGGTTAAAAAGGATATGGGCTGCTTCAACGCGCTCCGGCAACTCAAAGTTTTTCCTGTTGGCAAGATACATTTCCTGCGCACGCGCGGCGTATTCCGCCTCTCTTTTCTTGAATTCTTCGTTTGCCTCCCGCTCGATCTGTTCCACGCGCAACCTCGCGTAGAGCTTGTCGATTTCCACCGCCAGAAAAGCCTTCGTCACCGGATCTTGATCCAGCTTCCCGGCACGCGCCTGCGCCGCCAGCGTTTTGTCGCGCAAAAGGCGCGACAGCACCTGAATAATCGCCTTTTGATCGTTTGCGACCCTCCCTGCCACACCCGCCGGAGCGCGCGATAGAAACGCATTGTAATCGCTCTTCCGAACCTCCACCCATTCATTCTTGACCAGCACGGGATCGCTGGCCGCATCGGTGGCCTTCTCCGTCGCCCATGCCCCCTGGCAAAACACCGCCAAAAAAGCAGCGCCGAAACCGGCCTGCAGCTTCCTGAAAAAACAACGCTTGTGAAACATTCTTTCCATATTCTTTCCTTGAGATCAATACAAAGACCCCGTGATTACGGGGTCTTTGTTGTTCCAAAAAATCAGAAACGTTAACGCAACAGAAACATCATTAAGGGGCATAGACCTGTATCCGCATATTACACGTGCCGGTACACGTCGTTTCGCCATACGCGTTTCGGTTTCTGACATTGAGATGATATGTCTTCCCGGCGGTCAGTCGCCACTTCTGGGTGGTGTTTGTTCCCGTCGAAAACTGTCCCTGATAGCTTGTGTCGAAGCCTGGATTTCCCAGGGTTCTGTCGTTAAAATCGCAAGCATTCTCTGAGAAGGAATAATGTTGCGTCACCCAGCCCCCTGTCGGGGTAACGGAAATTCGCAAAACTCCCGATGCCACGGCGGCAGGAACGGTAATGCTCGCCGACAGAACGCCGGAGCCGAGGGGAACCGTGATATCGTCACCCCACTTGAGCGCCCGCGTTATAACATTGGTGAGTTGACCACACATGTTCGTTCCGCCGCCGCCTGAACCCGCCGCCACGGTTGCCGTCCTCGTGATGTCGGCAGCGCAAGCCGTTCCGTTACACGCCTTCATCGTGTAGGTGTACGTAATGGCTGTGGTTCCGCTGTTCGCCGGCAAGTTTTCCGAAAGCGTCGTGCCGTTCGGATACGTTCCGCCGCTTGGGCTGCGCGTCCAACTGTACGTCGCCGATGTCGCATTGCCCGTACACGATGCTGTCCACGAGACCTGCCCTCCCGTGTTGGGGAAGCTGTACGCCGTTGTCGGATTTACAGTGCAGCCTGTTGGCGCGGTCGGTTGCGTAACGCCTTGATGCGTGACCTGCACCTGATTGCTGGTAGCGCATTTATCTGCGTTACAGGCCGTCATGGTGTAGTTGTAAGTGATCGATGCACCCGAATTCGAGCTGAAAGAATCTGACGTCGAAGCACCTGTTTTCGGGAAATTGCCGCCGACCGGGTTGCGCGTCCAGGTGTACGTGGTTGAACCGCTCGTGTTGCCCGTACACGATCCGTTCAACGTAACGGAACCTCCGCTATTGGGCACACTGCTGGTTGACCCGGAAGCCGTGCAACCTGTTGGCGGATCAATCACCGGCACCGTCTCCGTCGGCAGCACCGTGACCGTCCGGGAAGACGGATAGGAACAGCTTGCGCCGTCTGGGCCTTTACAAGCGAAAAAAGTATAGGTATAGACAACTTCCTCGTTGCCGTCGTTCCTTGGCACTGCATTGTTTGTCAGGCTGGTCCCCCCTGGATAATACGATTCGGTTTCCCCCGTGTCGCTGGCTGTACGCGTCCAAACATAGCGCGTCACACCGTTCGCATTGCTGCACGCCGCCGACAGTGAGGCCACACCTCCCGTCTTTCCAAGAAAAGCCGGGGTCATCAGGCTCAGGGTGCATGAGGGCCTGTCGGTGTTGTCATCTCCCTTGATACAAACAAGCGTGGCAGGACCTGTATTGCCTTGGCGTCGCAAGTCAAACGAAGTGCAGTCGGGGTCGTGGTAGGTGATGACTGCGACCTCTGATGCCACGCTTGACGCCGATGCCGCGCCCACGGTCAGGAAAAACAAGCCTGCTATCGGCAGGGCCTTAAAAAAACGATTGAAAAATGAGTTCATGGCTGGCTCCTTTCCATGGATGGGTTCCAAGATAACGTCTTATTATAGCCCGTTCTCCCTTTCTGAGGGCGGTCTTTGCGTGCTGTGTTACCGGTTTTTGCGTACTGTGACATTCTGTTCTCAAAGGCGTTTGGATGACTGTGAATGTAAACTTGGGCTGATAGGGCAAACGCAACGAACCCCACCATTACCGCATGCCCCTTGCCGCGACAATAATTCCATTTTCACTTCAATAGTACAATAATTTATGTTTTGATTTCATTCTTATATATGCAAACAATTAATGCACTATTGAATTGGGAATGGAATAAGTTCCGGCGCAGGCCTATTTTCCTCACGAAGCAAGAATTGTGCCGTTTTTGCTCCGGCTCCCGCGAAAACGGAAGTTGGGATGGGGGCGTAGGGTGGATAAGCGAAGCGCCATCCACCATTCGTAGGAGCGAAGCGTGGCGGGAACCGCGACGTTTTGCCTCACGCGGAGGCGTGGAGTGCGCGGAGAAAAATATTCGTCATTCTGCGCGAAGCGCGTAGGGTGGATAAGCCGCGTAGCGGCGCAATCCACCATTAGGCCGTGCCGCCCCTACAAAACCATGCCTCTGCGTGAGGAGGTTTTTCTGATACCTGACCTCTGACCTCTGATCCCTGCCACCCGGATGGCGCTTCGCTTATCCGGTCTATGTGTCACAGGGAATTGCTATACCCCCTACTTTTTCACCACCGGAGTAAAGTCTGACCACTGCTCGATGCGGAAGGCGCGGATGTCACGCACAGACTTCGGGAACCATACCCGCGCACGAAGCGCTTGGATGGCTAAAAACAAGGGCTATCCGATTTTCGTGATTGAAACGCCACGCCGACGAGCCGAACGAACGGTCATCTAAAAACGTGTTTTGTGGTTGACGTGCGCAGCTCTTCATCGTATGATGAAGCCGTGTTCAATGATTGATGCGGTGTAGCGACATGACTCTGTTTGATGCTCTTGGCTTTCGTTGGGATAGGTCGGCGGTTCCGGCCCCTGTCCCGTCTCACTCGGTTGAGCGAGTCTGCTTTCGCTTTCACAAGATGCTGCCGGAGTTCGTCTGGGATGCTTCAATGCTCGAAGGCAACCCCTTCACGTTCCCAGAGGTCAAGACCCTGCTGGATGGTGTCACCATCGGCGGACGAAAGATTTCCGATCAGGAGCAAGTCCTGAATCTGGCCGAAAGCTCCAAGCGGTTGCTGGCAATGGTCAGGGGCAGTCAGTTTGAGCTTTCCAAGCCGATATTCACGGAACTGAACGGCATCGTTGCCCGCAAGGAAGCCTTGGAATGGGGCGTGTTCCGTGGTGAAGGGCAGGAGAAGAACTACACCCCAGACGTGGGGCTGGGCGAGCGTGGGCGCTATACCCCGCTACCGACTTTGCCCGATGCGCCGAAACTGAATCAGGTGTTCCGCGAGGGTGTGGCCGCGCTGCAAGAATGCGGACCGTTCGAGAGAGCAACGGCCTTCTTCCTGTTCGGTGCCTTGCAGCAGTTCTTCTTCGACGGCAACAAACGCACGTCGCGCTTCATGATGAACGGCGTGCTCATGTCGCACGGTATCGACGCCATCAGCGTGCCTGCTGCCAAGGCGCAGGAATTCAACGAGAAGATGGTGCGCTTTTATCTCTCGAAGGATGCGACCGAAATGATGACGTTCCTCGTGGGCTGTCACCCGGAAGCCGAAGCGATCCTTACGCCAGAGGAAGATCATGACCACGATGATGAAATGGATCCGTAATGAAAACATGGCAAGAGCAAGTTGACCGAGGCATTGATCTGCTGAAACTGTGCCAGCAATTGCAGAGTGAGAAGGATGGTGTTGATCGCCCCGATCCTTTCATTATTGACAAGACGAAAGTTTTGGATGAATTCGCGCAAGATATTGGTGCGGCAATAACCAACATGGCCGCCTTGCATAAACTCATCCCGCAGATGATGAAATTGGCTGAGTTGGGTCGTCGACTCGCGGATGAGGGTCGAATCTCTGTTGACTACGGCGACGACTACTCAACGGCTGCGCTTGACTACGTGTGTGCGCAGTACGGCAAGTGATGAGTTGTGCCAGCAAATATCCTGAATCTCTCCTGTTACAAGGTACTGGGCATCCGCGAGAACGAGCACGACTATCACATTGACGTTGAGGCAGTCGAGACGCCAACCTCTTGCCCGCATTGCCAGTCCATCCATCTCGTCGGCTTCGGTCGCCGAGAGCAGATGGTCAAAGACCTGCCAATGCACGCTCGGCGCGTCGGCCTCTACATCGACACGCGGCGCTTCCGTTGCCGCACCTGCGCCAAGACGTTTTACGAAACCTTGCCTGAGATTGACGAGAAGCGCCTGATGACCAAGCGGCTTGTGCAATGGATGGGGAAACAGGCCATCAAGCGCACCTTCGCCAGCATCGCGGAGGAAGTCGGCTGTACGGAATTCACCGTCAGGGCGGTGTTTAGCGATTACGTCAATGAACTGAAAAAGACCATCCGCTTTGAAACCCCTTCGTTCCTGGGCATTGATGAAATCCACCTCATCAAGCCGCGTGGCGTGATCGCTAACATCCAGAACAACACCATTGTCGAACTGCTGCCGAACCGCAACAAGGACACGGTGGCGCGGTTCCTGCACCATCTGGAAGGCAGGGAGCGCATCCAGTACGTTGCAATGGATATGTGGACGCCCTATCGGGATGCGGTTCAAGCAGTGCTGCCCGAGGCCACCATCGTCATCGACAAATTCCACGTTGTCCGCATGGCAAACGATGCGATGGAGCGTGTCCGAAAGAGTCTGCGCGAATCACTGACACCCAAGCAGCGCCGTGGCCTGATGCACGACCGTTTTGTACTACTCAAGCGCGAACGTGATTTGAATGACAAAGAGCGCCTGAATCTTAACGGCTGGACAAAGAACTACCCGGAGCTTGGCGAGGCATACCGCCTCAAGGAACAGTTCTTCGGCATCTACGATGCCAAATCGCCGGATGAAGCACAGGCCAAGTTCATTCAGTGGCAGAAAAGCATTCCGCCCGAGATTGCCGATGCCTTTGCTGACATCGGAAGGGCGTGGGGCAACTGGACGATACCAATCCTCAACTACTTCGATCATCCTGTCACCAATGCCTACACCGAGGCACTGAACAGCCTGATCCGCGTCATGAACCGGCTGGGGCGCGGCTATTCGTTTGAGGCGTTACGGGCCAAGATTCTGTTCGCAGAAGGCGCACACAAGCATAAGCTGTCACGGCCAAAGTTCGAGCGCAAAGAACGAAGGCCGTCTGAACAAGACTCCGTAGCAATGTATGGGCTACCCGGCAATTTCAAGCACTTCGAGATGGGGGAGTCGCTTGCCTGGATGACGCCGAAACCGCCGCCAGAGCCGAAGCCGTACATCCCGAAATCAACCGATTCCGAAAAGCCGGAGAAAAACTACGGTGTGGATATTTCAATACTCATCCGCATGATCGAGAACGGGGAGCTATGAGCCTGTTTCAATCACGAAAATCGGATAGCCAAACAAGTTGGCCATGTCCTCGTTGTCGGTCACATACAAGCTGCCCTGCACACGCCGGAACCCATGTTCCGCAAGCACAGCGCCGATTTCAGTATAGGCTTGCGCCACCCCCTTGGGATGATGTTGCTCAGTATCGGCCACGACCAAATCAAAAGCCACCGCATACATCAGTGTGCCTCCGGGTCATCGGTCAAACGGGTTAAGCGGTATTCAGCCTTCTCGCCCGTTTCCACCATCGTTACCTCAATCATCCAATCGCCGTCGTCCAACTGCCGAACGGGTTGGCCTACTTCGTACTTTGGCCCGAATGGCCCAAAGCATTTGATCTTGCCAACCGGTACAGGCGGCGGTGTCGTAGCTATCTGAGTCTGCATGATCACTCTCCTTTATGTTGGGCGGCTGATGAGCATTATAGCAAGCAACTCCCCCGCAAGCGGGAGAGAGGTTTTTCTGATCCTTGACAGTCCCATCCCCATCTTGGCCTTCCCCTTCAAGGCATAGGTATCTACACAAGTATGGGAGTAGCCCCGAAGGGGCGTGATATGAGTAACCGTCGGTGGAGTGAGCGTAGCGAACGGAACCGGCGGAAAAGCGCGCTCCACACATCCAGCCCTGCAAGGGCTGAATATAGGCTGTTGTTCAGCCCTTGCAGGGCTGAGGGTTTGTTACGGACACTCTCCGCCGGTTTCGCGCTCACTGCGTTCGCGCTCCACCGACGGTTACTCACGTGACGCGCCTGCGGCGCTTTTTGAAATACGTAAAGGTGGCGCGGAATAACCTCGTACTTGTGGGTAAACCTCAGCCTTTTTAAAGGGGGTGCCCGCCGAAGGCGGGCGGGGGTTTGAAACCCCCTCCCCCGCTTGCGGGAGAAGGGGCGATATCGGCGCGTCTTCCCCGTAGGGGAGGCAACCTGCCTCCCGTCACTGCCACATGGATTCTGCGACGCCGCTTCGCGTCGCGCAGAATGACGGTTTTTTTCTTTGCGCTCTATGCGTTCTTTGCGGTGAATCTCTTTCAACAAACCCCCGTCCGCCTTCGGCGGCCACCCCCTGCAAACCCCCGTCGGCTTCGCCGACACCCCCTTTGAAAAGGGGGCAAGGCGGGGGCTTTCTTTCTCCGCGCCACCGCGTGAGGCCGCCTTCGCCTTCGCGCCTTCGCGTGAGAACAAACAGGGCGCGATAAATCGCGCCCCTACGCTCTGACCTCTGTCCTCCTGACCGCTGCCCGAATGACGCGCTTTGCCCACCCTATATGCTGCGAATCCCCCCTTCCCATTCGCGAGCCATTTTGTCCGCGAAGGCTTTGTTCACCCGGTCTTTGTTGGCCTTCATGGACGCTCGCATTCCTTCAATGAGGCGATCCAGAACTTCGGCAGGGCGTTGTACGTGGCACAGAGAAGCCAATCGAAAAAGCGCCTCGCGTGTTGGATAGCGCCGACTTTTGGAGAGTCTGAGCGCCATTTCCCGATCAACAACGGGAGCGCCCGCAGGGTTCGCAAACTCATAAACCGTCGTGGTGACGACATCGTAGAGTGGCGCCAGCTTCGGCGGATCCGCGCTGTCGGGGTGTTCATACAGGAGGCCGAAATTTTTCAGGTGCGCGTCGCCGTTCCTGACCAGCACCGACAACGCCACGTACTCGAAATACCGCCGCAACGAATCGACATCAGGGCATCTCGACGCGATCACGGTGCTGACAAGCTCGTAGGAACCCTGGTATTTGTAGTGCCCGCTCGGGTCACGGTATTTTCCCATCAGAACCGGCATGTCCTCAAAGCCCAATGGCTGACCGTCCTCTTTGATATCGAACCGCTTGATGATGAAAAGTTCCCCACTGTCGGACAACCAGAATTCCGGCACGTCCACACCCGCCCGACGCGCCGCGTCCATGCACAGGAATTCGTTTTGCGCCAGGAACGGGTATTCCTCGCTGGTTTTCACGATCAGATCAGAGGTTGGAAGGGTGCGCGCCATCCGTTCTGTCGGCAGCGAGCGAACAGGAGAGCGGTCAGCATCCGGGATCAACACTTTGGGCTGAACGCCGGCAACACCCGCGTCAAAATACGAATTCAGAAGATGCTCAAAGAGTTCCTTGCTGCGTTCCTCTTTGAGCAACCGTTGCAGCCCGATTTGAGGCGCCGGACGCGCATGCTCCTCTCCGGGAAGCGAAAAGCGCAGCCTGCCGATTTGCCGGTTTCCCGTGACCTCGAGGAGTTTCATGTCGTCAACGCGCCCCAGCTTGGCCAAGCGCTGGGTCAGATGGTGGAACAAATAACCTTCCGGCAGGTTCATCGCAAACGCAGGGAGCATCGGCGTTGACGTGTAGCTCTCTCGACGGAGAGGCATGGTCAGCGATGTTTCGCAATCACGCCGATCCGTGCCATAGTTGAAAACGTGCTGCGATTCCTTCGTCAGCGCGCCGGAAACACCCTGGGGCGTTGAAACGTCCAACGCCCGCGTTCTGTTCTCATGACTCATGGCTCGTCGCCTTCATCCTGATAAATCATCTGTAGCTCTTCCAGCGCCGGTCGGGCATCGACAACGGCGACGCGCTTCCCCATCGCCCTCAAGACGGCAAAAAGCGTTGCCAACGATGTGTTTTTACCGTTTTCCAGATCGGTGATGGTTTGGCGACGGCAACCGGCGCGTTCAGCGACCCAGCTTTGGGATTTGCCGAGTTTTTTCCGCGTTTCACGAATGTGCCTGCCTAAATCGGCCATTGTGATGGCATAGTCCATGCTTGTCGCACCGTCTTTTCCCGCACTGTATAGCGGACATTATACACATGAATCTGTAAAATGTGCGTTTTGTCGTGCAACACGCTGCCCGCGATTTATGGCGACCGTGAGCGTTGCAACACGGGAACGCGGATCGTCCGCCAGACAGAAAAGGCCAGGAATCCCGCGTAGCCCGGATAAGCAAAGCGCCATCCGGGAATGGCCTCACGCGAATGCACGAAGGAACAAAAGCGTGTAGCCTGGACAAGCGAAGCGCGTCATCCTGCGCAAAGTCGCAGGACCGGGAACAACCTCACGCGAAGGCGCGAAGAAGAACTCGTCATTGCGAGCGAAGCGAAGCAGAAAAAAAATGTGCGCAACGAAAAAACGCCGGATGCTTCGCTTCGCTCACAATGGCGAATTTCTGATGCCTGATTCCTGACCTCCGATCCCTGCCAACCCCTTCTCCCCCAGCCCTCCCCTTGAAGGGGAGTGAGCTTTCGTTCCTTCGCAGCGTCGCGTGAGACCGACACGTCGCGGTTCGCTTCGCTTCACCAGCGACCTATACGCTTCGTTCCTTCGCGGCTTCGCGTGAGATATCCAGCAAGCGTAGCCTGGACAAGCGAAGCGCCATCCGGGAACGTTTGCTATGCGTTCTTTGCGGTTAATTTTTCCACCGTCGCCAGCGGCAAGAAAAGAACCTGCGGCGATTCCGGCAGCGGAATAAACCCGTGGTGCAAATAAAAAGCCTCCGCCGATTCATCTTTGGCATCGACCATCAAGGCATAAGCGGCTATTTCGGCGCGGACAGATCGGTGAAGCGCATCGGCCAGCAACGCGCCGCCCAAACCTTGTTTCCTGAACGCCTGATCGACCGCCAGACGTCCCATACGAATCGCCGGCACACTCGGATAGCGCGGCAGCTTTTTGCCGATGCCGGTCGGGAGATCAGCCAGCAAAATGCTTGCCGATGCCAACGTGTAGTAACCTGCAATGCGGCCCGCAATGCGCCGGTTGTCCGCCAGCGCCACAAAGCAAGCGGCGATACGGCGGCGCATGTCCTGAGTGGCTTGTTCTCGCAGATAGCGATCCAGCGGTTCTGACCCGCTACAGAATGTTTTGCGGTCGTGCGCCGGATCAAGCGGAGCAACGAGGAACGGTTCGCCGCTCACTCAGAACGCAACAGCTTGTTTCGACGAGCAAAAGCGCGCTTCATCGCAGGCGTCGCTTTGGGGGGCGAGAGCAACGCTTGTGCAAAGCATTCCTGATCGGCCATCGACAAACGAACGACTTCGGCTTGTTCGATGGCGCTGCGTGCGGCGCCCTGCACGACGTCGATAACAAAATCCGTCATGGTTCGCCCCTGAAGTTCGGCAGCGCGCTTGAGCATCGCGTGCAACTCAACGCTGATTCTGGCTTCAAGGCGGGCGGTGGAAACGGTGGTTGTCATGGAAGCGTCCTCTTGCACCTGATTGTACGGCCATAAGCCGTAAATGTCCAGAAAAATACAGCCTCACGAAGATGGAAAACGAGTGTTGTCGATGGCGTGTAGCCTGGACAAGCGAAACGCGTCATCCTGCGCGAAGTCGCAGAACCGGGAACAACCTCACGCGAAGGCGCGGAGAAGAACTCGTCATTGCGAGCGAAGCAGAAAAAAAATGTGCGCAACGAAAAAACGCCGGATGCTTCGCTCACAATGGCGAATTTCTGATGCCTGATTCCTGACCTCTGATCCCTGACTCCCGGACGGCGCTTCGCTTGTCCAGGCTACGCGCTTGGCTTCGTGCCTCATGCAAAAAGCGGGCGAGACGCCCGCGCGCCCATAAAAAAACGGGGGCCGAAGCCCCCGTTTTCATCCAACAAGAAAAACAGCTATTAATTGCTAGGTACGATGTTCTTCGAGAAGCGGTGATTGATGCGCGTTGCATAGCTCGCCCAAACTTTGCCTCCCGGGATGCCCGCATTCACGACTTCGCCGTTGTTGAACTGCTGAACAGCAAAACCCACCATCGGCAAGCCGGTGAAGGTAACCGTGTCATAAGAAACGGGGGCTACCGGATTGTTGCTCAGATCGATGTACAGCGTCTCGTCGCTGGTAAAGATTGGAGCACCAGCCACACCATGCATAGTACCCGTTGCATCACCTATCAACTGATGAATATAACGCGTTCCAATAACAGCGCCAGCTGTGTTTGTAACTTCAACTGAATCGGGGTTGAATTTGAGCTGCGCCCAACCGGTCTTGTACCCACTAACACCCAAGTTCACAGCGTTTTTCGAGTTCAGGATCGGCGTCGCGCCAGCACCGAAGGTGATGACGTTGGCCTCCCAGCACAGCGCGTTTCTGCCGCCGATCGGCGTCGGCGAGAAGTCGTCAAAACTCTGCGGTATGCGCTCTTCGCGGTCGGTGTAGAAGATGTTAAGTGTGTCGCAAGCGCCGCCCGCAACGAAATTATTTTCGAAGAGCGCCGTCACAACCTGATTTCTGCTACCGCTCGGTCGATTCTCATAATAGTGCTGCTTCGTCGGGAAGGTGACAACCCAGTCGGTCTTACCGGCAACTTCGTCTTCCATCATGAACTCGTTGTAAACCGCCTCGTTCATCAACACCGCCGAAACCGCGTCAATACCACGAGTCCAATCCTCAGTGATAAACACTTCCGGCCCATTGATCACCATCGAGTTCTTCGGAGCAACTTCGCCAAGGTGGGGATTGATGCTTCCCGAAACATACCATTTGTGGGAACCTGAGGCGTTCCAAGCATCCAGCGCCACGGCTTCATACGCAAAACCCTGTGCCTCGTTCGGATTGATCAGCGTCATGCTACCGAAAAGTCCGCCTGACCCCTGCGTCAGATGAGCCAAGTTGTTGCCCATGTTGGTATTGTTAATCGCACCGCAGTTTGGCGGACGCCAAGACGTCACACCATCGACTGTTACGTTGGCATGCGTGATCGCAATCTCCGTGGTGGTCTTTGCATTGCCAGCGAGTCTAACGAAGTCAGCCATTTCGATGACCTCGACATACCCTTCTCTGGTACGGTCAAGCGTCTGGTCTTCCAGATCCGGATTACGCTGCGTATACTGGTAATGCCTGAAGTCCACACCTGCCGCAGGAATCGCCGGGTTCGTACACGACGTATCGCGCGTGAAGAGCCTTGCGCCATCCGCGGTCGGAACAACAGCGCCCGTCCACACGTCCCACTCCGACAGGTACAGGTTGAAGTCAAGAACTTCCTGAGAAAACTTGCCTTCCAGGAAACGAACCTTGACCGCCTTACCAACGGTCGTCGAGTTGACGATCGAGATCAGCGAGTTAAACGCTTCGCCATTCGCACTGTCACGAACGGTGTAGTACGGATAAATCAGTACCTGCCCCAACCCGTCCGGGTTCAGGCTCACGGCTTGCGCCGATCCAACCATGCCCATCGCGCCCAAACCAGCAAGAGCAGCGAAGAGCGCTTTTTTCTTAAATGTATTCATAGAGTAAAACTCCTATAAGTTGCTATCTAAAGTGATCACTTTAAGCCCAACAGCACTGCCATTTTATTACATACTTCCCCATCTGACAAACCAAACCTCCCAAACAAAACCCCGCGCCCTCCCTTTTCTGTCTCATTTTCGTAACACCTGTGGTTTACAACACCCGTCATCTATCCGGGATGTCGAACCATGCCTCCCCATCCAGGAAAAACCACTTTTCGCCTGTCAGGGTGGTGATGTCCTTCATTTTCGTGTGGTCATAGGTCAGCAGAAAACGAACCATGCAAACATCTTCCTCGCATTTCGCTTCCTGAAACTCCGCTTTTTTGTGCTGCCCCCTGCCAAAGCGGGCGGTGAACATCTCCTGAGACACCAGCGCCCGCGTCGCGGGAGAGAGGTAGGTGTATGCCTTGGCATAATCTTTGGCGATCATCGCGTCCCAGCGCTCCTGGAAGCGCTTTTTGACGATTTCGACCTGTTGCTCCGGCGTCAGAGGTCCTTTAGATTGAGCAGCAGGTTGGCTGGAAGCCGTTGCAGCCGGATCGGAGGCCGGTGTCGTCGCGCCGGTCGTGACGCAGCCGGTCAGCGCCAGCAGGGATGCCAAACCGGCGGCGGTTGCCCATTTCCCGATTCCTTTTTGTTGCAAGAATGATGATTTCATGTTTTGGGTCGTTTCGTTTGTAAAGGGCGAAGGATAATCAGCGGCTTTTGTTCCGTCAATAGGCGGCTTGTAACGGCAGGCGACCCCGACGGCATGGGAGCGTCAGAAATCAGGCATCAGAAGTCAGGAATCAGACACCCCGAATTCGTCACCGCATGAGAAAGCCCGTATTTCGTATCTCTGCGGGCGTAGCCCAAGCGAAGCACCTTTCCCACCCCAGCTCTCCCCTGCAAACCCCCGTCGGCTTCGCCGACACCCCCTTTCGTGACTTCGCGTGAGGCCACGCAGGGCGCGATAAATCGCGCCCCTACGCCCTCTCCCCCAGCCCTCCCCTGCAAACCCCCGTCGGCTTCGCCGACACCCCCTTTGAAAAGGGGGCTTTTCGCTCCTTCGCGCACTCCGCGCCTTCGCGTGAAAAGATGTTTCTCTGA
>Ga0209737_10001474_pt1 | contig 16869 bp, 13 predicted proteins | sample TergutCu122P3_FD_187284 | JGI IMG/M metagenome (GOLD analysis project Ga0209737, IMG submission 187284) | Cubitermes ugandensis P3 segment gut microbial communities from Kakamega Forest, Kenya - Cu122 P3 (SPAdes) (version 2) | ecosystem: Host-associated > Arthropoda: Insects > Digestive system...
TAGCGTTTGACAAGGGAATTGGCTCTCAACATGCATGCTTCCTCTGTGCCGCTTATAAAGAAACCAAAGCGTCCGCAGGTTCCACCAAACTGGCCCTCCACGCCGGGAAGGCGGCAGCTATGGCGGCAGTCAAGGCGGCAAGCAAAACAAGCACCATAAAAGGCATACCCTGAAACACCAAAGACACATCCTGCGCAAGCTGAAGTTGCCGCAAAACATACTCCGTCAGAAACTGGCCCAGGGCATACGCCAGAACACCAGATACAAGACCTATCCCGATGGCCTCGGATACAAAAACGATGAATATTTTTGGCCTGGAGAAGCCGACGGCACGCATGATGCCTATTTCACGACGCCGCTCAACGACTGAGGACAGCATGGACATGACCAGCATGGTGCAAGCGGTGATCAGAATCACCAAGCTGACGGAAAAGGCGAGATTTTGGGCAAAATGCACGGAGTACATACGGCTCTCGGCAACCTGGGCCAATGCCCGGACATCGGTATCCGGCAGGGCTGCTTGTAGCTGTGCCACTATATCATCAATGGGGCAGCCAGAACACAGGGCCGCGACTTCCAGAAAGGAAGCCTGCCCTTCTTTGGCGGCAATTTTTTGGGCCAAGGCCAACGGAACAAACAAAACCATATCGTCATCACTGCCCGTTGGCTTAAGAACGCCGCTAAGGCGTAAGCAATGACCATCCACTTCCAGAGCCTGTCCAGGAGTTAGGCCGAGTTTGCGGGCAGCTGTCGCGCCTGCCAGCGCAGCATCCCGGCTATCCAGTTCAGGAAAGCTTCCTTCCGCCTCCCAATAGCCTTTCAAATGGAATTCATCCTGCCAATTGACCCCAACCAATACGGCAGCTTGGCCGGATATGCGGCTCATGGCAAGCATTTTGGGTGCGACGATGGCGATATTCGCCCGAAATTCAATATTGTCAATGGCCTTGAGCGCCGCATCCAGACGGATTGGCTGTTCATCCAGCGTCACATCACCGAGCGAATATCCGCCGTAACTGATCTGCAGCGCCTCATGCTTGGGCGTAACCAGAATATTTGCCCCGAAGCTGAGCAATTTTTTCTCCATGTTGTCGGCAATAAGGGTGGATACTTGGTATAGCCCTGACATGGAGGCAAGGCCAATGGTAAAAACTGCCACAAGCAATGCGGTGCGCAGCCACTTTGCCCCTACATACCGGAGTGGCAGAGTAAAAATCGTCATTGCAGGTTCTCCGGAAAGTAACCTATGCCAAGCATCAATTCTTGTGCTTCAATAACTACCGCATTGTTGTCCATCCAGAAAGGGAAAGGGTGCGGGTTGCATCCGCCTTTTACAAGCCCTATCCTGGACAAAGGAAATTTCATGCCACAATGTACGCACAGCATGAAGCCGTTATCCGTCAGCTTGTAGCCTTTTCCCGCTCTCCAGCATTGTTCACAGGCATCAAGAGCCGCTCTGACAGTGCCTTGCCCATCACGCACTATAAAAAATTTTATTACCTTACCGCTCTCTTGATAGCGATAGTGGCGTGATTGGATTTTGCCAAGCTTGGAAACACCAATTGTGACTTTGCCGTCTTTGGCGCTCACATTTTCCATTGAACTGCCAAAGCCAAAAAAAGCAGCATCCGCTTGAGATGCAAATACAATTATTCCCAGTAACAGCGTCCGCGATAGAAGACGCATTACATTCCCCCGAAATGATGCCTCGGCTACCTTGATAGCGCGCATGTTTTTTTTTGTTCTCTCAGGATGCCCTGCACAAACGAGATAATGCCAACCATGACGAACGCTGGCAATTAGTATTTCCGTGCTTCAATGTCCACGCTAACAATGTAATCCGCAATTTCCTCGCCCTTTGGCAATCTTTCAGCGATTTGTTTGTACAGAGGGTCATTCCATTCCTGCATACTCTTCACATAGCCAGGCTTTGGGGTGAGGATTATGGATTTGAAGCCGGTCTTTTCCAATATAGCCCTAGTTTCTTCCACCAGCATCGCCCCGGCCACGCAACCTACCAGAGCTGCCGCCATTTCCCGAATGTTTTCAGGAAGAGGCTGCAACAGGGCAAGGTCGGATACTGACACCTTACCGCCAATCTTGAGCACACGAAAGATTTCATGCCAGACTTGGGGTTTGTCCGGAGAAAGGTTGATGACGCAGTTAGAAAGCACCACGTCAACGCTGCTATCTGGAACGGGCAAGTGTTCGATTTCGCCAAGGCGGAACTCCACGTTGTCCAGACCGGTGTGCTGTCGGTAGTGTTCAATGTTTTTACGAGCTTTGGCAAGCATTTCCGGGGTCATGTCCACGCCAATCACCCGCCCGGATGCTTTCACTTTTTCACCTGCCTGAAACACGTCGAAACCGCCGCCGCTACCGAGATCAAGCACGACCTGCCCTTCTTGCAGGTCTGCAATGGCAACGGGATTACCACAGGAAAGCCCCATGTTCGCGCCGTCCGGCAATTTGGCAAGGGATTCAGCATCATAGCCCACGGCTTGCGCCAGTCGGACAGGATCTGCGTTGCCGCAACACTGGCTAGAACAGCAAGAGGAGTTCTGGCCTGTGGCTATGACCGCATATCCGCTACGAACTGTTTCTCGGATTTCCTGTTTTTTTTGAGAACTCGTGCTCCCGCTCATTGTACTTGCCTCCCCTTTATCGTACGAAATTTCAAGAAGCTTTGATGTATAGAGTCATTTTTTTCCTCAACCTATTGTTTGCCAACAGCAGTATATTCTGGCAGCACGGCGGGAGAAACAGAGCTGGCCGCCCGGTAGTTGCGGCACGCTTCAGGATGCCCTGAGCAGCATGCTGCCGTCAGATAAGCTATAGTAGCCAGCATAACGGGAATGTTTGCCCTGTAGCGCAAAAACCTGCCTTCTTTTTCCATTGTGACCAGCCGGGCATGTAGTAACGCCTTGAGGTGGAAAGACAGATTAGTATTCGTCACATTAAGATGTTTGGCAATCTCACCGGCAACCAACCCATGCGGCGCGTATTGAATGAGCAGTCTGAACAAATCCAGGCGCACATCTGAAGAAAGCGCCTCAAAAATACGGCTTGCCTGTTGAGTTTCCACGGACTGACATTTCAGTATTTATTGAAATGTGTCAAGCAGTATCACGCTACACTAGTGTCGCGTCAAGCGGCACTAGCCGCAACCCCGCACAGGGAGTGCGCGCCGCCAAAGGCGCTTCAGTCGTAGCTTTGAAAAAGCTTACGAATGAAGACAGCATAGATGGCGGAAGCAAGCCGGAAACCACGCTTTCCGGCGTAGCGATCTTCACGCCGAAGCGACAGATGAGGCGTGACATGACACTAGAACCGCTACGGGATCTTGACGCTGCTGTTTATGTTCCTGGCGCCGCCGGCATAGCGGCGGGCATGTTGGGCAAGGGCAGCTTGGGGGGGCTTGGCGGCGGCGCTCCAACGCCTGTAACACCCGCAGCCCCTTGGATAGCCGATGGATCGAAGCTCGCAGCCCCTTGCGCGGGTGCGGAGAATGTCGGACTCGCCTGGGAGTTCAAGGTCTGCGGCGTGGTTTTGACTGCATTCGCATCCGCCGGCGGACACGGAGGACAGTCCGGCGGCGGGCACGGCGGGCAGTTCGGATCCCTCGGGGCTGTAACCGCAGGTTTTGGCCTGGAGCGCTTTTTGGGAGACGTCTGCGTTGTTGTGGGCGCCTGCCCATACAGCGCAGGATCCCGTATCGCGCTATAGCCGGTATACAACTGTTTGGGCCGCGTAACCGCTGTGTACGCCATGCGTGCGCCACCGTACTGGTACCATATTTCTTCGCTGCTTGTTCCCGACTGCGCCACGGGATCCAAGGCGGCCTTATTCCGGGAGCTTCCGCAGCCAGCTAGAAAGATAAACGAAAAAAGCACAGCCAAGAATATATATCGAGAATAGGCCATAAAATCTCCTCAAAAAGCTCTACGTCTTCTTTCAGAGGCTTTATCGGCAGTATGCCAAAAAAAATTAGTGTCGCGCCAAGTTACACTAGCCGCAATCCCGTATGGGGATGCGCGCCGCCAGGCGATATTCACGCCGAACCGACAGATGAGGCGTGACACTAGGCCTATTGCACGGACAACGGGAACAGCGGTTTTTCGATCCCTTCAAAAGCAAACATGACGGCTGTGCCGTAACAGGAAAAATATTTGCTTCCATCCGGATGAAAGGCGACGTTTTCATGGTAGCCGATAATGGCCTGAGCGCCTTTTTTCATGGCACGGGCCGCCATGCCGAAAAAGGCTTCGTCGGAATCAAAGCCCCGACAGCAGACCAGTCCGAGCACTTTTGCGATCGTGCGGCCCCCCACGCTGTCCGTGGTCACTACCGGGAAACGGCCCGACAGAAAAATTTCCTTCACTTTATCGTTATTTTCCACTGGTTGCGCTTGGACCTTTTTCGTTTTTTTATCACCGCCGCTGAGCAGAAACATCATATTGGCCTCCTTGGGTACAGCTCATGACGGTCAGAATGCAAATTATTTGCCAGTGCCTGTGTGTGTTGACAAAATGGGCATTAGGACACTGCCGTTATCGCAAGAGGCGTCAAAAAAACATGGGTCGCGCGCCGTATAATATTGTTCCGTCCCTTTTTGCGCGCATATTGCCGCTCGCGCTTGATTTTGCCTGCGGGTACGCGCTTTTTTGGACGCATGACAAACGTGCTGTTTTACGCTATATCGAAAAAGTTAATGCAAAACGTAATGGGGGCAACCCACTCTTTATGATCAACCTACATCGGTCGCGTGGCGGCCCAAGGAGCGAAAGTATGGCTAAAATGAAAACAATGGACGGTAATACCGCGACGACCCACATCGCGTATGCCTTAAGCGATGTGGCGGCAATCTTTCCCATCACGCCATCTTCGAACATGGGCGAACTGGCGGACGACTGGGCGGCGGAAGGGCGCAAAAATCTCATGGGCCAGACTGTTGCCGTGTATGAGATGCAATCTGAAGCAGGCGCGGCGGGCGCCGTGCATGGCGCTTTGGCCGCCGGCGCGCTGACTTCCACCTTTACGGCCTCTCAGGGCCTTTTGCTGATGATCCCCAACATGTACAAACTCTCCGGCGAACTGCTGCCCGGCGTCTTGCATGTTTCCGCCCGCGCCCTGGCCGCACATGCCCTGTCCATTTTCGGCGACCATGCCGACGTCATGGCGTGCCGCCAAACAGGCTTCGCCTTTATAGCCTCCGCTTCCGTGCAGGAATGCATGGACCTGTCGCTGGTGGCCCACCTTTCAGCCATTGAGGGCAGCCTTCCATTTTGCCATTTCTTTGACGGCTTCCGCACCTCTCACGAAGTGCAAAAAATCGAAGTCATCGAATATGAAGACATCCGCAAGCTGGTGAACTGGGAAAAGGTGGAAGAATTCCGCGCCAATTGCATGAGCCCCGAACATCCGCACATCCGTGGCACCGCTCAGAATCCCGATATCTATTTCCAAAACCGTGAAGCCGCCAACAGCTACTATGACGCTCTGCCCGGCATTGTGGTCGACAGCATGAAGAAGGTCGGCAAGCTGACCGGCCGCTACTATAAACCATTTGATTATGTGGGCCATCCCGAAGCTGACCGCGTGATCATCGCCATGGGTTCGAGTTGCGAAGTGATCGAAGAAGCCGTTGAATACCTGAACAATCAGGGCCAGCGGGTGGGCCTTATCAAAGTGCGCCTGTATCGTCCCTTCGCCGCCGACTATCTTATGCAGGCTATTCCGGCAACAGCCGCCTGCATTACCGTGCTGGACCGCACCAAGGAGCCCGGCGCTGTCGGCGAGCCGCTGTATACCGATGTATGCACCGCCTTTATGGAACAGGGTGAAATGCCCACTATCGTCGGCGGACGTTACGGCCTTGGGTCCAAGGATTTCACTACCGCCATGGCCATCGCTGTTTTCGACAACATGCGCGCCGTCAAACCCAAGAACCACTTCACCGTGGGCATTGAAGACGATGTTACCTACACTTCCCTCGACGTCGGCCCGGATGTCGACACCGTGCCCGCCGGCACCGTGCAGTGCAAGTTCTTCGGCCTCGGCGCGGACGGCACTGTGGGCGCGAACAAGCAGGCCATCACGATTATCGGCGACAACACCGACCTCTATGCCCAAGCCTATTTCGCCTATGACTCCAAGAAATCCGGCGGCTTCACCGTATCGCATCTACGCTTCGGCAAGCAGCGCATCAAATCCAGCTACCTGGTCAAGCAGGCAAACTACGTGGCCTGCCACAAGGCCTCTTATGTGAACCAGTACGATATCCTGGACGGCATAAAAAACGGCGGTACCTTTGTGCTGAACTCGCACTGGTCCCTTAAGGACATGGAAAAGGAACTGCCCGCTTCCATGCGCCGCACCATCGCCGGGAAAAAGATCAAGTTCTACAATGTGGACGCCGTGAAGCTGGCTACTGAACTGGGTCTTGGCGGGCGCATCAACATGATCATGCAGACCGCCTTCTTCAAGCTGGCCAACGTTATCCCCTTCGATCAGGCCGTGGCCATGCTCAAGGACAGCATCAGGGAAACCTACGGTTCCAAGGGCGACAAGGTCGTCAACATGAATATCGCCGCCGTGGACAAGGCGCTGAACGCCCTGGTGGAAGTGAAATATCCCGCCGCCTGGGCCAACGCCAAGGACGCGCCGGCCACCGTAATCGACGAACCCGAATACATTACGAACGTGGTCAAACCCATCCTGGCCCAGCAGGGCGACAAGCTGCCTGTGTCCGCCATGGATCCGGCCGGCCTCATGCCGCTTGGCACCGCGGCCTTTGAAAAACGCGGCATCGCGATCGACGTGCCCCAATGGCTTCCTGAAAACTGCATCCAGTGCTGCCAGTGTTCCTTCGTCTGCCCCCATGCCGCCATACGGCCCTACCTGGCGACCGACGAAGAAATCAAGGGCGCACCCAAGAGCTTTGCGACAAAGGACGCCATCGGCAAGGAATACAAAGGCCACCGCTTCCGTATGCAGGTCTATGCCATGGACTGCCAGGGCTGCTACTCCTGCGCTGAAGTCTGCCCCGCCAAGCAGAAGGCCCTCGTTATGAAGCCGCTGGATGATCTGGCGGCAGTCGAAAACGCCAACCTGGCCTTTGCGGAAAAGCATATCTCGCTCAAGGAAAACCTGGCGGCGCGCGATTCCCTCAAGGGATCGCAGATGTGGCAACCTCTGTATGAGTTCTCCGGAGCCTGCGCCGGTTGCGGTGAAACTCCATACGTCAAGGTGCTGACCCAACTCTTTGGCGAGCGCATGATAATCGCTAACGCCACGGGCTGCTCCTCCATATGGGGCGCCTCCTCCCCCACCACCCCCTACACGGTGAACAAGGAAGGCTGCGGTCCGGCCTGGGGCAATTCCCTCTTTGAAGACACCGCGGAATTCGGCTTCGGCATCGCCGCGGCCTACAAGCAGCGCCGTAACTATCTGGCCAAGGCCGCCGGCGAACTGGCCGCCGAGAAAGGCACGCCCGCCGAGTTGAAAAAAGCCCTGCTGGCCTGGATCGAGGCCAAAGACGATGCCGCAGGCTCCAAAAAGGCAGGGGACGAACTGCTGGCCGTCCTGTCCAGTGTGCCGTCCAGCCCCAAGACGGAAGAAATCTGGAACATGGCCGATCTCTTCGTCAAGAAGAGCATATGGGCCTTCGGCGGTGACGGCTGGGCCTATGATATCGGCTATGGCGGCCTGGATCACGTGCTTGCTTCCGGCGAGGATGTCAACGTGCTGGTGATGGATACCGAAGTGTATTCCAACACCGGCGGCCAGGCTTCCAAAGCCACGCCCCTCGGCTCCATCGCCAAGTTTGCCGCTGCCGGCAAGCGCATCGGCAAAAAAGATCTTGGCGCCATGGCCATGACCTATGGCTATGTCTACGTGGCCTCTGTGAGCATGGGCGCGAACAAGCAACAGGTACTGAAAGCCTTCAGAGAGGCTGAAGCCTACAAAGGCCCCTCGCTTATCATCGCCTATTCCCCCTGTATCAATCAGGGCATCATCAAGGGCATGGGCAGAAGCATGGAGCAAAGCAAGCTGGCCGTGGAATCCGGCTACTGGCCTCTATATCGCTTCAATCCCGATTTGGCGAAGGAAGGCAAGAATCCCTTCATACTGGAAAGCAAAGCGCCCGATGGCACGCTGCAGGAATACCTGGCCGGCGAAAACCGTTTTGCGGCCCTTGTCTCAATCGATCCTGAAGCTTCCAAAAAACTGCGTGCCGACCTGGAAAAATCCTACAATGACCGCTACGCTCAGTACAAGGCGCTGGCGGATCTGCCCGGTTTAGGCGAACAAAAGTAGCCCGTGATATATGCAGAGCAGCGGCCCAAAAGCCGCTGCTCTGCGTTCGTATACCGCAAAACAAAGGGTGCTCCATGCTCAGCAGCAGTCTGTATATTACCCCCACAGAAGCCCAGACCGGCAAATCCGCCATTGTGCTCGGCATGATGCAGCTCTTGCTGCGTCAGGTGCGCACGGTGGCCTTTTTCAGGCCCATTATCGGTGAACCCGTGTATTACGATCGAGATCACGACATTAACATGGTCCTGCAGCATTTCAAGCTTGCCCAGCCTTATCCCGACACCTTTGCCTACACGCTGGACGAAGCCCGTGCGCTGATGAACAGTGGTCAACGCACGGTATTGCTCGAAAGTATCCTGCAAAAATTCCGCGAGCTTTCCAATAATTACGACTTCGTGCTGTGTGAAGGCACGGACTTCATGTTCAAAGACGTGGCCTTTGAATTTGAACTCAATGCCGACATCGCCGCCAACCTCGGCTGCCCGGTTATGCTGGTGAGCAACGGCGCGCAAAAAAGCGCGGATGCAATCACCACCTCCACGCAATCCACCATGAATCTGCTGGTGGAAAAAGGCATTGACCTGGTAAGCGTTGTCGTCAACCGGGCTTCGGCAGACGAAGAAACGTACAAGGCCATCACCTCAAGCCTGACGTGCACACACTCCGTCCAACCCTTGATTTATGTGCTGCCGGACGATCCCGTCCTGGCCCGTCCAAGCGTGGAAGATGTGCGCAAGTGGCTGAACGCCCAAGTGCTGTATGGGCACGGACGTCTTGATGCCCTTGTGGGCGATTATCTGATTGCGGCCATGCAGGTGCATAACTTTTTGGATCATATCACCGGCGACAACCTGATCATCACGCCCGGTGACCGGGAGGATATCATTCTCGCCGCGCTGACTTCCCGGCTTTCCTCGGCATATCCGGAGATATCGGGCATTCTGCTTACCGGCGGCATCAATCTGACGCCCAATCTGCGCCGCCTGATCGAAGGCTGGGCAGATGTGCCTCTGCCTATTCTGCTGACTTCGAATCATACCTACAAGACCATACAGACCCTTTCCGCACTGTATGGCCGCATCAATCCCAGCGATGCGCGCAAGGTGAGCACCGCGCTGGGCGTCTTTGAGCGACATGTGGATCAAAACGCGCTGTCCGAACGCCTTATCGGGCGAAGCTCGACCAAAATTACGCCGGTGATGTTCGAGTTTGACCTCATTGAACGCGCCAAGAGCAACAAAATGCGCATTGTTCTGCCTGAAGGCGAAGAAGAACGCATCCTGCGCGCTGCGGATATCCTCAGACGCCGCAATATGGTGGACATTATCCTGCTTGGCAACGCGGATCGCATCGGGCAGAAGATTGCCGACCTCGGCCTTGATGTGGACGGCGTAACCATCATTCAGCCGGAGCATTCCCCGAATTTTGAAGACTATGCGACCACTTACGCCGAACTGCGCAAAAACAAGGGCGTAACCCTTGAACAAGCCCGGGACCGCATGCTTGACGCGTCCTACTTCGGCACCATGATGGTCTATAAGAACCACGCTGACGGCATGGTCTCCGGCGCTGTCAACACCACGGCCCATACGATCCGCCCGGCCCTGGAATTCATCAAAACCAAGCCCGGCGTTTCCGTGGTTTCCGGTTCCTTCCTCATGTGCCTCAAAGACCGCGTGCTCGTCTTTGCCGACTGCGCCGTCAACCCCAATCCCACCGCGCAGCAGCTTGCCGAAATCGCCGTCAGCACCGCCGCAACCGCCGAAGCGTTCGGCATTGAGCCGCGCGTGGCCATGCTCTCTTATGCTACAGGCTCTTCCAGCACGGGCGAAGATGTGGATGCAGTTGTCGAAGCAACCCGAATCGCCAGGGCAATGGTTCCCGATCTCATGATCGAAGGCCCGCTTCAGTACGACGCCGCCATTGATCCCGGCGTCGCCAAGACCAAGCTGCCCAACAACCAAGTGGCGGGGCAGGCCACGGTGTTCATCTTCCCGGACCTGAACACCGGGAATAACACATACAAGGCAGTACAACGCGCCGCAGGGGCCATTGCCATTGGCCCGGTGCTGCAAGGCCTTAACAAACCCGTGAACGACCTGTCACGCGGCTGTACCGTGCCTGATATCGTCAACACCGTCGCCATCACGGCCATCCAGGCCCAGGCGGGCAAACAGTAAGGAAGCTATGGATATGAAAGTACTTGTCATCAATGCCGGCTCCTCTTCCTGCAAATACCAGATGCTTGCAATGGAGGACGAATCCGTGCTCTGCTCCGGCCTTGTAGAGCGTATCGGCGAGCCCATAGGCGCGTTGATCCACAAGATTGCCCCCGGCACCGACAAAGAAAAAACCATCAAGCTGGAGCAGCAGTTTGCCACGCACGAGGAAGGCATGGAAGAGATGATCCGGCTGCTCATGGACCCACAGGACGGCGTGATCAGGGACAAAACTGAAGTGTTCGCCATCGGGCACCGCGTGGTGCACGGCGGCGAAGACGTCACCATGCCTACCCTCATTGATGCTAAGGCCAAGCAGATGATCCGCGACAATTTTATTTTTGCGCCGCTGCACAATCCCGCCAACCTCGTGGGCATTGAAGTCGCGGAAAAACTTTTTCCCGGCGTACCAAATGTGGGGGTTTTCGACACCGAGTTTGGCATGGGGATGAAGGCCGACGCCTTTTTGTATCCGTTGCCCTACAATCTGTATGAGGAACTGCGCATCCGCCGTTACGGCTTCCACGGCACCTCGCATAAATACATTGCCAGAAAAACGTCACAATTTCTCGGCAAAAAACCTGAAGACCTCAACAACATCACCTGCCACCTGGGTAACGGCTGTTCCATGTCAGCGGTACGCGGCGGCGTATGCGTCGATACCTCCATGGGCCTGACCCCGCTGGAAGGGCTGATGATGGGCACGCGCTGCGGTTCCATCGACCCGGCCATTGTGCCGTTCATCATGGACGCAAAGGGTCTGAGTGCTGGGGAAATCGACACACTGATGAATAAAAAGTCCGGAATTCTCGGGATTTGTGGCACCAATGACATGCGTGACGTGCATGCCAACCGTGAAAAAGGCGACACAAAGGCGCAACTGGCCTTTGATATGGTCGTGTGGCGCGCGAAGAAGCAGATAGGCGCGTACATGGCCATTCTGGGCCGCGTGGATGCCATCGTCTTTACCGCGGGCATCGGCGAAAATGATGCCTTTGTGCGCGAAGGCGTGTGCAAGGGCATGGAAACACTCGGCATCGTTCTTGACTCGCAAGAAAACAGCATCCGCAAGCCCGGCGCGCGCATGATCAGCACACCAGAGTCCGCGATCAAGGTACTTGTCATTCCCACGAACGAAGAGCTCGAAATCGCCCAGTCCACCCTGCAGGTGCTCGGGAAATGATGCCACGCGCCTTCCAAAACGGCGTCTTGCCGTTTTGAAGGCTCGTGGCATCAAATAATCCTTTTCCGGATTTGCGTGACCAGCATTTCACCGATGATGACGATGCTGAAGACGCACAGGAGAATAAGCGCCACCCTGTCCCAATGAAAAAGCGACAGAGCCGCGTCCAGAGCGAGGCCGATGCCGCCGGCGCCCACAAGGCCGATGACGGACGATTCACGTACGTTGATGTCCCAGCGAAAGAGGGTGATGGCCCAGAAGGCCGGGAGCACCTGGGGCCAATAGCCCTTGATGAAAATGCAGACGGGCGAGGCTCCAGCGGCGCGCAGAGCTTCAATGGGGCCGATATGGGCCTCTTCGAGAGCTTCGCCGAAAAGCTTGCCCACAAAGCCGATGGAGCGGATGGCGATGGTAATCACTCCTGCCAGCGGCCCGGGCCCGAAAATGGCCACGAACAAAAGTGCCCAGACCAGCACGCTGACCGAGCGCGAGGACACGAGCAAAAACATGCCGAACCAGTTGATGACGCGGTTGCTGCAAATATTGCGCGCCACCATCAGGCCGATGGGCAGGGCCATGCACAGGCACAGCAGGGTTCCGAGGGTGGCGATGTGTAGCGTGTCAATAAGAGGTTTATGTATTCCTGTGGGATAGTAGACAAAGTCTATCGGCCACATTCGCCGGAATAGGTCAAGCATCTGGACGGGCGCGTCTGCGAGAAATTCGGGGATGACCTCAATATTCTTCATGGATAGCGATACCGCCAAGGCGGCGGCGAAAAGCCAAAGGAAGCGGCTGATGCGTTCCCTGCGGGGCAGACGTTCCCATGTGCGCCCAGTTGTTTGCGGAGCGCTCATTGAAATTTTTCCTTCAACTTGAGCGCCAGCCACTCGGACCACATGACCGAGATAATGATCGCAATGAGAATGGTGGACACAAAATCGTAGTCAAAGCGCTGGAAAGCAGCGAACAGGGTGCCGCCTATGCCGCCCGCGCCAACGATGCCGAGCATAGTGGAGTTGCGCAGATTGACGTCGAGCTGATACGAGGAAAAACCGATGAAACGGTTAAGCACCTGAGGGAGCACGGCAAAGACGACCACGCTCATGAAAGGCGCGCCTGCGGCGCGCACGGCTTCCACGGGCTTGAACGAAATTTCCTCTATGGCTTCAGCGAAGAGCTTGGCGATAAAACCGATGGTGGCGAAAATCAGCGTCAGCACGCCCGGCAGAGGGCCGAAGCCCACGGCCTTGACGAAGAGAATGGCAAAAATCATGGGATGGAAGGAACGGCAGATAGCGATAAAGGTCCGCGTGGGCCAGGTGATCCAGGCGGGCATCATATTGCGCGCGGCGAGCAGCCCTATGGGCAGGGACAGCAGAATACCGAAGGCTGAAGCTATAATAGCGATTTCCAGAGACTCGATGAGGTCGGAAGCGAGAATGCGCCAGCGCGTGATATTTGGCGGGAACATGCTGCTGATGAAGCGGGCGCCGTTGTCCAGACCGCTGATGACCCGTTCGATGGAAATATCAAGATAATCAAACGCGTAGAAGAGGTAGATAAGGAGCAGCAGCCAGCCTATCCGCGCCTGCCAATTGGGCGAAAAGGGCTTGGGGCGCGCAACTGCGCCTATTGCAGCCATTCCTCGCCTCCATAGATGATCTTGAGGTGACTGTCGTCAAGTTCCTCAGGCGGACCGTCAAAGACCATAGAGCCTTCGGAAAGGCCAATCATGCGGGAGGCGAAGCGTTTGGCCAGGATGACGTCATGCATGTTCACCAGCACCGGCATCTGGCGGGACTGGCTGAGTTCGAGCAGCAGCTCCATAATTTCCACGGATGTTTTGGGATCAAGCGAGGCGGTGGGCTCGTCGGCCAGCAAGATTTGCGGCTGCTGCATGAGGGCTCGGGCAATGCCGACGCGCTGGCGTTGCCCGCCGGAAAGACTGTCGGCGCGTACGGTTACGAAGGCGCCAAGACCAACGTGATCCAGCAGTTCAAAGGCCATGTCGATATCTTCTTGAGGGAAGCTGCGCAGCCAGGCCCGCCACGCGGAAACGTATCCCAAACGGCCGCAAAGCGCGTTTTCCATGACGGAAAGGCGATCCACCAAATTGAATTCCTGGAAGATCATGCCGATGCGCCGCCGCGCCGCGCGCAAGTCGCTCCCTGACAGCTTGCAGATGTCAAGCCCGCCGATGCGAATGCTGCCGGACGTGGGTTCCACCAGACGGTTGATGCAGCGCAGCAGGGTGCTTTTGCCCGTGCCGGAAGGCCCGATGATGGCGGTGATTCCGACATCGGCAACGGATAGTGAGATGTCGCGGAGCACTATTTTGCCGCGCACGTATTCTTTCGATAAGCCGTCAATGACCAGCGCGTTTTGTCGGGAGGCCGGATTCGTCATGCTTGTTCCGCCGTTTCACATGGGCAGGCGCAAAAGGGTTTCCGGCGGACCCTGCCGCCAAAGCCGTTTTCATGCTTTGGCAGCAAGGTCGAAGCCGCTGTATTGCATCACGTTGGGGCGTTTTATTGTTTGGCCGGGGTGCCGGCTTCGCGCGCTTTTTTGGCTTGGGCCTCTTCCGCCGTGCGCATTTTTTCAAGGCCGGCGGCGTCGAAGGTATCGCCTGTCGCCTTGGCGATGAGCGCAACAATAGCCCAATCCTCCCTATAGGTGATGGGGAAGAAACGATCCGCGCCGCCGAAGGTCTTCTGCATTTCCGGCGTGAAACGGTATTCAAAGAAGGCGTCTTTAATTTTTTTCGCCAGATCCGGATGCAGGTCGTGAGCCAGACCGAAGGAGGATGTGGGGAAGATGCTGCTCTGCCAGATAATCTTGTAATCTTCGCCTTTGATACGTCCGGCATCGGCCATACGCTTGAAGACGTCCGACGCCACGCAGGCGGCGTCGTAGTCGCCGTAGCCCACGCCGAGAACGGACTGGTCATGCTTGCCGGAAAATACAATCTGGTAATCCTTGTCCGGAGTAACGCCTTCCTTGGGGAAAAGCGCCAGAGGGGCCAAATGGCCGGAATTGGAAGAAGGCGAGGTATGGGCAACCTTTTTGCCTTTCAGGTCAGCCAGGCTGTTCAAGGGACTGTTTGCCTTGGTGACAACGATCAGCCTATAGCCCTGAAATTCCTTTTCGTAGCCCTTGACCGCGATGGGCACATAGCCTGCCAGGTTGACGGCAAAACAGGTCGGGCCGGTGGAAAAGCCCGCGATGTGCAGCCTGCCGGAGCGCATGGCTTCTACTTCCGCCGAATTGGAGTGCACACTGTAATAGATGACTTTTTTGCCGGTTTTTGCTTCCAGGAATTTCATGAAATCGGAAAAGGCGTCTTTGTACACCGCAGGGTCTTCAACAGGGGTGTAGGTGAAAACAAGGGTGCCGGGGTTTTTCCATTTGGCGGGATCTTTGGGGAGATCGGCGGTGAGAGTGCCGTCTTCGTCGCAGTACATCTGATCCAGATCGCCGCGATTTTTGCAGGCGTCAGCAGCAGAGGCCAAGCTTGCGCAACAGGCAAGCATCGCCAGAACCATCAGCAGGGCAAGGCATCTTCTCTTCATGGATTCCTCCTTGAGATACTAGGGATAAAAAACTTATAGCGTCAGGCGGAACTTCTGTCGACAGCTAAAAAGCACGTATTGGCCATGGTGCTATTTCCACCAGGAGGCATCAGGCCCTGCGAACCACCATGCGTTATGATCCGTTTCGGCTATAAGCCGGGCAAGTTCTTGCCCTACCGGCGTGCGCAGGCGGTGCAGCGCGCAGTCGAGCCAGGCGGCGGCAGCCTTGTTGCCAAGATCAAGTTCGCGTTTGAGGTTGAGGATCAGATCCAGCGCGTCCGCATCATGGGCCAGCTTCGCCTCTGGACTGTCATTGTTTTCCAGTTCATCCCAAAAAGACAATACATCCTCGGCAAGGCCGGTGCCGAAGGCAGCGTCTTCCAAAGCCTTGCGCGGCAGGGTTTTGCCATAGATGCGGTTGACGTAGTTGAGATCGCCCGTGCGCGCTTCCGGCAGGTCGTGGAACAGGCAGATAAGCGCCGTGCGGGGAGCGTCGGCCCCGGCCATGCGGGCCAGTGCCCAGCCGATGACGGCGGTGCGGAAGGAGTGTTCGGCAACGTTTTCCTTGCCGGAACCAAGAAACTGATATCCTGTGCGGGGCGTGAAGCGCAACATGCCGGCTTCGTTAAAAAAATCCACAATGCGCTGCAAACGGCCGCGATTCTGGATGTTCTGCGTGGCGTCGCAATCGGACATGGCGCTCTCCTTTCAGCCTTCATAATCTGAAAAAAGCCGCCTGTAAACGTGGCAACCGGGACAGCCGAAGCTGCCCCGGTCATGCATTGTTGGTGTGTGTGCCGGTTTTATCCGATGAGGTTCAAAGCCATTCTGGGCAGGGAGTTGGCCTGCGCCAGCATGGACACCGCCGCTTGGGAGAGGATTTGGTTGCGCACGAAATTGGTCATCTCCGTGGCCACGTCCACGTCCGAGATGCGCGATTCGGCCGCTTGCAGGTTTTCCGCCTGAATGGTCAGGTTGATAACCGTATTCTCCAGACGGTTCTGCAAGGCGCCAAGGGCCGCGCGGATCTTGTCCTTGGAAACAATGGCCTCGTTGACGGCGTCAAGCGCCAGCTGCGCCGCCTGTTGGGTGGAGATGGCGAAGCCGTCGCGACCAGGTAAGGTTTCGTTGCCAAGGCCAAGGGAAGAGGCCGTGGCGGAGCCTATGTTGATGTAGTAATAGTCTTCCGCCGATTGGTTCGACGGACCGAAGTGGATCTTCAACTCGCCTACGGCTTTGAGTGCGCTGCCGTCGTGGTCGCCGGTAAGGGTGCCGTCGAGCAGCTTGACCCTGTTGAAGTTTGTCTGGTTGGCGATACGGGTGATTTCCGAAGCCATGGCCTGATATTCCGATTCGATCATCAGGCGCTGGGTGGAGTCGTAGGTGCCGGTGGCGGCCTGTTCCGCCAGTTCCTTCATGCGGATGAGCTTTTCGTCGATTACCTGCAAGGCGCCGTCCGCGGTCTGGAGCAGGGAGATGGCGTCGTTGGCGTTGCGTACGCCCTGCCTGTAGGCCGCAATGTCGGCGCGCATGAGTTCGCGGATGGCAAGGCCCGCGGCATCGTCCGCCGCAACGC
>Ga0209737_10001475_pt1 | contig 16868 bp, 12 predicted proteins | sample TergutCu122P3_FD_187284 | JGI IMG/M metagenome (GOLD analysis project Ga0209737, IMG submission 187284) | Cubitermes ugandensis P3 segment gut microbial communities from Kakamega Forest, Kenya - Cu122 P3 (SPAdes) (version 2) | ecosystem: Host-associated > Arthropoda: Insects > Digestive system...
GAAATCTCTGACAGAGTGTGCCATTGTAGACATACTGAATGAGCTCCGTGCCTGAAGCAGGGTTTGCTCCTAAGACATCGAGGTATTTCCCTGAGTGGCTTGCTCGTATGGTAAAGATGTCACCGTCTATGGGCACATCAGAGCGGGGTGTCTTCACTTCTTCGAAATACCAGCTCTGGTCAGCCCCATTACCCCATATACACTGCTTTACAATCTCTCCCCACACAATGCTGCCGGCAAGAATAGTAAGCACACTTGCATTTGCTGATGACTTGGTGGTTATCCTGTATCCGCCACCCTCATTGGGTATGATCTTGAATTTCTGGGCATCTGTTGCATTTGCCGAAAAGATCTGAAGCACTGCCCCATAGGCTGGGCTGTTTGCGGTTATGTCAAGGCGCATGGATGGGGCAACTGAAGGTATGATTGAAAAGTACCCATCGCCTGCGTCCACCAGTGTAAACTGCTGAGCTAATGTCCCATTAAACCCGTACTGTGTTACAGGCGTGCCCGCAGTACTTTGTCCTCCCTGTACATCCATGTACAATCCAGAGTTAAGGTTTCTGATGAAGTAGGTCTTATCAGCAGATATCGCACTTGTCATCTGGGATGCGGCAAAGACCTCTGAGCTGATGGGGTTTCCCTTTGCGTCATAGTTTATGCGGTAGGTAATACCTTCAGCTGAATCTGCCCTGGTGATGTTTTTGTTGGCGTCTCTGTGGTATTCGTATCCAGAGCCATTGGGGTTTATTATCTTTGAGATGTGATTGCCGTTGTACTCGAAGGTAGATGCTGCTGCGGCAGCGCTTTCTGCTGATGTGAGCTTGCCTTGGTTGTCGTAGGTGTAGGCGTACGCGTTGTCACGATAAATGAAGACATCGTCGAAGTAGGCGGTATTGGCACTGTTCATGTAGTGCAGCCAGATGCGGATGTCGCTGTAGGGTTTTTCTGCCCTGGCGACATCCAGTATGTGCTGCCAGTCTTCGATGTTTTTGTTGAAGGAACAGTCATGTGTCTTACCCGTACCGTCGGTGTACATAAATGTCAAGGCGATGGAGTAGTCTGCGCCGGGCACACACTGCGCCTTCGCCCATCCTCCGAAGGTGTAGACGTCCCCTGCGCTTCCCGAGACGCCCAGGGAATACATCTTGTACGAACTACCGAAGTTGCCAGGCAGCGAATAACTTGAGGTGCCCGTGTGCGCAACCGAGCTGTTCCCCTGCCCCCGCTCGAAACCAGAATCCCAAAACAGGTTCAGGTTACCAGGAGCCTCTCCTTCAACGAGAGAAAACCCCGAAGCATTGATTGTGCCTGATAACGTGTTTCCCCCTCCGTTTCCCCCTCCTCCGCTTCCTGTGGAGCTAACAGCTCCAAACCCCACACGGGTTACAGATACTCCAGCGGGTAAGACGAAGGTGTGATTTAGGTATTCCCAGCCATCGTTTAAACTTGGATTAGTGGTGCCTGTTAATAGTTTGGAATAGGTTGTGCTTCCATTGCTGAGTGTCACAGCAATTCCTGCGTTCATGCCTTTTACATTTGTTGTCTTGAAATAGCCTGAGATGGTGTATGTCTTTCCTGATGGTAGCGGTAAGTTGTCTTGTGCTGCAACACATGTAGTGCTAGTAATTTTTGATGAGACCTTTATTTCTAATGATCTGGCACCTTCGAATAACACCGTGGAACTAACATAAGCATTTGTAGATCCTCCAACAAACGTCCAACCAGGATAGTTATATAGACCAAATTGATAAGTACTAATTCCAAATACGGGATTAACAATGTAGTTTATCTGCGTTTTTCCTGATGACGCCGTGCCGATAAGTGAGTTGTTCGCCCAGCCAGGTGTGTTGGTGAATTTTTGCGATATCGCCATGCCGTCTGGGTTGTAGGCTCCAGTGGTATTGCCGTGTGTGTTGAACTGGTAGGTTTCTTTGTTGGTGGGCTTTAAGATGTCGGTGTAGGTGACCTGAAGATATCCTGTCTGGGCGATGGTGTATCCCTGGCCGAGCGTGCCGTCTGTGGCAACCTCTCTTGCTGCTGTGTAGTTTGCGGTCGTACCTGCGGTGTAGTTGATCTTGGAGTTGTCAACTCCGATAACCTGGGTAAGCTTACTGGTGCCTGACGCGTAGACGAACTGTGTGAAGGTGCCATCCGCATAGGTGATCTTGGTGAGGTTATCCCCTGTGTAGGTGTAGGTGGTTGCTCGACCAGCAGTGTCTGTTATGGATGTCAGACGCTTGAGGGTAGCTGAGCCTTCTGTGTAGTTAGCCCAGTTAAGCGTGACAGTTCCTGCAGCTGTGACGATCGAGGAGAGATAGTTGTCACCTCCACCCGACTTGTTGTTTGCGCACGGCGAGTAGTTGAGTGCCGTGGTGTTCCCATTGGTATCTACAACTGACCTGAGGTTTCCCCATGTATCGAAGTTAAGCTTTGTTCCGTCCTTTGTGGTCAGGCGATGGTACTCGTTGTGGATGTCTGCACCGACGAAGCTGTAGGTAAGCCCCAACCCATCCTCGTCTTTGTTGTGAAGATCGGCTGGCACCGAAGAGTGTGTGCCGAAGATGTAGTGTTCAGTGCCGTCTCCATCGATGTATATCCAGGGCCATCTGTCCCTGAAGAGCTGATCCCCTCCCAGGTTAGGTGTAAGGCGCTGTACCATGGAGAGGTTCCAGTTTTGTCCCACACGACCGGCATAAAGCCCTGGGTTAGAAGACGTCGGGTAGGTGGCTCTGCTGTTTGAGTTGTAGATATGAGAGAGGTAGATGGAATTCACTCCTGCATCAAATGCGATGTCTTGGTGTACCCAGGTAAGGGTCTGGTTGAAGTCTTTGATGTAGCCAACACCTGAGCGACCAAGGCTTTGGGTGTGTGCTGTCCAGGCGGGCTCTAAGCCTATGGTGTTTCTGTACTCGATGGATAACACCGGATAGTAGGAAGTCGGGATATAAGGATAGTTTGAAGAGTAAAACTGTGCTCTCCAAAGAACTGACTCATCAGCAGCTTTAAATACTATCCCGTAGTTTGGCGATGTCCCCTGGTACCACCTGTATGCTGCCTTGGTAATGTCCCAGAGTACTCGGTCAACATAGTTTTTGGAGGTGATGGTCTGATAGTCAAGTACCTCTCCTCTGGACGGTTCAGCAAAAGGAGAGATGGTTGATGCATTCCAGTCAGAAAGTATCTGATGTGCAGTTACATTGGCAGGTACAGCCGGGCTTACCTGATAGGCATACTGCACCAAGCCTATTTTGGCAGATATGATGGTGGAAGAAGCAGGAAGTGCGGGAAGGGCTATCTTTGTGTACATATGGCAGATGCCGTAGTATCCTTCATGCCCTACATACATAGATCCATTAGAAAACGTGGTGTACCATCCCCAGTATTGGGTATGGGTAAAGCCCTGGGTGATGTTTTGTATGTAAAGCTCTGAGGTGATGATGGGATCAATTCTTACTGGATAGATGCGCTCGCTGTCTTCAAGCCACTTTCTGTCAGCTGTAAGCTCGACTTTGATGGTGCCTTTCTCTTCTTTGAGTATGGTAAGTGTCAATCCAAAGGAGACGTTGTTTTGCGCATCTATCATCTGAGGGGCAGATATTGTCCAGATTATCTTGCCGGCATCGTTGACAAGGATGATGGTCTGGGCATCTTGCTGCTTAGCTGTGAGGTTACCTATCTGGTAGGTGATGGTGTAGGTAGAGTCAGCCAATCTGTTATCAAGCACGATGTTTTCTTTAAGCCCTACAGGAGAAGAGATGTATTCTAGGGACACTCCCTTCGTGATGTCTTTATAGGTGACTTCATCTGTCAGTTTACTAAGGGCAATAAAGCGATCATTGCCTTCAAGTGCTGGCATCTCTTTGTCTGTTTTGGTGGGGGTGATTGATCGCACTTCAGGTGTGCTGGTTATCTGAGGAGCGGTGACAGGTGTGGTTGCTGGAGTGCTGCCTGGCGTGCTACCTGAGGTGCTACCTGAGGTGCTGGCTTGATTTGTGCCGTCAGTGCTGTCTGCATCAGCGTCAGCGTCATCGTCGGCATCTGCGTTGTTGGAGTCGATATCAAGCGCATCTGCACTACCTGACAAGGCACCTTCAGAAGTATTTCCCATATCACCTGCATGAGCATCTGCAGCATTAACCTCATCTCTTAGCGGCACCATGTCATAGATCCATGTTATGGGGTGTGCTCCGTCACTGAGGAAAACTCCGCTGCCATCAGTCATGTCCTTTGGCAATACGAAGTCAAATGAAGAGCGTGTTGCCTCAAGTCCTCTGGAGGTTTCAACCAAGGTATTGTCAAAATCAACAAGAATGCCTTCGTCGTCTTCAAAATGTATGGGGATTTGGTAATCTGCTGCAGTATAGCTTCCGTCAATGTTGCGGAAATGCTTGATGGTTATCTCTCGCAGGTCTATTGCCTCTCCTACGATATAGGGAGCTTCTTCTGTGTCTTTAGCTAAAGCAATCAGCTCAAGGAGCTCTTCTTCTGTAAGGCTTTCAGTGTTTGAATTCTCAGGTATTGCGCTGGGGTTTCCGTATTCATCTGTTGCGAATACCTGAACTGGAGTCATGGTCAATAGAAGGGCAAGCGTGCAGATGACCGATATTGCTTTTTTGAAGTAGTTGATTTTGCGCGTGCGCGAAGATGTCTTTTTCTGGATAGCTTTCATGATGCCTCTCCTTATAGAGTGCCCCCCTTGGTGATATTGTTGAATGATTTAACACTATCATAGAACATGCTTTTGCACAACAAGTTTTGTCAAAAACACTTTGGCTGTATTGCTTGGGAATTACCCTTGGAAATTACCGCTCAGACCTTTCCCGCCATTGTAGATCCTTGGCTGTCGCTCAGGATAAACTCTGCGAAGCAATCTAGAGGCAAAAGCTGCAACTCTCACGCTAGATTGCCACGTCGCGCTACGCGCTTCTCGCAATGACGAGGGAAGCAACCCAGCTGGGATTATGCGGGTGTGTAAATCGGTTTCAGGTTAAGTAGGTTCGGGTTTTGATGTTGGCTTCGGCGAGCATGTCTTCTGTGAGTTTGTCGGGATAGGATTCTTCAAAGATGATTTCGCCGATTCCAGAGTTGATGAGCATCTTTGCACAGATGATGCATGGCTGTGTTGTGCAGTAGACGCTGGCTCCGTTTATGGGAATACCGTATTTGGCAGCCTGGATTATTGCGTTCTGCTCAGCGTGGAGTCCACGGCAGAGTTCATGTTGTTGTCCGCTGGGAATTCCCAGTTGTTCGCGAAGGCATCCTCGTTCGAGGCAGTGGTCTATGCCCTGTGGAACGCCGTTGTAGCCGGTTGCAAGGATGCGTTTGTCTTTTACCAGTATGGCTCCTACTCGTCTGCGCGTGCAGGTTGCACGGCGAGCGACCTGATGTGCGATTTCCATGAAGTACTGATCCCAGCCGGGACGAGGATCCATTGTTTCTCCTTACAGACTGTGTTTCAGGGTATCCAGCTAACTACTTGGTGCCGAAGATTCTGTCGCCTGCGTCACCGAGACCGGGGACGATGTAGGCGTGATCATTGAGATACTCATCGATAGCGCAGGTGTAGATGTTTACGTCAGGATCGGCATCGACAACTGCTTGAATGCCTTCTGGGGCAGCTATGATGACAAGGAGGCGTATCTGTCTGGAAGGAACGCCCTTGCTTTTCAAAAGTTCAATCGCTGCAGTTGCAGAGCCGCCGGTGGCAAGCATGGGATCTACTATGAGCACTTCTCTTGTGTCGATGTCATCAGGCAGCTTGCAGTAATACTCGATGGGAAGATGGGTCTGGGGATCTCGGTAGATTCCGATGTGTCCAACCCTTGCAGCGGGGATCAACTCAAGCAGGCCTTCCACCATGCCGAGGCCAGCCCGTAGTATTGGCACTACGGCAACCTTTCTGCCTTTCAGTGTGTAGGCAGTGGTTTTGCAGATAGGTGTTTCTACGGTGATGGGCTCGAGTTGAAAATGTCGCGTTGCCTCATAGCCGACAAAGATTGCTAATTCTTTGACAAGCTCTCTGAACTTTTTACAACCAGTGTCTTTGTTGCGCAATATCGTCAACTTGTGCTGCACCATGGGATGATCTATAACGATTACCTTCTTTGAATAGTCGGGTATTGCTACATTGCTGTCTGCCATATCTGTCCTTCCCTCGACTGTCTTTCAGTATCCGGCATACAGAGGATGAATTGCGAGCAGTTCACAAACTTCCTGCTTTACCTCATTCATCAACTTGGTATCCTCATGCCCATACACCACCAGAGCTATGAGTTGCCCAACACGAAACGCCTCCTGCTCATTAAAACCACGTGTGGTCATGGCGGCTGTACCTACGCGGATACCGCTGGTCACAAACGCTGAGCGGGTCTCGTTGGGAATGGCGTTTTTATTTACGGTGATCCCAACGGACTCAAGAACTTTCTCGGCATCCTTACCAGTAATATCAGCGGAGCTGAGATCTACCAACGCAAGATGATTGTCCGTGCCGCCTGAGACAAGCCGGAGTCCTCCTTCAACCATCGCATCTCCCATCGCCTTCATGTTGATGATGATCTGGCTGATGTATGTCTTGTACTCAGGTGTCAGTGCTTCTCCAAATGCCACGGCTTTTCCGGCAATGACATGCTGCAGAGGGCCTCCCTGCGATCCGGGAAAAACAGCCTTGTCGATCTTTTGTGCTATCTCTTCGTTGTTGGTGAGGATAAAACCTCCGCGAGGGCCACGAAGCGTTTTGTGAGTAGTTGAGGTAATGACATCTGCGTAAGGCACAGGTGATGGGTGGGCGTCGCCTGCAACAAGACCAGCGATGTGCGCCATATCAACCATAAGGTAGGCGCCGATTTCTTTTGCAATTTGTGAGAATCCTTCAAAGTCAAGTATTCGAGGATACGCGCTGGCTCCTGCTATGATCATCTTTGGTTTGTATTCATGAGCTATGCGCTCAACCTCGTTCATGTCTATGCGCTCAGTTATGGGGTCAACCCCATATTCACACATGTTATAGATCAGGCCACTGAAATTCACCGGAGCACCGTGAGTGAGATGGCCTCCATGCGCACGGTTCATGCCCATCACGGTATCTCCAGGCTTAACCAGGGCCATGTAGGCAGCGAAATTCGCACTGGCTCCACTATGGGGCTGAACATTGGCATAACCGGCACCAAAGAGCAACTTTACGCGCTCAATGGCAAGTGACTCTCCCCTGTCGACAACATGACAGCCGCCATAATAACGTTTTCCTGGATAACCTTCGGAGTATTTGTTGGTAAGAATGCTTCCAACCGCCTCTAGTACTGCGGGGGAAGTAAAGTTCTCAGAAGCAATGAGCTCTATCTGAGTGCGCTCACGCTCCATTTCTTCGTTGATGATCTGGGCAACTTCCGGATCCTGTTTAAGCAGATGATTGGGGGTCATCGTCAGCCTTTCTTCGTTCAGTGGTTACTTGGTGATGCATTACACCTGTTCGTATAGTATAGCGTGCTCCAGTATTCTTCAATGCTTGCTTAAAAGCTCTTCAAAAGCCTTTATCTTGTCTACTCGCACAGCATGTCGTCCCTCTCCAAACGATGTGGAAAAGAACTTTCGCAGGATTGTTTTGTTTGTCTCGAAGTCAACAAAGCGTCCGGATATAGCAATGATATTTGCATCATTATGCTCTCGGGCAAGCGCTGCAAACTCTGGAGTTGTTACGTTGGCTGCCCGAATGCCTGGGAACTTGTTCGCGGTAATTGCCATGCCAATGCCTGTTCCGCACACCAGTACACCGAGCTCGGCTATGCCGGTGACTATTTCATCAGCTACTCGCTTGGCAAAATCCGGATAGTCAACAGGATCGTTTGTGTAGGGTCCGAGATCGTGAATATTGACCCCGCTCAGCAACATCCAGCTTACCAGTTGCTTTTTCTGGTCGTAGCCGCCGTGATCACTTGCAATTGCTACGGTTAAGTCCTTCATCTTTCTCCTCTCTTCCTGTCACTTGCTCTTATCAGGGTGCCGCTTCGCGGCATGATCCTTCGGGCTATGGCCCTCAGGATGACAAACATGGCCCTCAGGATGACAAAACTGGCAACAGAGTTCCTCTCGCGTAATGGCGCCTTGTCTGATGATTTGTGGTTTTTCTTCCAGACAAGAAACGATGGTAGAAGCGTATTTCTTTTCACACACTCCCCCATCTATTGCCAGCTCAACAGCCTCTATAAGGTCGGCGTCAACATCTTCCAGGAATATGGGTGGCTCATGTCCCTGTTTATTTGCACTCGATGCTGCCAGTGGCACACCGAGCTCACGTATTAACTCCAGCGCTATAGGGCAGTCTGGAGCACGAAGTGCAATGCTGCCATCGTAAGCCCTGAATTCTTCGGGCACGGCAGCTGAGGCTTTAACGATGAGAGTGAGTGCGCCCGGCCAGTGCTTTTCAGCAAGTCTGTAGGCATAGTCAGGGACTTCTGCCCCATAAACACCCAGATCTTTAACACTCAATACAAGCCAGGGTATTGCCTTATCCGGATCTCGCTCCTTGATCTGATAGAGAGCGTTGAGCGCCTCTGCATCTTTGACGGCTACCCCGATACCATAGACTGTGTCGGTTGGAAAGACCAGCGGCGCTGAGTTTCCAGCAATCTCAGCAGCCTGCTTAATCAAATCATGCTCAGGTTCATGCGGGTTTATCGTAAGTACACGGACAGCCTTACTCATAGCTGCGATCCTTGAGTGTGCGCTCTACTTCCCTCTTGCTGTCTCTGGCAGCCATGGACTGCCGCTTGTCGTAGAGTTTTTTCCCACGGGCTAAAGCAAGCTCCACCTTGACCTTGCAGTTTTCGGCGAAATACAGCGACAGTGGCACCAGGGCCATGCCTGCCTGTTGCACCTTGCTCTCAAGGTATCGGATCTGCTTTTTATGCATCAACAATCTGCGATTACGATCAGGATCCACGTTGGAGCGATTCCCATGGCTGTATGCCTTGATGTGCAGGCCCAGTAACCAGAGCTCGCCGTTTCGCACCATTGCATAGGTGTCGGTAAGCTGACCGCCGCCTTCCCTCAGTGAGCGAACCTCAGTGCCGGTGAGTTCTATTCCGGCTTCAAAGGTCTCATCTATGTGGTAGTCGTGATAGGCCCTGCGGTTTTTGGCTATCGTTTTATTTTGGCGTGAAGTCAATCTGATCATCCAAATCCAGGACAAACTGCGTAAGGATTTTAACAGCAGCATCCAAATCGTCAAGCTTCAGTACCTCTGTTGGGGTGTGCATATATCTGAGCGGAATCGAAAGCAAACCGGCAACCTTACCGCCGCGTGATACCTGTATCGGGTTTGCGTCGGTGCCTGTTGCCTTGGGCTCCGCGCTGATCTGATACGCTTGTTCCGTCTTCTTTGCGGCAGAAACCAAAAGCTCAAAGAGCACCGGGTTGATGTTGGGGCCACGAGCGATAAGCGGCCCTTTCCCGCATACAGCTTCACCATAAGAGGTTTTGGAGATCTGTGGGTAGTCGGTAGCATGCCCAACTTCTACGCTGATCCCAATATAGGGGTCAATACCATAGGCGCTCGTAATACCTCCGCGAAGACCTATCTCCTCCTGCACGGTACCTGCTGCAATGAAATCTCCCTGAGCGCCGCCTGCCTTCTTGATCTCTTCAAGTACGCGGGCAGCTATCCATACTCCGATCTTATCATCAAAAGACCTGGCTACAGCAAAACCGTCTCCAAAACATTCAAAGCCTACGCCATAGGTTATGGGATCCCCTATGCGAATCTGGGCGCGTGCTTCCTTTGCGGAGAGCCCAACGTCGATGAACAGCTTGTCAATCTTGGTAACAGTTTTTCGGTCGTCTGGATCAATCAAATGTATGGGTTTTCGTCCCATGACACCACGAAGCACTGAGTGTTTGCCCTCACCGGTCGCGTGTACGTCAACGCGCATGCCAGGTAGAATGGCAGCATCGATGCCACCAATGGAGTCAAAGCTGATGAAGCCGTCGTCGTCGATATACTTGACCATCAGCCCGATTTCATCGATGTGACCAGCAACCATGACGCTCGGTGCCTTTCCCTTTCCTTTCAGTGTGGCATGAACGCTGCCCAAGACATTGGTCTGAATGCTGCTGGCGCTAGGCGCCAATCGTTTGCGCAGCAAATCAGCCGCCGGTACTTCATATCCACTGGGAGAGGGGGCCTCGGTCAGGTTCCTGAGAAACTCGAGGTCTTTCCTGTTCATTTTGAGTCCCTTCTGTATATCATGTTCAGGCTATCACAAAGTGCAGCTTTGCGCGCCTGGTATCAACGGTTTTAAGCTTTACCATAAGCCTTTGTCCGAGCCTGAAGCTATCCTCGGTGTATGGGTTGTGGTAACGATGTCGATCTGCGTCATAAACACAGCCTCTGGGTAGATTCTCACGTGATACGAAACCCTCAGCTGTTGTGGTATCTTCACGGACGAATAACCCTGCTGAATTCAAGGAAACCACCGTGCCCATGAAGGTCTCACCAACTCGTGGGAGCAGGAATTCGCAGAGCTTGAGTGTGGTCGCCTCACTGGAAGCACGCTCAGCTTCGTATTCCTTCTCGGTTGCATGTTCACATATCCAGTTCAGTTGCCCGCGCATACTTTCTGAAGGCTCTTCTCCGTTCATTTGATGCTTGAGGAGGCGATGTGCCATCAAGTCGGGATACCTCCTGATTGGCGAGGTAAAGTGTGTGTAAGCAGAAGAAGCCAGTCCAAAATGTGTTGAGAAAAAGGTGGCGTAACGCGCGCGTTTCATTGCGCGAAGCAAAAGGCTGCTGATGAGATGGTACTCCGGTTTATCTCTGTTTTCCTCCAGTATGGCTTGAATTTCATGTGAGCTCTGTGGGGCACCCTGGTTTGTATAACCAAACTCCTGAAGTATACCAATCAACTCATCAAGCCTTTCCGGATATGGTTTCTCATGAATGCGATAAACCATAGGCTGCTTAAGCTTAAGCATATATGAAGCCACCTGCTCATTTGCTAGTATCATCGCCTCTTCAACAATGGCTGTAGCATCTGTTTTTGTGCGAAGGATCACCTGCTCAGGTTGCTTCTTTTCGCCAAGTATCAGCTTGGCCTCTACGCTTTCAAAGTCAATCGCGCCCTGTTGCAGGCGTTTTTGGTACAGCTTCTGTGTGAGTTTTTTCAGTGACTGTAATCTGGAAAGAATCTCTGGATCGCAGGCTTCCTGCACAGTTTTTCCAGAATTGTCAATCAACCGCAATACCTCGTCATAACTCATTGCGGCGGAAGAAAAAATCATCGAAGGATAAAACTCCGATGAGGTGACCCTCCCGTCTTTATCAACGAACATGTCTATGGTCAGTGCAGCCCTGTCTTCTCCGGGCCGCAGTGAACAGAGATTCTCAGAGAGCTGCGAGGGTAACATGGGGATAACTCGATCAGGCAGATAGACACTGGTTGCCCGCCTTCGTGCATCAAGGTCAATAGCGCTGTCCCAGTCAACATAGGCGCTGACGTCGGCTATGTGAACTCCCAGACGCATTACCCCATGTACGTAATCAAGCGACAGGGCATCATCGTAGTCTTTTGCATCCGATGGATCGATGGTGAAAACGCACCTGTTGCGCAGGTCGCGTCTTAAAAGCGCAGCTCCAGTTTTCTCCAGTGTCAGTGGTACGAGTCTTTCCGCCTCCTTAAGGGCAGCATCAGAAAACCCGGTCTCGATTCCGTGTTCCCGAATGATAACCTCAATGCCAACGTTCTGGTCGTCTTCATGGCCCAGTACTTCTTCGATATATCCCAAAGCAGCCTCATGCCGCGAGGGATATCCGGTAATACGCAGCACAACCAGATCGCCATCCCTGGCTGAAAGACCCGTATGAGCCTGAGGATCCAAAAAGAAGTCGTAGTTGATTCGATCGTCGAGTGGAACCACCACTCTGAGCCCCTGTGTGCGGTGAAGTCTGCCTACAACCGTTTTGTGTGACCTCTCCACAACCCGACGAACACAGCCTAGCATTCCTCTGCTTTTTTGGGCAGACCCTGGATGCGGATGATGTGTGGTTGAATATGATGGCTCCTGTTTCCTTCTGGCTTCAAGCGAACGAAGCCTCACAACCTCTACGGTATCACCGTCCATCGCACCACGGAGATAACTGCGCAGTACAAAGTACTCACCTTCTGGAGTATCAACAAATCCATATCCTTTGGAACTGATGCTGATCTGGCCAAGGCTTACCGGGCTGAGACCACGTCTTCCCTTGCGTTTGCGCCTTGACATAGATGCCTACCCGCTTTTACTCATGTGTAGCTTGCTCTCGCAATACTTCAAGCGCTGCATCCAACTGTGAATCCACAGCCGGACGATACTTATAACTGCCACTCGTTATCATGTCGGTAAGACCAGGAATCTCCACATCGCTGGTATAGGGTACAACGACATCCGGAGTAACGCCTACTCCATCAATCGCCTTACCCTTGGGACTCATGTAATGGGCGATGGTATATCTGATAGCGCCACCCCAACTCAATTGAACAATATCCTGAACAGTTCCCTTACCAAAGCTCTGTTCGCCTACTATCAAAGCCCGTTTGTAATCCTGGAGAGCCGCTGAGACTAATTCCGACGCTGAGGCAGACTCCTCGTTGATAAGCACAACCAGTGGTAAGTCAGTTACTGTGTTTCCGTTGACTGCTCTGGTTTTCACACCTTTTCTGTCTTCGATCTGCACAACAACACCATCTGATAGGAACAATGAGGTCACTTCAATAGCCTGGCTGAGATAGCCTCCAGGATTACCTCGCAAGTCAAGGATAAGAGATTTTGCGCCCGCAGATTCGAGCTTGGCGATTGCACTTCGAAGATCGCTGGCACTATGCGAATTGAATCTACGTAGATAGAGATATCCGACCATCTGTCCATCGTATTCAATCATCTGAGTGATGACGGTTGGAATAATAACGCTCCGAACTGTCATTACCGTTTCTCGCTCGGCCCCATCTCGCTGCCATAATATGGTTACGCTTTCCCCGGATGGACGGCGAATCGTCTCTGTGGCTTCTGATAACGTCCAGGCTTTATACACACCGTCTACTGCGAGTAAAACATCACCGCTCTTTATGCCGGCAGCATAAGCAGGAGAATTTTCATAGACCTGTGCTACAACTACTGCGCTATCTATTTGGGATAAAACAATACCGATTCCAGCATACTCTCCCTCTGAGCTCTGCTGGTATGCGTGATAGTCCTCAGGTGCATAGTAAAAGGCGTAGCGGTCGTTGCTGGTTTCCAGAAGTGCGTTGATGGCAGCTGTGGTTGCTGTGTCCAAATCGCCCTGGGTATAGCGATACAGTGATTCTGCATCCAGATATCGTGAGACTTCTTCTAAGCGAACCGCGAGTTGTTTTGTGGTAACTTCGTCTTCAGCAGAAGGAAGACTCAGGGTAAGTGAGTTTTTGAGACCCAGCATACTTGAGACATCGACAAGCCCGAGAAAAGCGCTGAGATTTCCGGCTGCAAAAATGATGAGGGCAACCGTCATCGAAAGAAGAAATATGGTCAGCCTTCTAAATAAATCCAATACTCTTCGCGGTTTTTTCCTGGTGTCTGGCCTGGGAGGCGCAAATACCACTCCTGTCAAAGCGGGTTCACTTTGTGATGTTGCTTCATCGACTGACAAACCTGCCGTCTGTTCCTTTTCATTGACAAGCTCTGTATGCCGGTCAGACTCTTCCTTCACTTACTACACCTTGAGATAGCGTCGCATTGAAAACAGTGAGCCAAACAAGCCGATGAGCAAACCGATCCCCAGCAGCATGACATAGATCATCCAGAGTTCTGTTTGGCCGATATTAACCGGCAACCAGGGAATACTCGACTGTATATTCACCAGAAAATAGTTACAGAGCAGAGAAACCACTCCTATTGCCAGGCCTGCTCCCACAATCGATTGCAGCGCCCCTTCCATAAGAAACGGGCCGCGAATAAAACTGTTTGAAGCTCCCACAAGCTTCATGATCGCAATCTCTTTTCGACGGGCGAGCACAGACAGGCGAATGGTATTGTTAATAAAAATCAGAGCTACAAAAACTTCGAGTAATACAAAGGCCAGGCAGACGTTTCGTATAGTACGTGCTATCTCAAACAGACGATCTATGATTTCCCTGCCGTATTTTATTGATTCGCCCGGTGTGTTCGGCTTATCTATTACAATCAAAAAGAGCCTGTGAGCCATAATCTCATCAACCACTGACTGTATGTTTTCAGGATTATTCAGGCGTATTTCAAGAGATGCTGGGAGCGGATTTCCATCAAGTGCATCTGCGATTGCGGCAGAAGACATCTCCTTGAAACGCTCCAATGCCTCTTCCTTACTCACGTATTTAACTTCCTTGACATCAGGCATCTCGCGGATAAACTCCTGAAAGTCCAGGCGATCTTCCTCAAAAACGTTGTCATGGAGAAATATCGTAATGGAGACCTGATCCTCAACCGACCTGATCATCTGATCGATGATCAATGAGGCTACCATGATGATTCCGATTACCAGAAGAGAGAGGAATATCGTGATGATGCCACCAAAGGTTGTTGAAAAATTCTTTTTCGCGTTGCTGAAAGCTTCCCGAATGAAATAGATTAGACTACGCATCTTCGCCGTACACCCCCTTATCCTGATCGCGGACAAGGTATCCGTTTTCCAGCTCAACAACGCGCTTTCGCAGCGAATCCACCATCTCTCTGTCGTGTGTGGCAACCAGTACTGTGGTTCCGGTGCGATTAATGCGATCCAACAAACGCATGATACCCAAAGAAGTCTGCGGGTCAAGATTACCTGTAGGCTCGTCACAGATCAGCAGAGGGGGACGATTAACGATGGCTCGCGCGATTGACACACGCTGCTGTTCTCCACCCGAAAGCTGATCGGGGTATTTATCGAGCTTATCCTCCAAGCCCACCAGGCGCAGCACCTCGGGAACCTGGGTGCGAATAATATGCTTTGACTTGCCGATGACCTCCAGAGCAAAGGCAACATTCCCAAAAGCTGTTTTGTTTGGTAGCAGCTTGAAGTCCTGATATACACAACCGATATTACGACGCAGGTAGGGAACGCGCCATCTGCGCATCTTGATTACATCCTCGCCCGCTACGGCAAGCCTTCCTCGGGTGGCAACAAGCTCGCGGTTTATCAGGCGTATAAAGGTTGACTTCCCGCTGCCGGAATGCCCAACCAGAAAGATGAACTCACCGGCGTTGATGCTTAATGAGACATTGTTGAGCGCTGGTTTATTTGGCTGGGCAGGATAAGTTTTTGAAACACCTTCAAAAACGATAACAGGGATGGTGCCTGTAACCTGTCGATTTTCCGCTGACCGTTTTGCTGCCTGTTTAATGGTTGGTAGTGTTGGATTTGATCGCTCGCGCTCGTGTATCTCACTGACAGAAATCCTCGGTGGATCCGGTTGCTCAACTGCTTCTTGCTTGAGCACTGCTGGCTGTGGATCTACGGGCACATCGTAATCAACGGTAAGAGGAGGCTGTGGATAGTCCGAGGATTCCTGTGCAAGAAGTTCGTCAACGAGCTGTGACGCGGTCATTTCAGGATTCACGCGTAATCCTGAAGAAACGTTTGTATCTGATTTATCCGATGATGAGATCATCTGATCAGGGCGCAGCACCTGCTGGGAACCTGGAAGTTCCCCGGAATGGTTTTCGTCAACCACTTTCACTCCGTTCGTTTAGTCAACAATCAATGCGGGAGCAGCGGTACCTTATACCACTACCCCGCCCCCTTGCATATATTTAGAGCCAGGTACTGGTAAAAAGCTACAGATATTGTACCACACTTTTGTAAATCGCCTGAGAGTCAAGACCATACTCCTTGAAAAGCTCGTCAAGTCCACCCGAGGTTCCAAAACGATCCTGCACGCCTACACAGGCTAGAGGTTTCGTCAGACATCCAGGGTTTCTGGCCATGAGCATCGCCACGGTTGACCCAAGGCCACCGATCACTGAGTGTTCCTCTGCGGTTACAACATAACCGGTTTTCCTGGCAGATTGCACGATCAGCTTCTCGTCCAGAGGTTTTAATGAAAAGACATCGATGACTTCTGCCTCAATGCCATCGGTTGCAAGCATTTCTGCAGCTTCGAGCGCACGTAAAACCTCTATTCCGCAAGCAACTATTGTCACATCCCTGCCGGATTTGAGAAGTCGTGCCTTTCCGATCTCAAACCTGTCTTTCTCCTGATAGATTCGTGGCACCTCAACACGTCCAAGACGAATATAAAAGGGCCCGGATGCATATGCGGCCAAACGTAAGGCTGCCTTTGCGGAATGGTAGTCCGCGGGGACAAGTACCCGCATGTTGGGAAGTACGCACATGAGCGCCAGATCTTCTACCATCTGGTGACTGCCACCATCAGGGCCCACACTGATCCCTGCATGTGTTGGGGCAATCTTCACATTGAGCTCTGAATAACAGACAGTATTTCGAATCTGATCGTAAACACGTCCCGTGCCAAAAACCGCGAATGAGCCGGTGAATACCGTTTTGCCTGCCAGAGACAGACCAGCCGCCACCCCTATCATGTTCTGTTCTGCTACACCCACATTCAAGTGGCGTGTGGGATCGACTTCTGCGAGTTTGGCGCTGGTTGTCGATCCAGAAAGATCAGCATCTACCGCATAGATATCTAAACCTTCATTCAAGAGTGCAACCAGGGTTTCGCCATAGGCGCTGCGAGTTGACCTGTAATCCATTAGCATACCTCCACTTCAGTTACACACAGTGGCTCAAGTTCGGCAAGCGCTTTGTCGCATAAGGCGGAGTTGGGAGCCTTGCCGTGCCACTCACACTGATTTTCCATAAAGCTCACACCTTTACCCTTAATGGT
>Ga0209737_10001477_pt1 | contig 16854 bp, 12 predicted proteins | sample TergutCu122P3_FD_187284 | JGI IMG/M metagenome (GOLD analysis project Ga0209737, IMG submission 187284) | Cubitermes ugandensis P3 segment gut microbial communities from Kakamega Forest, Kenya - Cu122 P3 (SPAdes) (version 2) | ecosystem: Host-associated > Arthropoda: Insects > Digestive system...
CCAAGGGAGAATTTGGAATACTTCTTCTCGATTGGATGATTGGGAGCCGTATGAGGTGAGAGTCTCACGTACGGTTCTGAGAGGGGCTTGAGGGGAAGTTCCTCAGGTCTACTTACTCGATCCCCTCGCGGCGTGACGAGAGCTCGAATATGAGCCGCAATAGACAACGAAATCTCATCTGCTCTATGTTCAGCATCGATCAACGTAAATCGTGCAGATTCTGCTTCTGCCAGTGCAAGAAATGCTTTCTGAAACTGCTCCAGCTGTTCAGTAGCTTCAAAACGATCTACTTCTCCCCGATGCTTTGAGCGTTCATATGCCTTCTTCGGATCCAATATCAATAAAAACGTATGATCAGGAGAGATCGTCCAACCAGCATGAATCGTCCTGAGAAACAGTCCAGGATCAGAGCAGACACCTGAGAGGGTTACCTGCTGGTACGCGAGTCTACTGTCATAATATCGATCAGATATAATGAGTCTATTCTTTTTGAGCCCTGGAATTATTATCTCATGAAGATGCTGAGCGTGATCGCTGGCAAATAAAAACGCCTCAGCATATGGGGAAATCTCTGGATATTCACTTGATTTTAGAATATTTCGAATGACAAGCCCTATTTCTGTACCTCCTGGCTCACGAGTCATAATAGGATTCAGATCAGAAAGGTGACGCTCAAGTTCTGCATGGAGTGTTGACTTGCCAACACCGTCTATTCCTTCAATCGTGATAAGCGTCATTTGGTACTCCATGAAAAAAGATCGGGTAGATATTTAAACCAGATCAAGTTACTTCCCATCTACTCGATCTTAAACATATTCACTTGTCCTGCAATCGTGTCTGCTAATTGTGCAGATTCAGCAGAGATTTCCTTCATCTGATCGAGTGAGGCATTAATCTCTTTAGCTGTTGTTGCTACACTTAGTGCCTCCTTTGCGGTATCTTGTACCATATCTCTAACCTCACTTATACTTGCCGTAATCTCTTGTACAGATGCTGCCTGCTCTTCAGATGCAGCTGCAACTTCACTCATATTCCTACTTACATCTGTAATTGCCTCGGCCATCTGATGGAAGATAGTAATCGTCTCACGGACTGCATTATTTCCAGACTGCATCACATCAGTCGCGCTTTCCATACCAGTTGTCATCTCAACTGACATCTTGTGGAGATTGTCAATGATGGAGCTGATATGCTCAGCAGAAGTCTGAGATTCCTGGGCAAGAGACTTTACTTCATCTGCAACGACTGCAAATCCAAGTCCTGCATCTCCTGCACGGGCTGCTTCAATTGCGGCATTCAATGCAAGAAGACTCGTCTGCTCTGCGATGCCAGAGATGACATCTACAATACCTCCAATCTCATCCATCTGGCTGGACATATCTGAAACAGATGTAGATATCTCTACAAACGATTTCATAATCCCTTCCATACCATTTCCTGCAACCTCTGCCTGCTTCACACCATCATATGCAAGATCAGATGAGCGACTTGCAAGCTCAGAAACAACAGTCGTGCGTCCTGCAACTTCCGAAACGGTATCTGCAAGATCACTCATTGCAGTGAGCGCCTGATCAAGTCCTGCCTCATTGTGATCGGCAAGTGAACTCACACGGGATGAACTCTCCGCAAGGGTAGAAACAGCACCAGCAATCTCCTCCACATTGCTGGCAGACTGAGAGGCACCAGCACTAACTTCATGAACTCCATTTCTGACTTTGAGAAGTGTATCAGATGAATTAATGCCAATCTGGTTCAATGCTGCTTTAAATGATATAAAGTCACCTTTAACTAGCATATCAGGATCAAAGCGATCTGAATAATCGCCACTGCTGTACGAGGTCGAAAGACGCATAGCCTCTTGGAGTGGGTTCGCAATCAGATCAAATGCATGATTCAAAGTCTCCATCATTTCACGGTACACACCCTTGAACTTCGCGGCATCGGCACGGTAACTCATATCGCCTTCATCAGCTCGGTTGGCAAGCGTGTTAAGTGATTTAACCATATAGCTTATGGTCTTCTTCATCTGAATGAGAGCGAGCCCTTCCACATCTCTGTCAGAGGCAGCGGCCATCCTAGAGGAAATATCTCCTGCTGCAATTCCGCTGATATAATTAGCTCTCTCTTTCGTCTTCTCGACCATATTCCGAAATGCTTCTGCAAGTTGCCCGATCTCATCAATACCGGTGTGAGTAATGGCAACATCCACATCACCAAGAGCCAGTTGCTCCGCACTGTCTGTCAAAGCCTGAATGGGACGGGCAAAATTGGTAGAAATGAAGAACGCCACAAATGCCCCTGTAGCAATGACAACAAGCAAGAAAACAATCATCATCGTGACGAGGGCCATGATCGGAATATTTACTTTTTCTACCCTCTCAGTCGTGATAACAGACCAATTTGTGTTAGAAACAGGAGTTTTCACAATGAATGCTGGGCGCCCGAAGTATCCAAGAGCCTGCACCATCGTTTCGCCAGCAGAAAAGATGCTCAAGTCAAATTTTTTCGTGAGGAATGGAGAATAGTCACCCTGCACACCAGATAATATCGTACCATCTGGACTGACAAGGAAGTTTGTAGCATCAGCGCTGAGACCAGGCTTTGAGAACACGAGGTCATCAAGACCTGGAATACTCATCCCTACCTGAACAAGACCTATCTGCTGACCATTGTCATCATACACAGGCCGTGCATATGCAAAGTACGGATTATTTCCTGCACCAAGATAGGGCCCAGCAGTATAGGCTTCTCTTTGTTGATGAGTAAAGTATTGGCTTTGAGAATTGTCAATGCCAATGTTGGTTGGTTCAGACGAAATAACAACAATTCCTTGATTATCTAAAATATTGATACGTCCAAAAATATCACTTGATCTCCCAGTAATCTCATTAATGTGTCCTATCACAGAGAGCTGTTCCTCTGGTGTGAGAGTACCTTCGTTCCATGATGACATCGCCGAGATTACTTGAGGATCAAGAGACAACACCGTTGCGGTATCTTCTCCCGCAGCATTCACAATTTCAAGTTTTTCAGCTGTACTTACTCCAATAGCATTAATCGTGCCAATGGTAGAGCTTCTTAGTGCTTCTGCTGCCATATAGGCTGCAATACCTGTCAAAGCCGTACCAGCAACGATGAGCATCACGACAATGATGATCGTCAGTTTTGTTTTAATGCTTTTGAATTCAAACAGATTCTTCTTTGATTGTAAACTTGCTTCCATAGTATTTGTCATAATTCGGCCTCGATAATCATGGATAGGAGCATAAACAGCTCATTGGTAAACATAAATTTGTTTGATACTCATACAACACTATACGAATAGATTGTGATAAGTTGATGATAAGTGTTGTGGCTTGAGATACTATGTACGTGACATGGAAATCAATTTTACAAATGTCTTCATAGATTCGTCGTACGTACTATGTTCAATAATATGGTAACAACAAGTGTGAAAAAAATGTTATTTCTGGATGTGCAAGAAGAGGGTTTGAACAGCACGAAAGGCAAACGAGATATTTCAGGTTCAAGGTGGTAATTTAGCATTATTTTCGAAATGGGTCATTAATTTTCGTGATTTTCAAAATTTATTTCCGTGATTACGTGAAAAGTCATAGAATCATTTCACGCAAACAATCTCCAAAAAAAGTATGTTAAATGGTTAATTTTCTTTATTTTTTGTTTTTCTGCCTGCTTTTTCCTTCTTATCTGCTCGGATCGCATATGCCCCATAAAGCAAAATAACAATGAGACCTCCAAGCACACTCATCAATACCATATTGTGAAGGAAGGCATCAAGCCCAGTTCGTGGAGCAACATCAATCGTGATCATTACTGCATCTGAAACACGTGAATTTCCAAGATCATCTTTATATCTAACGAACAGATCCATCTTGTACGGCTTCGTAACGGCTTGAGCATCAGCGCTAATAGCAAACTCTGCTTTTGCTGTCGCACCAGGCCCAAGATCTCCAAGTGAGTAGAGATCATGCACGCCAACAAATGGAATGAGCGCACTAATCTTCGCCTGAGCGCCATGAGCAGTTGTAACACCAGTATTTACAACCTCTATCTCAAATGTCTTTGTCTCTCCTGGGTGAATTGAGATGTGACTATCTCTTATTTCAAATGTGAGCTTCTCCCCAACTTGGACGCCAAACATCCGTGGATCTGTTCTGTGAGCAATACCGGAATTATCAATGTACTCAAGCACCAGTCCACCGGGATAGGTATTCGCTTCTGCATCGCGGTGTACTCTCAGTTTAAACATAAGAGTCTCTCTCTGCCCAGGAGCAAAAATTCCAATAAATGCTGTTCCATCTACCACAGCGAGAGGGGAGTTCTCTGCACTATAATAATGTGCAACGGTATTATATCCGGTGCCATGCCCTGTATTTTCAATCTCAAGTGTAATTATTCCCTCATGTCCGATATTGAGGGAATCTACCGATACTGAATGTAAGCTGACCTGTACATTATCTACAATCGTTATTTGTGCTGCAACCTCAATTTCCTTTGAAATATAAAGTGTTTGAACCTCTCTTTCGTACTCCACAGTTGATCCAACATAATTATATGAAAGGATTAGTGGAAGATCATAGACTCCAGGTGCAGCATCCTGTGCGATTGTTACATGGACACCGACTTCTCCCTGTTCTCCTTGAGCAAGGTCACCGATCATTACCGCACCTGACTTCACTGTCAAAGGTGCTATCCCAGCATGTGGAGTGACTCTGACCCCAAGTGCAATGCGGGAGTCAAATGCATTATTATTGTCTGTCTTCAATTCGCTAGACATGATAGCAATATTGGAGATGAGAATGGTGAGATATGTATCTGTTCCAGGAGTCAGTTCATGTGTTCCTACCACTCTTGCTTCAAGATCTGGAACTCCCTGTATCATTGCTGCACTACCGCAGCCTACAGCACATCCAATACCAATCATGCAGAGGGCAAAGAGCCATAGATATCGCCGTGTATCCATAGTACACCTTGCTTGTCTGTGATCACTCGTCGTGATCATTGCGTCGCTTCCCAAAGGCAAATATTGCTCCAATAGCACCAAACGCTGCAAGTACAACAAGCGGACTGATTGGAGCCTGTGCCCCACCACCAACATCGATCATGACCTTAATTGTATCAGAAACGACATCATTATTGAGTGCATCTTTGTATCTAACCTCTGAATCCAGCGTGTACATCTTGTCAGTTACACTATTTGCAACCTTTATCTCAAACTTTCCAATTGCAGACTCACCAGGCATAAGATCGCCAAGATATGCATTGTCATCATTTGTTGTAAATGGATCTACTGCACTGATACGTGCCTGAGCCTCAAATGCTGGAGCATCGCCGGTATTTTTATACTCAACTTCAAGTACTCCTTTCTGACCTGCTCTAAACTGGTTTGGCTCACTGATGATTTCGAAGGTGATTTTTCCACTGACAGGAACGCCTATTGTTACAATATTTGATGTATCAATGACTCCTTCATGGTTTTCATAGGTAACAAAAACATCAAGTGGATAACTCTGCTCCTCTGCTCCTCTCCTGGCAGAGATCTTAAATATTACCTCAACACTCTCTCCAACTGATAGTTCATCAACAAAGATTGCCGAATCAGTGGGTACAACTGGACTGTTTCCACTCTGCTTAATACCAATTGTTGCTTTCTTTCCATCGATAGTTCCACTATTTGTCAGAGTGAGTGTGAGAAATCCTTCAGTTCCTGCATTCAGGCCAGAGACTGAGATATTATCAACGCTGATAACAACACTTGGCTTAATAACCAGTGTCAATGGGATTTCAATTTCAGAAGACCTGTAATTATATGTCACCATTTCAAGTCCTTGCTGAGTTGCAGATATCATGTTATTATATGCGATGTTCAATGGAAGAATAACTGGTCCTTGGCTGGCATCAGTTGGAATGGTGATAGTAAATGTCGCAGTCTTTGCCTGAGAGCCAAGTATATCTCCTAGACTTACAGGACCAGATTTCACAGAAATACCGCTATCTCCTCCTTCAAGCGTTGCAACAACGTGCTTTGCTGTATTTGGCATATAATCAGGTGTTATTGCACCTTCCTGCACCATCTTATAATCAATAACTCCCTGATTTTCAATCGCAATAGTAAGTGATATAGTCTCACCAGGGGATACTTCATTCATTCCTTGAATTGATGCAGATAATACCGGACCTCCTGAGTAATGTTTTGTTCCTGCAAAGGCTGGCGTAATAAGCAGCGCGATGATTGCTATTCCTGCAATGATAGTATATAATTTGTTAGTCATAGATACTCCGTAGTTATCTGTGGTGGTAGTTGTACTTTTTACGTTTGATTGGTGTGAGATAAGGTTTTAAAACAACCTGCGTTTTTCTTCAGGCCAGATTCCGGTGTTTATGAAGTACAGCCTGCATCATCCATTTCATGCCAGATTCAATCTCTGCATCACTTTTGTCATTCAAAGAGAGCAAAAGATTCTGTACCCATCCTATGCGAACTGACAGGAGACTTTGATGGAGCTTGACATGCATGATTGCAAGATCCAGGTCTGGATAGCGGGAGAGTTCAGTACATGCTACAGAACTTTCTGCATATGTCTCTTGAAGCATGTGCAAATGTGCTTGTAATGCCTCCTCTATCTGCTCTTTTTTCAAGAAAGGAAGAAACATCAAAGAGATATCAGCAGAATTACAAATGCGATGTACTTCTGAAAGAGAATATGTCACTTTTTCACGCAGTGCACCTTCCCCTGATTCTGATATTGTGTACCGTTTCCTTGGAGGTTTACCTTCAACGTATTCAATCTCACAGGCTATCATCTGCTTTTGTTCAAGCCTTTTTAGGACATGGTAGATGGATGAGAACGCAATATTTCCTAGTACACGGACTCTGCTTCCACTGAGCATTTTCTCGATTTCATACCCATAACATCCTTCTGGGATGCAGGAAAGCAGGCCAAGGATTATGCAGTCAGCATCTGATACCTGTGCCATACTATAACGTTAGAATAGTTCATATATAAATTTGTCTGAAATTCAGCAAAAAGATTGCTTTTTCATGAAAACAGCAGATTTTTATATTCTAACATGAGACTATTCTTACTGTACATTGCAGAACCTGCGTGATATGAAAGATATGTGTTGGATATGTTTCTTTTGTTTCACAGCAGGAAATATATGAAAAGAGGCGAGAAATACGAGAATAAAACAAATATTGAATGGATTTGAGAGTGTATGAGTCGGGTATATAGTGCACTTGGAAAAACAATTGTCGAAAAACCTAGGTCTGTGCTCTTTGTATGCTTGCTAGTATTGCTGGTTTCATTTTTTGGAATGTTCTCAGTCAGTATGTCTTCAGGCACTGATACGTACGTAGATCCGCATTCTGAGCGTGGAATGCTCTTACATGACTATTCAACATTCTTCACATCTACTCAATTTTTAGTAAATGTACAGACTGATGGTATTGCAACCCCTGATATTATCTCGTTTATTGCAAGGCTTGAGGATGAAATTCGTCGTGTCGAATATGTAACAACGGTATATAGTATTGTTGATATCATTACTGTCCTTAATAACGGGGTGTTGCCGCAATCGCCCTCTGAGATTCGCGAGCTTCTTGAATATGTTCCCGCTGAGACACGAAATGCCCTCCTTCCATCAGGAATGATGACACTTATCTCAGTTCAAACAGCTCCTGGACTGAGTGATACCGCATCAAAAGCAGTGATTGATAATCTGTTTTCAATTGCACAGACAATCGATGCCCCACCAGGTGTTATCGTATCTCCAGCAGGAAGTGCAGCATTCCAAGCTGAAATGGAAGTCGAGATGGGAAATAATACCGGTTTGCTTATCCTTGCAGCGATGATTTTTATGTTTCTTGCGATCACTGTACTGTTTTCAGGTGTGAGCCTCAGATACATGCCTGTCGGTATTGTTGCTGCTGGTATTATCATCACTTTTGGTATTATGGGACTCGCATCTATTCCGATATCGATGGTAGTTATTGCTGCATTTCCGGTGATGATTGGTATTGGCATTGACTATTCGATTCAGATTCAATCGCGATTGCACGAAGAAGCACTGAAAATGCCCATTCACGAGGCAGCTTTTGAAACGATTACACAGGTTGGTCCTTCTGTTCTGATTGCGATGTCTTCTACCATGTGTGGATTTCTTGCAATGCTTATTACCGATATTCCAATGACGCGTGATTTTGCAATAATTTGTACGATCGGTATTTTTATTTGTTATGTGACAGCGATTGTGGTTATTCCAACACTTGCTATCCTGCTGAGCTTTGACCAAAAGCCAAATTCTGGATTTTTAGGAAGAATGAAACGTCTCATAAGCTTTGAACCAAAAACAGATCCTGGGTTTTTAGGAGGGATAATGCGTGGATATGAACTCAAACTTGCAAGTCTTTCACGCAGTATTGCAAAGAGACCTGTGTTTATTCTCGTGATTTTTGCGGTTGTTGCATTTGTTGGATTCCAGATGGATATGAACATCCCCACCAATACAGATGAGGAGTCATTTGTTCCACCTGATATGCCTGCGCTTGTAGAGCTGAAAAAAGTTGAACGTGCCATGGGTTCGTCAAGCACGATGACGGTGTTTGTAAAAGCAAATAATATCCTCTCTACTGATGTGATAGAATGGATGGATGAGTTTGGAGCATTTCAAGCTGATACAAAAGAGATTATCACCGGTGTTTCAAGCATTGCAACTCTTCTGCGGCAGTATAATAATGGTGTTCTGCCTGCAAGTGATGCAGAGATTCAGGATGTCTTTGCAGCTATCCCTGAAGATTTCTCAAAGCGATACATCTATGGAAATATGAATGCAGTGATTGAATTTTCCATGGCATCCATTTCATCAAATGTTGGAAAGTCATATATCGAAGATATGCAATCAGATCTGAAACATTTCATACCTCCTCCCATAGGTGTTTCAGCGAGCTTTACCGGCGATCTTGAGATGTTTTCATTTATTATAGATCAGATCGAAGAGGGGAAGATAGTGTCCATTGTGGGTGCAATCGTATTGATTACGGCATTCTTGCTGATTGTAACTCGCAGAATTATCGCACTTGCTCCGATTGTTCCAATCTTTATGATTGTTGGATGGAATGGTATTGTGATGTATGCATTTAGCATCGAATACACGGTGCTCACTGCGATGCTTGGCTCACTCACAATTGGTGTTGCATCAGAGTTTACAATCATGATTATGGAACGATTCAATGAAGAGAGGGAAAAAGGACTTGAAAAACTTGAGGCGATAGAGCAGGCTGTGCAAAAGGTTGGAGGTGCGGTTACGATCTCTGGTATGGTTACGGTGTCAGGATTTTCAGCACTGGTACTCTCATCATTTAATATTATCTCTAATTTTGGTTTAGTTACCGTGCTGACTGTGAGCTTCTCAGTTCTTGGTGCAATTTTAGTTATGCCCGCAATGCTTTCGGTTTTGGATGATATGGAACATCGTCATGATAAAAAAACATAACCCATTTTTGCAACCATTCACTCCACCTTTACCGCCCAAATAAGGTCTACACTTGTGTCACATTTTCTCCTCTGCTATTCTTTCATTTGATTTCATTATCAAAAACCCTTGGTTCTTGTAGCATTTCTTTGCTATCCTACAATCACTGCAAATACACAAATATATACTATGAAGTACAAAAATGTACTTTGTACTGCATGTAAATACTTCAAGGTATATTCATCAGCTTGCAAGGGATTGAAAATAAAGTAACATGAACGAGGTGAAATTCCCATGATTAAGCCTGCTTTAGAAGAAGCTAAAAAAATTTCCAAAGGCTACACAGTTATCCCAATCGCACTTGAGATATTTGCTGACCAAAAAACTCCCATTGAGATACTGCGAAATATCAGGAGGCAAAGCGAGCACTACTTTATCCTAGAAAGCGTGAACGGTAGCGACAACTGGGGACGGTACTCATTTTTAGGGTACAAACCTGTTATAAACGTGTACGGAACGAAGGATTCAGTTACCGTTAAAAATGGAATTGATGAAATCAAAGAAAACCAGGATCCGATCCATGTTATCAGAGAGTTGATATCTAAATATAAAAGCCCGAAGATCTCGTATCTCCCACCATTCACCGGTGGATTTGTAGGATATTTCACCTATGATTTCGTACAGCATTTCATACCAGGATTGGAATTGAAGGTAAAAAACGAGGAAAAATTTCGTGATTTTCACCTGATGCTTATAGATAAGGTGATCGCATTTGACCATTTCAAGCAGAAAATCTATGTCATAGTTAATATTTCAACAGAAGATCTTGAGAACAACTATATCAAGAGCGTCACGGAGTTGAAGGATATTGAGAGAGTACTACTTGGCTCGGTGGTTCATTCCAACGAGGAATATTCATTGTGTGGTGAGTTTTCTGCCAGTTTTTCAAAAGATGTATTCAAAGAAATGGTCACAAGAGTTAAGGAGCATATCGTTGAAGGAGACATCTTTCAAGCAGTTATCTCAAATCGCTTCAAGGCACCTTTCAAAGGCAGCCTCATGAACACATACCGATTACTGCGCACAATAAATCCTTCACCATATATGGTTTATATGCGTCTGGACGATATAGAAATCGCCTGCTCCTCTCCTGAAACACTTGTGTCCCTCCGAAATGGTGAGATTAGCTCTTTTCCGCTTGCTGGAACATGTCCTCGCGGAGCGGATGCGAAAGAGGATGCCGCCCTGATCAAATCACTGTTGCAGGATGAAAAGGAACTCGCTGAACATGATATGCTTGTTGACTTAGCGCGAAACGATGTTGGAAAGATCAGCCGGTTTGGCAGCGTCAAAGTCAGCGAGTACCGACAAATCAAGCGATTTTCGCATGTCAGTCATATCTCCTCACACGTCACGGGGGAGATCCGTGAAGGCAAAGACGCCATTGATGTGCTTGCTGCAACCCTTCCAGCAGGAACACTTTCTGGTGCACCAAAAAAACGTGCATGTGAGATCATTGACGCAGTCGAGGGAATAAAACGCGGCATATACGGTGGTGCGATGGGATATATCGATTTTTCTGGAAATATGGATATGTGCATCGCAATACGAATGGCTGTGTTAAAGGACGGAAATGTCTATGTTCAGGTGGGAGCCGGTATTGTGGCAGACAGTGAGTCTGAAAAAGAATATCGTGAGACGCAAAACAAGGCACAGGCGGTCATGGAAGCCTTGAAAAAGAGCAAGGAGGTTTCGTAATGATACTGATTATTGACAATTATGACAGTTTTACGTATAACCTCTATCAAATCGCAGGGACGTTTCAGTCTGACATACAGGTGGCCTACAATGACAACATTACCATAGCAGATATTGATTTGCTCCAGCCATCACATATTATCATCTCACCAGGCCCAGGAAGACCAAAAGATGCTGGAATCTCCGAAGATGTAATCAGGCATTTTGCAGGGAAAATCCCCATACTTGGAATATGTCTAGGCCATCAGGCGATCTGTGAGGCGTACGGTGCAAACATTGGGTATGCGAAAGAGCTTATGCATGGGAAATCAAGCATGGTGCATATAGCAAATGGAAATCCCATTTTCCGAGGACTGCCACCACTTCTCACAGCAGGACGCTACCATTCACTCGCAGTGGAACGTGACACGCTTCCAGACGAGTTGCTCGTCATTGCTGAAACTGACGATGGTGATGTCATGGGCATCAAACATCGTGATTATCCAGTTTTTGGTTTGCAATTCCATCCTGAATCCATCCTGACACCAGATGGTGGGAAAATCATTGAGAATTTTTTACAAGTTGGAGGGAGCAAGCATGATTGAACGGGCCATTTCTGATATCCTGGCAGGACGAGACCTTACGATCGACGTGACCCAGGCGGTGATGATGCAGATGATGGATGGAAAGGCAACTGACGCCCAGATGGGAGCATTTTTGGCATCTATGCGATTAAAGGGTGAAACAATAGAGGAGATCACCGCTTGTGCCAAGGTCATGCGAGAAAGATGCGTCAAACTTCATCCAAAAACTGACGTGCTTGACATTGTGGGCACAGGCGGAGACGAATTATATAGTTTCAATATTTCCACGGTTTCAGCCTTTGTAGTAGCAGCTGGTGGAGTACCTGTTGCGAAGCACGGGAATCGCAGTGTATCGAGTAAGTGTGGAAGTGCTGACGTACTTGAGGCACTTGGTGCAAAAATCGCATTGTCAGCTGAGCAGAGCGAACGGGTTTTAGAACAAACTGGAATGTGCTTTATGCTGGCACAGGTGTATCACTCGGCCATGAAACACGTCGCACATGTACGACAGGAGCTTAAGGTGCGTACTATCTTCAATATCTTAGGACCTTTAGCCAATCCGGCAGGGGCGAATATGCAGCTCCTAGGAGTATATGATGAAAATCTTGTGGAACCACTGGCAAGTGTTCTCTGCAATCTCGGCGTGAAACGCGCCATGGTCGTGCACGGGCATGACGGACTCGATGAAATCACGCTGACTGGTACTTCCACGATTTGTGAGGTAGTGGATGGGAGGATGAACAGTTATTTCATTACCCCGGAGCAGTTCGGATTACACCGCTGCTCTCTTTCTGAGCTGATCGGTGGCAATCCTGAGGAAAACGCTGAGATAGCACGTAACATCCTTTCGGGAGAAAAGGGTCCGAAGCGGGATATAGTCGTGCTCAATGCAGCATGTTGCCTCTACATGGGTAAAAATAATAGTACTATGCGTGAATGTGTGCAGCTGGCGCAAAAACTGATTGACAGCAAAAAAGCATTACGTACGCTGGAAGCCTTTGTCTGCGCTACAAACGAAGTGGTGGCATGACTATACTCGACAGGATTGTTGAAGCAACCAAAAAGCGTGTAAAAAGGGATAAAGTCGCTGGATTACCCCTCCAAATCACGAAGCAGAGGCCACCCTTTCTATTTGAACAAAGCCTGCAATCTCCAGGAATTTCCTTTATCTGTGAGGTAAAAAGGGCGTCTCCCTCTAAGGGCGTCATTGCGGAAGATTTTCCATATCTTGATATCACGCGAGAATACGAGGATGCTGGAACTGATGCCATATCGGTGTTGACCGAGCCAGAGTACTTTCAGGGCAGTGACCGTTATCTTGCTGATATTCGTGAAGCTACCGCTATTCCTCTGTTACGAAAGGACTTCATCATCGATGCATTTCAAATCGAGCAGTCTGCTCGCCTTGGTGCTGACGCGATACTTTTGATTTGCGCGATACTGACGCCAGCGCAACTTGCTGGATATATCAAAGAAGCTGACCGCTTCGGACTCTCCTGCCTTGTAGAAGCGCATAACGAGAAAGAATTGAAGATGGCACTTGGAGCTGGAGCTCGGGTGATTGGTATCAATAACCGAGATTTAAGAACATTTGCGGTGGATGTGAATACCAGCATACGACTCAGAAAGCTGGTTCCGCGTGATATTATTTTTGTATCTGAAAGTGGCATCCAAACAGCGGAAGATGTGGACATATTGCGTCAACATGGCGTGGACGGCGTGCTGATTGGAGAAATGCTTATGCGTTCACCCAATAAGAAGGCAACGCTCAAAGAACTACGAGGGACGCCATGAGTAAGGTCAAAATTTGTGGCCTGTCTCGCACAGAGGACATACATGCTGTTAACCTCGCACTACCGGACTTTATTGGCTTTGTATTTGCCAAAAGTCACCGACAAGTGGTAGAAAGTAAGGCGATGACGCTGAAAAAGCAACTTGACAGCAGAATCGAAGCTGTAGGCGTTTTTGTTAACCAGGAGATCGAATATGTTGAGAGACTGTACCGAAAAGGAATCATTGATCTGGTACAACTTCACGGTGATGAGGATGAGCAGTATATCAGGCGACTTAAAGAAATCTGCGGCTGCCCAGTGATAAAGACAATCAGCATTGGAAGCACGTTTCCAAAACTGCCAAAAAATGCTGACTATTTCCTGTTTGACACATTATCGCATCAACGAGGTGGCACAGGGAAATCTTTTGATTGGAGTGTATTGAAAAATTATGATGGAACACCTTATTTCCTAGCAGGTGGGCTGAATATTACTAATGTGTGCAGTGCACTTCACCTGCTTGCCCCATTTTGCATCGATGTGAGCAGTGGTGTGGAAACAAATGGAATAAAGAATGCAGAGAAGATACACAGATTTGTATGTCTTGTAAGGGGAGAAAATAGATGATAAACGGAAAATTCGGAGACTTTGGCGGCAGGTTCATTCCTGAAACGCTGATGAATGCATTGTGTGAGTTGGAACACGCGTATGACCACTATAAAAACGACCCCGAATTTCAAGCCGAGTTGAACAAACTGCTTGTCAATTATGTGGGGAGGCCATCGCTGCTGTATTACGCCAAAAATCTGACTACAGAAATAGATGGTGCGAATATCTATCTGAAGCGTGAGGATCTGAACCACACCGGCTCTCACAAAATAAACAATGTCCTCGGGCAGGCACTTCTTGCGAAGCGCATGGGCAAAACCAGAGTGATCGCTGAGACCGGTGCTGGACAGCACGGGGTTGCGGTAGCCACTGCCGCTGCATTGCTTGGCATGGAGTGCGAGGTATTCATGGGAAAGGAAGACACTGAGCGACAGTCACTCAATGTCTATCGTATGCGCCTTTTGGGTGCGAAGATCCACACGGTGACGTCTGGCACCATGACTCTCAAAGACGCAGTGAACGAAGCCATGCGAGAGTGGTCTAAAAGGATGGTAGATACCCATTATTTACTCGGTTCAGCGGTTGGACCGCATCCATTTCCAACCATGGTTCGAGACTTTCAAAGCATAATAGGAAGAGAAATTCGTGCACAGATGTTGGAGGTCGAAGGCTGTTTACCAGATGCAGTCGTTGCCTGTGTTGGTGGAGGTTCCAATGCCATTGGAACGTTTTATGATTTTATCGACGACAATGGCGTGCGTCTGATCGGCTGCGAGGCGGCCGGTCATGGCATCGATACAGAGCAGCATGCCGCCTCTATTTCATGTGGTTCGGTTGGAATCTTTCATGGCATGAAGACCTTTTTCTGTCAAGATGAGTTTGGACAGATAGCACCAGTCTATTCAATCTCTGCCGGGCTTGATTATCCGGGAATCGGACCTGAACACGCATTGCTGCATGAATCTGGGCGTGCTGAGTATGTGCCTGTTACCGACGAGGAGGCAGTGGGTGCTTTTGAGCATCTGTCCCGCACAGAGGGGATCATTCCTGCCATCGAATCTGCTCACGCAGTGGCATATGCGGTACGACTGGCAAAAGAAATGGGCGTTGGGAAAAATATCGTTGTCTGTCTTTCTGGGCGTGGTGACAAGGACGTTGCAGCCATTGCAAGATACAGAGGGGAGAATATTCATGAATAACTCGCCACGCCGCGAGTTGGCGGGAAGACCTCTTATCAGGGGTCTAAAATATATCTTATGCGATGCGGGAGATAATGCAAAGCAGGAGTTATATAATGTCTGTGAAAACTTGCCACGCCGCGTGATGAAACCCCTTCAGAACTATTTAGATCCCCTCGCCCAAGCGAGGGGGCCTTCGTGCCTCCCCTCGGCATGGAGGGATATCCATGAATAGAATAAAAGACGCATTTGATTGTAAAAAACCGTTTATTGTGTATCTTATGGCAGGTGATCCCGATCTGGCGACTTCGGCAGAGTATATTCTGACCGCACAAGATGCAGGGGTCGATATCATTGAGATTGGGATCCCCTTTTCAGATCCGGTTGCTGAGGGGGAGGTAATAGAAGCTGCCGCAGGGCGGTCTCTCCGTGCAGGAACACGGCTTGACGGTGTTTTTGAGATGGTGGCGTCTATCAAAGACAAAATGCGGATTCCAATGCTGTTTATGACCTATGCAAATCCTGTATTTGTGTATGGGTATGACCGTTTTTTCTCCCGTTGTGTGGAGATTGGAATATGTGGTGTAATTATACCAGATATGCCATTTGAGGAGCAGGGCGAGGCAAAAGAAATTGCAGGAAAATATGGAGTTGAAATAGTCACGCTAGTCGCGACCACGTCTGAAAATCGTACGGAAAGAATCGCACAAAATGCAGAAGGATTTATCTACCTTGTTTCATCTCTCGGCGTAACCGGAATGCGTACAGAAACGAGTGATCTGTCCTCAATCGTATCTGAGATCAAAGGAATCACTGATGTTCCAGTTGCCATCGGATTTGGTATTTCAACGCCAGAACAGGTAGCATACTACTCGGCCATTGCTGACGGTGTAATTGTTGGAAGTGCTATCGTGCAGATTGTAGGGCAACATGGCAAAGACGCAAAGCAGGAGCTGTATGAATACATTAGAAAAATGAAAAGCGGTTTGGAGTTTTGCAATTGAAAGTTTTTCTCAATTGTATGCATTTTCTGTGAAATAAACTCAAAATTGCATAATTGATTAAAGAATCTAAAAAAATGAAGTTCTTGTCAAAATCTGTGTGAATTTTTGAACGCATTCGTCGCTTTGTCCAGTGTACATCACAGCAATTTTGGCAAGAACCTGTTCATCAGCTCTATGTCTTGGAAAATAACCTACCTCAAGAATTATACTAAACGTGTGAATGTAGGATATTTTTCAGTGTTTTTGAAAAAAAAGAGTTTATAGGGGTCTAATAGGACTTACGCACCTCCTGCATAAAAAAAATTATAGTGCATATTTTTGCTCTTGAACGTAGCTTCCTATCGCATTTCTTATGATAGACCACTTAGCATTATATATTGTTATATTTTGTTCTTTATGCACTACTTCAAGGCGGATATATGCTCTCAATGAACAATTTATATGGTTTCGCTGTCCTAATTCCTTTCTGATTTTG
>Ga0209737_10001478_pt1 | contig 16851 bp, 15 predicted proteins | sample TergutCu122P3_FD_187284 | JGI IMG/M metagenome (GOLD analysis project Ga0209737, IMG submission 187284) | Cubitermes ugandensis P3 segment gut microbial communities from Kakamega Forest, Kenya - Cu122 P3 (SPAdes) (version 2) | ecosystem: Host-associated > Arthropoda: Insects > Digestive system...
AGGTTACTGGCCGAGTAGTACAAACGTCTGTAAAGGGAGCTATAAAAACGGGTAAGGTGGCTGTACAAGCGGTGTCATTTATTAAAAATAATGGTCTTAAAGCCGCTTGGCAAAAAGCAAGACAAAAAGCGGAGCAGATGCTTTTTGATGCCGGTAAGTCTTTTGTTTCTGCTCTGATAAATATTATTAAGGCATTAGGTCAAAAAGTCATATTACCGCTAATTCTGATTATATGTGCTATTGTTGCTGTGCAAACTCTTCTTGGAGCTCCAATGCAAGCATTAGGCGCAATTTTCGGGGGTATATTTAATACTGTCGATGATGAAGGTAACTATACTGAGTTCAATGTAAGGGATTACTTATTAAATCCAACAAGTGGTTTACCTGTCTTGCGTGATGCTTATTTAAGCGATCTAAATACTTACATTGAAAGCCAGTATATAGACAACGGGGGCAGCTATCACATTGTACGACTTAAAATTTTCGGCTCACCAGTTGAAATAAGTGACATTAGCTCGTCATTTATTAGCCTCGATAACCTTGTAAATATTGTTCAACCTATATTCAACGCGGTTGTCCTGAAAGATTACGGCCTTGAGCTAAAAGAAAGTGAAGCAGAAGCTATTCTTAAAGATATATTCGATAAACTATTTAGTAGATCAGAAGAATCAACTACTGAGTGGTGTACTGTCATAACAAGTGTTGACGACGATGCTGATGAGGACGAGGATAGTACCGATACCCCTTATATCCATTCATGTGGCCGGATACACGCATTAAGCGACTGCTATAATATTGATAGCGGCGTACATGATGGTTATTTTTGTTCTACCTGTTGTTATTATATATGTAACGGACATACAAGCACTACCTATTGTAGTGATGAGGATTGTACCGGCCACACAAGCACTACTTATTGTAGCGGATGTGTACATATGTGTTCTGGATACGAATACTGCGCTGGGCACGAGGTATTGACAGTTACTGTTACAGTGGACGGTATACACCGATTACTGCAAGAATATTTTCTAGATCCGATGGAGCAGTTGTTAAATTTATCGTCAAGAACAGAAGAACAAGATAATGAATTACAAACATTACAAGACTATTACGAAATATGTTTAGAGTACATAGCACAGGTTAGTATTGCATACGGCGGCGGCTTGACACTCGATGATCTGAATGATGTTGATTGGGTGACAGGTTCAAGAGCAGGCAATTCGGTTGTCGTTGAACTCGGCTTGTCACAAGTAGGACAAGCTGGAGGTTATCCGTATTGGAGTTATTACGGTTTTTTAAGCCGTGTTGAATGGTGCGCTTGCTTTGTGCATTGGTGTTATAACATATCTGGGTATGGCTCTGATTACGGCTTATCATCAAATAATGCATATTGTCCTACTCTTGTAAACTATTTTAAGAGTAGGGGAGTATGGCAAAATAGTAACTATACTGACCTTGCAATTGGTGACGTTATCTTCTTTGATTGGGAGTGTGATGGAACTTCCGATCATGTAGGTTTAGTTATCGGACGTGATAGCGATTACGTTTACACAGTCGAAGGTAACAGTGGAGATGTAGTAAAAATTAGGAAATACCACTTAGGAAGCAGTGTTATAATGGGCTACGCTACATTCAACTCATAAAAAGTTGGTTTAAACCCTATATTGTATTTTACTCACATTAAGGAGCGAAATTCTTGGTGGCTATAACACTATTAGATGCGGCTATTTTAGATTTCCTCTATACAGAGGGTTATAAAAGTAAAATAAACCCGGTTAAGCAAACAGACATTGCCCTTGATATCAAGCAGATCTCGCTTTACAAACGACTTACTGTTTTACGTGGTGCCGGGTTAATTGAGCAGGGATTGTTAAATGGTCACGCATACACTTACTACATAACACCAAAAGGCATTGATTTTTATTTGGAGGTTGTTGATGCATGAGTATTATCAAAGATGTGGCTTTTATCGGCATTGGACAAGCGGGTGGCAATATCTGTTCCCAGTTTGAATTACAAGGACATACCGTGCTTTATATAAATACCTCACAAGAAGATTTAGATACCCTTGGGGATGCACAAAATAAACATCACGTAGCGGGCGGGGAAGGCACCGCAAAAAATCGGGAACTATCTAAAGAATTGATTAGCAATAATTTTAATGCGATAGATAAAGTGATTGACGAAAAAATCAAAGAAGAATTTATTTTCGTTGTTTTTTCCTCTGCGGGAGGTACAGGTAGTGGCGCTTCGCCTACACTTATGGAATATCTAAAAAATAATTATCCGAAACGTTGTATATGTGGCGTGACAATTCTGCCTAAAACCGAGGAATCACTAAGAGCGCAAGGGAACACATATGAATGTTTTCAAGAATTACGAAGATTATATGACGAAACGGAAAGTATGAATGAATCTAAGTGCGGTGCGTTATTTATTATTGATAACAATAGGTTTAAAGATAAAATGCAGTTAAATAACGCATTTGTCGGTTTGCTTGAAGACGTATTACTTGTTCCAGACTCAAAAGATATACGCGGTACTATAGATGCGGCAGATGTAAAAGAAACGCTGCGGAGCAGCGGCTGTGCGATAATTAGCAAAATGTCACCGGAAAGTATGATAAATGAGTTAAATGACTCTTTGAATAAAAGCATATTCGCACCCTTAGAATCCGACGAAATGGTTGAATACATACTGCTGTCGATGATTTCTGCCATTGATATAGATGCGTTAAAAAAGAAAACAGGAATACCCGTCGACATATACCAAGGATATAACACCAAACAAACGTTATGCGTCTTATCAGGGTTAAGCTTTCCAAAAACTCGACTCGACGGTATAGAGCAACAAGCTATGTTATTAAAAGAACATCGACAAAAAAGTCTTTCTCAAAAAGCAGTAATTCAGGAAAAAACTTTGGATTTAGGTATCGAAAAGACAGACAAATTATCACAATCCAAAACTGAAATGACTCGCGATGAAATACGGGAAAAAGCATTTGCTAAGTTTAGAAAGAAATAATTTAGATTCACAAACGCATATAGATGGTTGCCATGACGCTCGAAAACTGCTCCCTAAAAACTCCACGGATACACATTGGTACACATTGACGGCCTGGCGGCCGGTAGCGCGGCCGCCAGCCGAAACGGTATTTAATACGCCAGAGCAGCGCCGGCTGCCGTTCCGATGTGTCTAAATAGGGAATCTAGGCGTCGGCTAAGACAATCGAGTGGGTAGGAAGGAGCAATAAAATGAAAAAATATATAACAAAAATACTCTGTTTCACGATAATAGCCGTCTTTTGTACATTATCATTAAGTAAAAATGTCTATACCACGGATTCTATTGTAACTGGCAATAAATCTGCGAACTGTGAACTTACCATCAATATTAAAGATGGTACAGACGGTGAGTTTGCTGAAGATATTGATGTATTGCTTACTGATATTGCCGCAGGTACAAAGTATAATTTCAAATTAAACATTGAAAATTATTTACTTGGGTTTTCAACAAATAGCGTAATTAAAGCCAATACTACATATACTGTTATTTTTACATATCAATATTCCGATAAGTTCATCGTATACGATTTACGTGACGGCACAGCAGTAGATCGCTTCGCTGCAACTGAAAGTGGATATACATGCGAATGGATAATAAAAAGGGCTGGTGATACTGCAAATCTAGTATTAAGTGAAAATAATCAAACCATTATTGAGAACAGCGATAAAAAAGCAGAGGCAGCCAATGATATAGGCTCTGATAATAGGGAAGCAGATGATATTTTCGAACAATTTCATAACGTCGTTAAGCATATTGATGGAAATAAAGCATGGGATGGTTTTTTTATTACTTATAAAGCATGGGAAAACAAACATGCAGAAACATACGCAAAGTATTGTTCCAGTACAATGGAAGATTGGTTATCAAAAAGCTTGTTTGAGCGATTTATATTGTATGAGACGTATGTACGCATGGTGGAATATCTCTATCTCGGAAATTATGATAGATTCTTCAGATCTGAAAAAGATTTTGTTGATAACACCATAGACAACGCATATCGCAACTTGAAAAGCGTCGGAAACGGAACCGAGGCAGAAGCCTACAAAGAATTGATGTTATGGCAGTACGAATATATTATTGCAAATGGTACTGCGTATAACTTTCTAACTGGACTCAATTATTTAGAAAGCACAATGGGCAGCATTCCAGTTGATCCGGACAATGAACGGGAAATAAATCTTGAACAGGAACGTAAAGAAATCGCGGAAGTATTTAAAGAATTGGATATCGCCAACTTGGATGAAACAATTGAACCACGTTCCGAAATGGAAGTACCAATTGAGCAGATTTCTGATGGGATATGGTTGCCGAATAAAAATAAACTTTCAGGTAGCCTTACGTATATTATCTTATTTCTTCTTGTTGCCATATTGATTGGGGTTACCTTATACCGGAAAAGTATTGCTGTTAAAACGGACGAAGATGAGGAGTAATACATATGGTCAATTCTAAGCTTGATGATTCTATTGCCTACGAAAATGAACGACTTAACAAATTACTGAAGAAAAGGGATGAACTTGATAGAAAAATCAAAGAAAGCAAAACAAAAATTGAAAAATACTCCCTTTTAAAAAATAATCAGCAATTCATTATTCTATCAGATTCACTTGTAACCGCTGGGGTTAATTTTGATGAAATTATAACTGCCTTATCATCAGGTAATCTTTATACCTTACAACACAAAATAGAGAGTTCAAAATCAAATAGTTCAACTGTAGTATCCGGATCCAGTTTCAAGTAAAAAAGTTATGTGCAATAAACGGGTAACGTTGCTTTTACTTCCTCATAGGCATATATTTATATGAATAATTATCAATTTAAATATTTTCCGAAGGAATTGATTTTACTGTATGAAAACAAATGATAATAAATTTTCCTCAAATATAAACCTTTGGCTCGACATTAAGGCTGATATTGAGTTGAAAATTATCGCTGGCGATTATGAAGTAGGGGAAAAGTTAACTATCTCTAATATTTCCGAGGTTTACAGCATCGGTAAAACGACCGCACAAAAAGTCTTAGAAGCTCTTTGCACAGAAAATATTATTATCAATCGAAAGGGTATAGGCTACTTTGTTAAACCTTTTGTTAAAGAAATACTTTCGACGGCACATTTAGTTGAATTGAAGGCCAGAATAAATAATATAGTAAAATACGGTTTGCGTATTGGGATGGATAAATCAACATTGATTGACATTTTAAGCAACGCGTATGACAACTTAAATTGATGGCATTAACAGATACTAATCGAAGTAAATTTGCTCACTGTGAGTACGAAAATGATCGAGAAAGCTATGATTATTCGTACATAAACGCTTTACAGGTAAGGTGATTTAAATGGGATACATACTGTGTACGGCTGAGAAACCAAGTGTGGCGAAAGATATAGCTCGTATAGTAGGAGCTGAAAAGCGTAAAGATGGTTTTTTTGAAGGTAACGGTTATTTGGTTACCTGGGCTATTGGTCACCTCGTAGGACTTGCGGAGCCGTCAGCGTATGGCTTTGTTCCACAAGACCAGATATACAGTGAGCAAAGGCAACAAGCTTATGATGAGCTACCCTTGATTCCAGATAATTTTAAATTAGTCGTGTTAGATGCCACAAAAAATCAATTTCGAGTCATAAAAAATCTTATGCAAAGAGATGACGTTGACTTTGTAATTGATTGTGGCGATATGGGTGCGGAGGGGCATATCTTACAGTGGTTTATACGAATAAAGGCGGGATGTAAAAAGCCAGTGAAACGGTTTTGCGCTACATCAATGACCGATGAAGCCATACGCGCCGCAATGGATAGTTTACGCCCTATTGATGATTTTAAAAATATAATAAAGGGCGAATATTGCAAGAAAAAAGCCGATTGGATTACAGGGATGAGCATGTCCCGCGTTGAAAGCTTAAAATACAATGCGGGTATTAATGTGGGACGTGTACAATCACCTACACTTTATTTTGTTGTTAAACGTTATCTTGAAGTATCCAACTTTAAAGTGACGAATTACTTCACAATGGATGCAGAATTGTCTGAGGGTTTTCATGTCTATTGGACAAAGGATACTGATGGCATGTTTCCACCTTCTGTTAAAGACAGCGAAGGACGTATTCTTAATAGAAGCGAAACAGATAGAGTCTCTGCGGAAATAGAGCAGGGTAAAACAGGCTTGGTAAGCGATATAGTAAAACAAAAAAAAGCAACTGACAGGCCCCAGCTATATGATATAACTGAACTGCAAAGAGACGCTAATAAAAAATATGGGTATACAGCGGCGGTCACACTTGCCACAGCACAAGCATTATATGAAACTCAAAAAGTATTGAGCTATCCGCGAACAGATAGCCGTTACATTACATCAGATTTACAGCACTACATGACAAGCAAGATTAAAGCTATTGGTACTTCAAGCAATTATTCCAATGCGGTTGATACATTACTGAAAGATGGCTTAAATATAGATAAAAAAATTGTAGACGACGCTAAAGTAACGGATCATCACGCAATTTTAACCACAGAAAAAATAGAATTTTTTAATCGGAATAAACTTTACCCATCTCCTGAAGAAAAAAATAAAGGCGTTACCGTTGAAACCTTAAATAACATTCTTGATCTTGTATTATGTCGGATGATTGTATCTTTCTCGCAGCCTTATATTTACGAACAGACAACCATATCAGTAACATTTCCCAATGGTTTTATTTTCACGGCCAGTGGCAGAAAAAATATTTCAATGGGTTGGAAAGCCGTACAAGAATCATTGCTAGGCAAAGACAAAAGCGAGGATGATGTTAGGGATAGCAACGAAGAACAGCTATTTCCGAATATATCTAAGGGACAGCAGGTGAATATAAAACGCTGCTTTTCCGTTCCTAAAAAAACGACGCCCCCTAAATTACACACTGAGGCAACACTTTTAACGGCAATGGAAAACGCCGGCGCATACATTGACAACGGTGCCATACTAAAAGGGAAGGGGATAGGTACGCAGGCCACAAGAGCCGAAATAATCAAGAAGCTCTTTGATACGGGTGTTATAGAAACGACAATAAAAGGAAAAACCAATTACATACAGCCGACCGCAAAAGGGTTAGGTATTATACGTGTACTGCCAAAAGAGCTATATAGCCCGCAGATAACGGCTGATTGGGAAACCAAAATAGCAAAAATAGCAGAAGGGAAATACACCGAAGACGATTTTATGATTGATTTCATTGCCTTTATAAAAGATAAAGTTCGTGAGGTCAAAGAGAGTGAAACGAATATTTCATTCAAAAAGGAACGTGAGGTTTTTGGTATATGCCCATGGTGTGGCAAGGATATACACCGGTACACAAAAAAAAATGATAAAGATAAAGTCGAAAATATAAGCTTTTATTGTTCTGATAAATGCGGATTTAATCTCGATACATCCAATCAGACATTTACTATATATCTTAATCGAAGTATTACCGAAGCAGAAGCAAAAAGGTTTATATCTAAAGGCTCCCTGATACTGAACATTAATAAAAAGTCTGGCGATGGAACATATCGCGGCGAATTTGTTTTTAGGGAACGCATTTACAACAGTAAAAAATATTGTAACATACAATGTAATAAAATGAACGCACAATAATTCTTAATATTTTTTAAATAACTGCTTATATCTATTGCAGTTATGAAGCAATATGCTTATACTATAGTGTATTGGCAATACGGTCATCAATATAAACTCACATCCTACCTGTAATGAAAAAGAAAGCGAGGGATAAGAATATGCCGTTACTTGAAAATCAGGATAGGGCGGCGGCTACTACTGTATTTGAACGCGAGATAAGACGTATTGAAGAGAGGGATAAACAAGCACAGACGATAAAAAATACTGTAAATGATATCCATGATACATCACAAAATGAGAGCTCTATTGCATCCAGTATTGCTTATGCAAATCACATCAATATCCTTAAATCAGAGCAGGCAGAAGAAAAAAGATTAAAACGCTCAAAAGACCGGATTAATTTTGAGCGTAATGAGAGTTTGGATGTCGTAAATGACTATGAAAATCCGCGAGAACGCGCTAGACGTTATCAAGATATGGATAGTTTTGCTGCGAAGATAGCCGCTGAACGATCACAAAATTCTTTAAATAAAAATAAGGATATGACCATTAATAACAGCGAAGGTATGAAGTATAGTAAAGAAGAAAGGACAGTAACAAGCTAATGCAGGTTACAAATGCGGCGGCTATCGAAAGTACGGAAGATTATTATGATACCTCATTTCATCAGACGTTTACCGATATTAATGTTCAGAATGAAGATGGATCTTATGGAAAGGTAGTCAATCACTACAGAGTCGTCCACAACAGCGAAAATGGGTTGGTGCCTTACGGCAATAACATATTTAACAGCATTGAAGAAGCTCAGGCCCATATTATCGCTAACGGCCTTTCAGAAATATCTTATGATGACATAGTAGGGCGGCAATATGAGATCATGCGCTTAAATGCTGAAGTAAATACTCTTGTTGGTGCGGGTTTCAACTATAACGATATCAAGAGGGAGTATGAAGCAAGATTGAATGCTTCCTCTCCTGATAATGAGCTTACGCCTTTAACCACAGAGGATTTAAAGACACTTGTTGATTCATACGAAGGTTATTTTAATGCTTCTCGTAAAAATTATCTTGATAATGATGGTTCAATACGTTCACCTGCAAAGCTTTTACCTGACGGCTGGCATTGGCGACGCTGGGATGATGGTAGTGGAGGATTGTATTCACCTGATGGAGAGTGGTATGCAGAGTATGACATGGCAACATTCGAATATCGTTATAAAGGTGCAGAATGGTCATTTCTTGACAGCAATCCTCATTCTGCCGGTATTAATGTAAGCAATTATATTGATTATATAGAAAGCTATGTATTATCTATACTCAATCAAAGATCCATAGGTAGGGCAGATTTGTTGGCGCGCCTTAATTCATTGCAGAATGGCGATACATTCAACTTCAAAGAAAACGGTAACTATATTGCCGATAACGTTCATACTGATTTTCTACATATTGAAAATGACGGTACTCGACGATTTTTACATACCGCACCTTCAGGGGAGCAATATTATTACTCCCTTAATGAATTGTTAAGAGAAGTCTATCAAGAACAAGAACAACAATCCTTTACTGTACTGGATGCAGCGCCATCCACTATAAGGCACTCTTTTATACCGACAAGGGAGCAGTACAACCTCCTTGAAGGCTTGTATTCAGGAATTGTAACGCTCCAAAAATATCCCAACGATGAACATCTCTGGAATGATATGCGGGCCAAATTTGGTCAGTATGCAAATGAGCTTGACGCGCTAAAAGTACCCTTTTCGGTTCAAAATGCTGTCGCAGAAGCGGGGTATCAACGCGAGAATTGGGGTAAAAACAATAGAAACGTTATAATGGAGGTATGTGGTAGACCGGTTTATTACACACAAACGGTGTTTAGCATGGATGAAGAGAACAGAAATCAACAAATTAAAAATTTAGACTATGAAATAAGCAACCAATCACATGTACCTAATAACCATACACCTGGAAAGGTAAAAGGCGAAACTATTGCTACGAAAGAGCAAATAAACAGCACATTATACCGTTTACATGCCAATCCCAGATATGACGGGACAAACAACTCACACTTTGTACAGGGCTATATAAGAAATGATAAAGTTCTTGGATTACTAATTGGCAATATTGTATATGAGGGTACTCCGGATGAGTGTATAGACATTACCAATCGTCTTAATAATGGTGAAATAACTGAGGAGCAAGCCTTAGATTTATGGGATAGAAAGTTATTAAATGCTAAGGTTGATGAAGAGCCAAAAGCTGATGAAGATCCCATCACAGAGGAAAAAGTTGAAAGGAATAACGAAATGCCAAAAAAAGACGATGCACCTATCATACCTGGTGTCGAGCAGAACGGCACAGAAATAAAAGCAAAAGACCAGCTCTCCGAACAACTGATGAATGGTGTGCGTAGCGTCATAGATAGCGATAAGTATAAAGATTGGCTAAAAACATGCGGAAAACTTTTTTATAACAATTATAGCTTCAACAATTCTATGCTGGTCTGGCTGCAAAAGGCCGACGCCACTCACGTCATGGGTTATGAAGCATGGAAAGAGTATGGCCGCAACGTCAAGCAGGGTGCAAAAGGGATAAAAATACTTATACCTAACATGGCAAGCGAGAAAACAAAAGGATCATTATTTGGGACGATAAAACGGAAGCTAAGTGAACAACTCATTAATAATCCATCTGCATCTCATGTATCATACCGGCTTGGACAAAGCAGACTCGAATTTACCATGAACAGAGCCAATCATTTAATTGGTGTTAAAATAGATGGAAAAGAACGGGGTACATTTTCTTCGGATGAAGAATTTAAGCGTTATATTGACCGCGGTGTCCTTGGTAAAGTGCCGATGTATTATTCCGTTGGTACGGTCTTTGATGTGAAGGATGTTATCGTTCCTGATTATTTATGGCTAAAGCATGGCTTTTCGAAAGAAGAAATCGTTCGTGATGATAAGGACAAGCCTATTAACAATAAACGCGGCGAAACAAAGATTTATAATACACCTGAAAGGCAGGCTCGTTTTCTGCCCGCACTTGACATGGAGATTGTGGCACAGGATCCCGTCAAAATGGAAAGATTGTTTTCGGCTTGTTGCGCCGTAAGTCGTAATAATGGAGTGGCGGTACTTCTACATGATAAAGACAGTGATGTAAACCTGAAAAATGCAAAAGGATATTATTCGAGAGAGCCTTATGAGGGTTACCCAAATGGGCTTATAGTCTTAGATAAGAACCTTGAACCAACTGAAAAATGTATAGTTATGTTTCATGAGATGGGACATGGCGACTTACACAAAAGTCTTGATAAACTCGCGGTTACAATGGGAGAAGATAAAATCACACAGACAATGCGTGAACAACAGGCACAATCTGTTTCCTATGGCGTGGCTTCTTCTTTTGGTATACCTGCGACTGAGTTTAGCTTCAACTATATAGCCAATTATACTCAAGGATTTGAACTGCAGGAGTTACAAAAGTCTCTCGAAGTAATTTTTAAAGAGGTTCAGAATATTACAAAAGAGCTAAAGGCAGAACTCGACAAAGCTGGATATAATTTAGATTTGACAGAGAAGCCGAAACCACCGCTTGACGTAGATACAGTTAAAACTGTGTCGCAAAAATACATTGGATATGCTCTTGATCAGGAATCCTCAATTTCATCCGCGACAAGCGAACTGCCTAGCCTTGCAGCACAATATAAAAACATACCGGAAATAATGGATATATTAAAGGAGCAAAAGACCAATCTCGACATACGAACAGAAAGCGTTGAGTTAATTAAGTCTTCCGTTGACCGCCTTAATAGCGCAAGAACACAGTCGGTACAAGACGAATGCCTGGAAACCTTAGATCAGGCACAAAAACGTATATCAAGCTATTCTAACTCGTTTGAAAGTTTATCAGAGCGTTTAATTTTCGTTAATGAGCAATTGAAAGACGGTTTAAAAGCTGACTTTGACAAAGATCCAAAAGCCATAATAAAATCTATGAAAGCTGATTATACACGTCTTTCTGAGCTTTCTGAAGCACAAACACGATATGTGGAAACAAGCAAATATATCTCTAAAAACTACGGCAAATTGTTACGCTCCGACATCCCTGGTTTTGTTGAGAATGTCTGTAACCGCGCCGCGCTCATCAATGATTATGCCTCAAAAAACGGTACTTTCGTTGAAGTCAATCATTGTGAAAACTGGTTTGATAAACCCATTTTTGAAGGCGGTGAAATATGTCATCCGAAAGTAGCAGATAGTATTTTCAAGCAAGCTGAAACACAAGTTCAAAACATTAAGGCCGACGCAGAGAAACGCGGAGAATACTTCCCCTATGTAAAATGCGACGTTACCGTATACAGCCCGACCGCAAACAACGCTCTTTCCGCGCTTAATACAAGAATTGATATAGGAGACAAAGAACAAAAAGGTCTTAAAGACCACTTAGAAGCGAGTTGTGGGCGTAGTAAGGTTAAGCATGAGATATATTCAAACTTTGATATATCTACAAGGGAACGCGGGGTCAAAGATAAAATCTGTATTCCATCAACTTATTCCATAGCCGAAATGACGCCCAAACAGATTGCAGACGATCAATATGTTGACAGAAGCAAAAGTGATTCAGATTGGCAAAATGACATTGCTAGTGAAAAATCACTTGTGACTAAACAATCCGTACCTGAAGCAAAAGAAAAAATGGGCGACAGGGGCAAATCAAAATCAATAAGTAACAGGGATGAGTAAAGGAGCGGAATATGAATCTTGATCTATTAACTGTACTTAAAAGGGATACCCGCACGCCTTTAAGCACAGATAGCGACGAATATGTTATTCAGCGTATTCGGCCGCGTATAATTATTAAGACACAAGATATATTACGCCGTCAGGCAGAAGAATCACTACGAAAGTTATATGAAGTAAAGAAAGCGAAAAATAGTGAACTTCTGTAATTCCAATTGACTATTCATTTATGTTTAGCGACCAGACGGCTTTGTTTTGTATGTAATATAACCCTAAAAGCCTAAACCGCCTAGTTTTCTGCTGGGTAACAGTAACATTACGGTATAGCCGAACAATACCTGTAACGACGGTTTTATAAGCATTTATAGATACGGAATGGGAGTAGAATTAAATGATTAACATTGATATTTTTAACAACGACGAAAGAATACTTATTAACAAAGGGTCGCAAGGTTTTACACTTAAAGAATTTACTCGTCAGCGTTTTTTGGACAACTTAAAATTTGCACTAAATATTACTGTAGACCCTATGATAGCAAATCTTGTTGATGAGTTAAAAACAAAGGTAATGCTGCTTTCAGAAGATGAATGGAACGCGTTAACGCTTAAATTGCCTTTAAAAACACTCTATGATGCCGAAACAAACGTTGATGAACCTCCCTTAGATTAAGTGAATAGGGATGTTACAAGCTTTGGTTTGTATTTGTTTGTTAACAATTTTTTATGTCAAATTCTAATAATTAACATAATAAAATCAACATGTTAACATATGTTAACTATTAAATAAATATGTTATCATTAAAAATCATAAAAAGAATGCAATTAAAGTGGAGAAGACTCATTTTAGTGACAGGGTTTTTGAATTTACTTATTCTATTTATTTTGAAAAAGAGCTAAGAGCCGGTTTTAAAAAAATCGGCTCTTTTAACTATAGAACAGTTGAAAATTAATTTTCAATCTGATATACTTTACCTAATTGAAAATTAATTTTCAAAGGAGGTAAGGATTATGAATGGAGAAATCACAATCCAAAGCGCAATAGATGAACTTCAAAGAGCTTTTAAATGGCTCAATGAAACATACTTCAACAGCGAACTCGAAAAACCTGTTATCACAATTCTAGTAGATTCAACGTCCGGGGCATATGGATGGATTACTCCTGAAAAAGTATGGAGTAGTAAAGATAAAAAATGGTTTCGTGAAATCAATATTTGTGCTGAATATCTTAACCGCCCAGTATATGAAATAATCACAACGCTTTTACATGAAATGTGCCACCTGTATAATATCCAGAACGGCATACAAGATACAAGCCGGTCTGGTACATACCATAATAAAAACTTTCAAGCTATTGCAGAAAAGACTGGCTTAATCGTAGAAAAAAATGATAAATACGGTTTCTGTATAACCCATGCAAGTGACGAACTAAAGTCTCTTGTAAAAAAGAGGATACGTATTGGTTGTTTTAAGCTTGAAAGGATAAAAACTTATAAAGACGGAACTCCGAAAACGACAACTAAAGGAAATGATGGAAAAGAAAAAACAATAAGCAGAAGCAAACAGGCCATGAAAAAATATATCTGCCCAAAATGTGGACTCATCATTAGAGCCTCTAAGGATGTATCAAATAAAATAATGTGTATAGAATGTAATCAAAAATTTATTATGGAAAGGCTGGCATGATGCACTTTCTACATTTCCGTGGATACTCAATGTGGGTTAAAATTTTTATACCAGTTTATTTTTGACGGAAATGCGGGCATGTTTCATGCCCGCGGAAAATTATCTTTCCACCACAAGACTAGCGGTTTAAATATTCTGCCAATTATATAACCGATCAAAAAACACCCACTAAGGTAGTATATATATGTCATAATAAAACCTTTCCTTCGCAATGCTAGGTATTCATACAAATTTTGTCTCGGGAGATCCGTACGTATTGTTATGTAAACTAAATCCATCTACTCTTCCACTTAGAGTTGTTAACTCACCGCTTTGGGGGTTGTACGGCAGTAATGCAGTCCCTCCACCTACTGAATCAGCTTCACTAAGAGACTCTCTAGTTAATCTACAGTCATATGAATAACCGGCTTGTCTAATTCTGTTTCCTCAAATAAAAAATACCCTGTTTGTGCTTCCATTTTGGATACATTCATTTCAAACGGCTTCTTGGTTATTTTTTTTAACGATTCCTCAAGCCCTCCAGCTAACGCGTATATTGCTGTTCCTAAAAAATCGAACTCTTTGGTTGATTCAGCCGCTTCTATAACAACGACTTGATACGGCTCGATAGATTTTAAAACCTCGCCCAGTTTTAGACTCATAAATTAACACTCCATTTCTTAATAATTATAATTCCTTTGTAGTTTCGTACTGAAGATCCCTTAAATTCAATTATAACCTATTAATGCAGTACCGCCAAGATTTAAATAAATTATACCAATAGTGCTACCAGAGTGCCAGTGCGGCAGCCGGCCGATGGCGGCAGCCAATCATGGGAGCGCGGCATCACGCGACCGACAGCGGCCAATGTGCATCGGCGGACCTACGCAGCCTCCGGACGCATAATCGAAGTCCGCAGCGATCCCAACTAAGCTCCCGGCGGTATCTTGCGCCCCGATGGCGGCCACCAATCTGGGGAGTGCGGCATCACGCGACCGACAGGACAACGTAAGCCGGGGCATGTCGAGGCATCCGGATTATATATATTACGGCGTCGGCGGAGAGAATTGCTTTTGTATATCCATCTTTGCGTATAAAATCCTATGAATTTCAATTAGTTCTTCGGATTCAACCAGTTTGTAAAAAACTAGATAATCTTCAATGACAATCCTTCTGAATTGGGGATCCGCGTCATAAATTGGGAACATTTTAGGCATGGAGGCCAGACGGGCTAACGCTATATCAAGTTTTGAAAATATCCTGAGCCGTTTTTGGGGATATTCCTCCAAAAAAGTATATATTGCCACTAAGTCTCTGTCAGCGCTCGGTACATACTTGATTTTATATTTCATATCCCAGCTTCCCCCTGTACTTACCAAAAACTTCATCATGTGTAAGCCATTTTGTATTCGGATCGGCCGCCTCCCTTTCCGATTCGGCCAACTTTTCCAGTATTATTTCATCCGGGATAAAATCACTTGCCGCCAAGGTAAACGGTACTTTTTTTTCCCTGATTAACGCTTTAAGGCTCGATACGAAATAGGTGGACATAGTTAAGCCAATATCGTTAAGCATCTCTTCCGCCTGTTCTTTTACTTGCTCGTCAACCCGGACGGTGATCGCCTTAGTTGCCACAATAATCATCTCCTTTGTATGCTATTATACTGCAATCAGTTGATTTTAGCAATATAATAGACTGCAAGCCGGATTTCCTTAGCGTGCGGAAATTCCGGCTTGTTTGGTTAAAATTACGCTTAACGTGCGTTTACCGCGTTTTGTTGGCGATAGCCCTTAGAGTATAGAGTATAAAAGAATGCTAACTTAGCTTTATAAGAATGCTTAGAGTATATTTTGGTTAAAAAGACGCGGAAGCCTATAACCACGCGTTATAAATCCAACCAGACCGATACGCGACGGCTGCGGCGAACATGTGTGGAGTAACGGTATGTACACCCGGGGCAATATGGGGTAGTACCAGCGAAGGCCGATTAAAGCGCAAAGTAGAAACATTTCGTAACAACTAACATATTCTAGTAACGCTAATAAGCCTTATTTGCCTTGTTTTACGTAATAATTTAGAAATATATTCATAGGAGTTCAGATAGCTATCTCAACCCATGAAGTTCCGAAAATAGTTTTGTCATTGGAACTTCACTGATTTTTTGAAGAATTTGCTCATCATTTTAAGGTGCAGAACACTTGACGGCCGCCAATGTACACAGACAAATCAAAGCGCGCAGCGATAGGTCATAAAAAAGCCCGGCGCAATCCCATACGTTGTTTTGCGGATCTGGCTGTGTTTACTCCGGTGACCAGATAATGCAGCTGTAGCGGTCGCGGATGCCAGCCGCCGTGCCTACGCAGCCTTCGGACGCACAATCGAAGTCCGCAGCGATCCCAACGAGGTTCCCGGCGGTATCTTGCGGCTTCCGTATCTACGTGGCCGGCAGGATGTTCCAAAGCGACCGGACATATGAAAGCCCGGTGCGATCTCCGGCGTCATTCTGTGGTCTTCTGGCTGCGTTTATGTCGCGGCCAGGGCTAGCTGAGTGTATCCGGACACGCAGCCAGGGCGATTCCACGTCAATGGCAACCGGCCCGATGCCGCCGACCGAGAGCGGCGGCCAATGTGCATCGGCGTAGTATTCGGAGAGCGTTAGCATACAGCCGTGCCTACGCAGCCTCCGGACGCATAATCGAAGTCCGCAGCGATCCCAACGAAGCTCCCAGCCGCCAATCTGGGGAGTGCGGCATCACGCGACCGACAGGACGTAGAAGCCAGGGCGTGTCGA
>Ga0209737_10001479_pt1 | contig 16847 bp, 15 predicted proteins | sample TergutCu122P3_FD_187284 | JGI IMG/M metagenome (GOLD analysis project Ga0209737, IMG submission 187284) | Cubitermes ugandensis P3 segment gut microbial communities from Kakamega Forest, Kenya - Cu122 P3 (SPAdes) (version 2) | ecosystem: Host-associated > Arthropoda: Insects > Digestive system...
AGTTCCGTTCAATTGTGTTTTCATGTTTTTACTCCTGATTTTTAAAAACTATACGTTCTAATTCGTGCGTTTCTAAATTCGTTATTTCTTTTATATCTTTTGCCCGCCAGAAGAGTTTTCCGCCTATTTTGTTAGGCGGAGGTAATGCTCCATTTTTTATCCATGAATACATAGTTGGTTTAGTTATGTCGAATATTTTCAATATTTTTTCAGAAGAAATCATCATTGTTATTTTCCTTTTTTAGTGAATAAGTTTTTTTCTTTGTCGTAGGTGTATCCTATTTCTTTTGCTCTATTTAGAAGCATAATCTTCCATTCACTATCTTCCAGCTGCGCTTCTTGGCATAATTTTAGCGCTCCATTTAGCCTGGCTAAATTATCGATAGACTTTGTTTCCAGCTTTAAATCTCCTATTTTGATAGCTTCGCTGCAAGTAGAGGCTTCGCTGCAAGTAGGAGCCAAGAAGTCTTTATTTCCAACATTGGCATCCAGTATATCATGCTCTACTATTTCTAACGCGTTGAGGTATAGATATCGCTTCATGTACGTATGCATAGCTCCTATACCTTGTATGGCGGTACAACCTTTTAAATCAACTGTGGTTATTGGACTAGAGAACGTTATTTGCTCTCTGCCGCAAGCGGAAGCTTCGCCGCAAGCGGAAGCTTCGCCGCAAGCAGGAGCGTTGCTGCAGGTGGCATTTATTATAGTGAGAGTAGCGTTACTAGCTTCATTATTTTCAATGGTAAATACGCTGCATAGTTCCAGTTCTGCGAATATTTTATTGACAGCGGGTAAGAAGTCAGCGAGTTCGTAGTATGTGAAGCCGGAGAATTTATTTTTCCCGCTTTTTTTGATATTCATTTCTTGTAATTGCATTCTTGCTTCAGCAAGTTTTTTATATATATTCATTTTATTATTACTCCAAGTTTTGATTGTTATTCATTTCCATTTCATATTTTTCGATTCTTTCCAGTTTTTGTATTTTTAATTTATTTACTCTTACTTCCATAAGACCTACCATCATGCCGACTGCACTTAGTCCTATGATGCTTAATAGAGCGGTTATTTTTAACATAGTCTTTTTTATCCCTCTGGTTTTACTAAAATTAAATAGATTCCACATGCTATAAATAATAAATATTCAATCATTATTCATAATCCTTCCATAGTTTTTCTTGTTCGTATTCTTTTGGATCAGGATATTCTTCGTTTTTTCTTATTTTGGCTCTTAAGTTATCTAAAGCTTCAAAAAGATTTGAAGCTTCATCGGCTGTTTTTTGAGCTAACACTTGTACGTCTTCTACATAATTAGCCAGCTTTGAAGTTTGTTCATAGCTCCATCCTTCTAATTCGTATTCTTTTACGAAGTCTGTCAGATTTTTAAAGTTGTCTTTGATTCTCGTTAATTCTTGATACACAATTGCTGTATCTGCATTAATATTAGTTGTCATGATCTTATCCTTATTTCTAATTAATTATCTTTACAATAATGAACTTAAAAATAGATGTCAACATCTTTTTTTATCTTTTTTATATTTTTTTTATTGGGATTAAGTTCTTTCTTTAAATTTTTAGATAATTTCCTTCGAGGATCGTCGTAGAACGATGGATTTATTGTTAGGTGTGTTTCCTTATGTTTATTATTCGTTTATGTTTCTTGCTTCGTCTCGTCGAAAGTAGAGGTACGCCGTGGGGAGTTGTTAATAGGTAAGCCAGATATTGTCGCCAATAGAAGCTGCGCTGCAAGCAGGAGTGTTGCTTGTGAGAAAGGGTTATGTATAGCTAGGAAAAGCTGTGTTGTGAGGGGATTGGTGGTGTTTTGTTTGGTTTTTTTATTGTATCCCTCGCGCGCGTATACGTATGTGTGAGAAAATGAGAAAAGTCTTTTTTAGCCCCGTATATGAGGATTAATTTAGTCTCACGCCTTGAGAAAACGTGAGAATCATGAGAATACTGTGATATATCAATAAAAAAACAGGTAGGTATTGTTTATTATTTTTGTATGGTGTATTTTGTATAGAATCGTTTATGTATATAAGTCGATATGCATAAGTATTATTTAAAATCAAGATTTTAAATCTCCCAAAGTAAAAAGCTTAATATTTTTATCTTTAATTATTGTGTAGAAAGGTATGTTTTTATTACACAGAGTTTTTGTTTGTAATTATTTCAGATGATTTGTTGTGAAAAGCTTTCTGAGTTAGCGAAATAGGAAGGCTAACTCAGAAAGCTGGGATATCTCGAAATGGTAAGGAGATATCATGTAGTGATTATAGCGATTTGTTATAAAAAGTGTGAGAAAATTTTTTGTTGAAATTTCAGCGTTTCTTAAAAAGAGTCTCATATTTTCTCATGTTTTTCTCACAAGTTTTTGTTCATATATCAATGCTTAGAGTGTTATTTTCTCAATTCTCAAATGTGAGTGAGTGAGTGAGTGAGTGAGTGTTGTGTGGGGTGGATATATATATTGAAATCAAAAAAAACGTAGATTATATTAAATTCAGAAATTAAAAAAACCTCCTGTTGCTAGGAGGTTTTCAAGTTGTTAATTTAGAAATCATAGGATAGTAGATTATTATGCAAAATCATTTGTTAAGTCAAGCTTTATTTAAGCATGGTATAGAAGAGCCAAAACATAGAATCCAGCAAGGAAAATTCACTCGCTGGGGAAAAAATAATCGATACTGGGCAACCGCGCTACAAGCAGAGGCTTCGCTGCAAGAAATCTATGTGTTTGGAGATTGGAGTACTGGAATGTCTGAAGTGGTACTTCCTACCGGAGATCTTACAGATAAACAACGTAGCGATATCGCCGCAATACAGAAAAAAGCCGCAGAAGAGCGTAAAGAAATGCAAAGACAGGCTGCTTTCTTGGCTCAAAAGATATTTGAAGCCGCAACGCCAATTATCACCGTGCAACCGCAAAGCTACTTGGGGCGTAAAAAAATACCCGCTCTGGGAATTAAAAAAATAACAGTGCAACAAGCTCTTGATGTTGGATTCAATATCGAAAAAGCTTTCTACAAATCATTCTGGGAAAATGAAAATGAATTCATTGTCGTACCCCTAAAAAATGCCGAAGATACAATAACTTCAGTACAGTTTATCTCAAATAAAAAAGAAAATAATAAAAGATATCTGCCAAGCGCATGTAAACAAGGTAGCTTTCATGTCATCGCTCAATGCAAAAGACCTAAAAATATATATGTTGGTGAAGGGTATGCAACAATGGCAAGTATACACTTGGCTACAGGAGAAATGTGTGTGTGTGCTTGCGATGCGCATAACCTACGTCATGTCAGTCTGGCTGTAAGAAAATTGTATCCGGATGCTTTTATAACTGTTTGCGCCGATAACGACAGCTCAGAAAAAGGTAATATCGGTGTAGAAATAGGAACACAAGCAGCAGCTGCTATTAAAGCTAAATTAATATATCCCGAAACAAAAGGAGATTTTAATGATCTGCATTGCGAAAAAAAATTAGAAGCTTTCTTAAAAAAAAACAAACAACGGTTCATCATATATGATTTAGAAAAATTTATGAATTTAGAGCTGCCTCCAGATGAAATGGTTATCGATCCAATCATGCCCGTAGGTGGAATAATGCTGCTATATGCAAAACCAGGCGTAGGAAAAAGCATGGTCACGCTAAGTATCGCGCACGGAATAGCCAGCGGAACTAACGCTCTGTGTTGGAATATGCCAAAACCAAGGTGCGTTCTGTATGTAGATGGCGAAATGGATGGAAGAGATGTGCAACGAAGATTGAGAAACTTCATTGCTGGTTCAGGAATAGAATTTAATCCCGAAAACTTTAGATATCTTAATCTCAGATTGCAGGAAAAAGAAAACCAATCCCCAGACTTCTCTGCAAAAATAATACAAAATGCAATAGAAGAAGAATTAAAAGGTGTTGATGTGTTAATCTTGGATAATTTGTCTACACTGACAAAGTGTAAGGAAAATGACTCGGATGAGTGGGTTCGAATGCAAGATTGGTTGCTTGGACTAAGAAGCAAAAGAGTGTCAACTATTGTTGTCCACCATGCAGGTAAATTGGGCTCTCAAAGAGGGACGTCTCGTAAAGAAGACGTAATGGACACCGTTATTGCTTTAAAAAAAGAAACCGAAGGCGGAGGAAGTGGATTTAAAGTCAAAATTGAATATGACAAATGTCGCGGTTTCGGTGGAGCTAATGCAAATCCGTTTGTCGCTACATTGATAGAATTGCCGAATAAAGGTGTGAAATGGGCGGTAAATCAAGAAAAACGAGATGAAAGAGATATTGTGCGGGAGTTGTTCAGTATTGGTATGAATGTTAAGGATATAACAGAAGAAACAGGGCTTTCAAAAGCTACAATCTACAGAATAAAAAAGGAATATAATAATGGCAAATGATAACTTATTTCAATTTCCCGTTAAAAAAATTGTGAAGGAATATGATGAAAAACATAATTTTAAAGAAGAGCCTGCAATCGTTATTCTTAGAGAATGGGCTGTTCCAATAAGAGTGCAAAAACCTAAGAAAGATGTGCCGAAAAAAGAATGGGGAATGCCGACTGCTTTTAAAGTTCGAGAAGAGTTAGATGTGCTTTATATCGGATGCAATGGAGATGTCTTGAAAAATGAAATGCATTGCAATGAAGGGTATACTTATACAAAATATTATGTACATAACTTTCTTACGGATCAGATCTTTATAGCAGATAATCTTCTGGCTGGTATGGGAGCATTAATAGGAGTTAATGTAAAACTGGACGATATACTGGATTTTTTCTGCTGTTAGAAAAAATAACTGCTGTTGTTAAGATAAATAGTTATGTTATAATAATAGCGTTAATTGTGTTAGCACTCTTAACGTGGTGTTAAGAGTGTTTTCTTTAAAAAAATGGAAATTAAAATGTGTAACTTATTTACGAAAAAAGCAAAAATGTTTCAAAAAAAATCTTCAAACACATTCATAATCAAGTCAGATGAGCCAATCATTAATGAAAGTCAAAGTCAGTTCGGTGGAATTAAAAGTTTCTTTGCCGAGATTCATTCTGGTGATGAAGGTATGGTTGGTGAAATAGTTCAAGCCGTTGTGTATGAAAGTGCTGCAAAGGCATATTCTTTGGTTGATTATTGGCCAGAGTCAGCTCTGGTAACTGTCAAAGGGCAATATAAGATTGCGAGCGATCCAAAATATAAAAATAAAATCGTTATAAGAGAAATAGTAACGCAGGAAGGCGATGAGATTGATACTGCTGCTAATGTAACGCCAGCTGCCAGCGATATGCCAAATGACGACATTCCTTTTTGATTTAGCATTTAAAACGGTAATTAAACACGAAGGTGGGTACGTTAACGATCCTAAAGATCTTGGCGGAGAAACTAAATATGGTATCTCCAAGCGTAGCTATCCGAATGTAGATATTAAAAATCTAACTTTAGATCAAGCTAAAGAAATCTACTATCGTGATTTCTGGGTTAAAGGTAAGTGTGACAAAATTAATAATGAAAAGGTCGCGATAAAATTATTTGATTTTGGCGTTAATATGGGAACTCAGCAGGCGAGTAGGTTGATTCAAAGAGCTTTGCGTTCTGTAGGAATGGCTGTTGTTGAAGATGGTATCATTGGAACAGCAACTCTGTCGGCGGTAAATAATGTTAATTCTATGGAATTGCTGGCTGCTTTAAAGTCAGAAGCTGCAGGATTTTATCGTGGACTTGTAATAGCTAATGCAACTCAACAAAAATTTCTAAACGGATGGTTAAATCGCGCTTATTCTTAATTGAATAGTTTTGTTATGGCATTTTTAATGTTATTAAAAAGTTCTTTTAAAATATCAATAATATTCTTGTGCATTTCTTCTGTGGGATTTTTTTGATTTTTATGTACTGCTTTGCCCAAAACAATGTCTTTTTTTATTTCTTTTATAGAGTGATTTTTGATAGGGTTGATTTTTGATTCACTTTTGAAGTGAAGAGCTTTCCCAGTATGTTTAAATCCTATTATGGTGAGACCTAACAACGGAACAAGATCTCCTTCTTTGTAAAGTCTATAAGATTTGTCTCTTAAAACTTTGTCAGTATAATCAGCTCCTGCTTTATTAAAAACTTTTGGAGCAGAAAAAGTAACTAGGTCTATTTCTTTGTTTGGTTGGTGTTTTTTTAAATCTAAAGCGGCTAGTGTAGCTAAGGCTCCTCCTAGGCTGTGTCCTGTTATTAAATAATTGTCTATTTTATGTAGTTGCTTTGCTTGCTCAAGTTTGTTTAACATGTCTTGGCGAATAGCTAAATATTTATTATATATTCCTATATGAGCTTTCCCGCCACTACCGCAAATTTTATCTTCTTTCTTAAAGATTCCAATCCCGCCAGTAACGTCTGTAATAACATCGTCTACGCTATCGGTTCCTTTAAATGAAATAATTAATGTTGGAACTCCGTCTATTTCTCGCTTTTCAATAAAGCCAGCTGCATCTTTTTTGTCAGGTTCGCCAAATGTTATGTGTTCGGTAGGTTTAGGGTCGTCATCAGTAACTGTAGCTTTAACTGGCGCTGTACTAAGATGATATGCTTTTTCAGAAGCATCTGCAGCAACAACGGCGTATTGACGTATGTTTCTTTTTGATTTAGTCCCATGCATCGTTACAAGCATTGGATGCATTGCTTTAAGATAAAAATAAATGCAACTGAAAAGCGCTGTCAGTGTAATAAATGCTTTTTTTTTCATATATTTAATTCTTCCTGAAAAACTAAGTTTTTAGGTTCAGGAATTGCGACAAATTGACCAACGGACTCTCCTCGTGTATGAATAACGTATTCGTCAACAACTGATTCTTCTTTTCCTTTAAGAGCTGCGCCTGCAAGCTTAATAAGATTGAGAGGATTATTAACTCTCGTGTTGTTTATAACGTGAGTGTATATTTCTGCAAAAAGATCTCTGTTTTTATTAAAACTTATTGTTCTAATATCTTCTTCTTCTTTGGGGGTAAAGAAGTCAGGATAATAATCAAATATGGCTTCTATTACGTTGGGACACTTGTAGTTCTCTAGTGTGCCATGAGGATAAGACAAATGATGTATTAAGTCAGAGCGAATGATTTCAAGCTCTTCCCGTTCAACTTGTTTGTTTTTAAGTCTTTCTATAAGATATGTTTGATATCTTGGAAAAGTTAAGGCGCGAACGGTGGGTCTCAATGTTAACCTCTAGGCAATTGGCTCAAAAAAAATATTATGATAAAAACAAAGATATGTTACAGTTTTTACGCACTCTTGAAAAGAGCGGCTATCGGCGAGAGCAAAAACTTAGAAAAACAGCATATGAAAATAGACAGCGTGAATTAAAATTTAAAGATCAATTAAAGCTGTTTCAAGATTATGCTTAGGAAAATATAGTGATTTATAAAAAAGAATTTGACGGCTTATATACATGCCCTACTCCATTCATGGCTGTTGCTGCAGCAAGAGGACTAGGAAAGACAGTCGCTGCTGTTCAATGGCTTACTTATAGATTGTTGGAAGGACCTCCAGAAAAATCTGTAGCGTTTTATTCATCTACTCTAAAAACAGCTAAGTTAACTGTTACTCCTGTAATGAGAATGTTAGAACAACAATGGCCAGAAGGCTTTTGTTCGTTTCATGGAAGTGATAATAAATTTGTCTTTAAAATAGGTAGAAACGATATAAGAGAAATGTATCTGTTTGGATACGAAGGATCAGAAAGTAAAAGAGGATTCCACCCTCATACAATAGTTCTGGATGAATGTTCATTAATGCCATCAGGAATGTATGGTACCGTCATCCTGCCTACATTAAAAAGTATAGGAAATTGGCAAGCAAAGTTATTGGCTATCGGTACAGCTCAAGGAAAGAGTAAGTTTTATGATTTGATTAAACAAGGATGTAGTTCAGAATATCCCGAATGGACAAGTTTTATTATGAGAGCTTCTCAGTTTGCTCATCTCTATGAAAGCGGGTTTCTTAAACTTATGGCTAATAACATGACAAACGCTGAGTATGCTCAAGAGTTTGAATGTGATTTCAATGCTTGTGTACTCGTTGGATCTGTTTATGGAGAGTTTATTAGAAAATTTGTTGAAAATAATACAAGTGATGAATATAACTACGATCCTTCTCTGCCTGTATACACAGCATGGGACATAGGATACAATGACAATACTTCAATTTGGTTTTTTCAAGTGAAAGGAAATGAGCTTATTTTTATAGATTATTTGGAAGGAAGTGGAAACGTTGTTCAGTATTATGCTAATGAAGTTCTTGCAAAGCCTTATAACTTCAGAAAAGCAATTCTTCCTCCAGACGCAGGGCATAAAAGAATTAATGCGCCGATAAGCTTCGCTGAAGACTTAAGAAAATTTGGAGTGCAAAATGAAGTATTAAGTCCATCAGGGCTATCAGAAGGAATAAATCAAACAAGAATGTTTTTAAAAACAGCTAAATTTAATAAAACTAAATGTGCTAAAGGATTAGATCATATAAGGCAGTATAGATATAAATTTGATTATAGATTGGGAGTTAACAAGCAAGATGTTGTACATGATATACATTCCCATGCAGCTGATGCCTTAAGATATGCCGCTGTTGGAGAATATATATGGAAAGAAAAGAAAATTGTTAATGATGGTAGAATCGTAAGTTATGGTAATTATAATCCTTTACAGGGATATAACTAAGTGAGAAAAATCTCTATGGAGAAAATATATGTTTGAGACTTTATTGGCATTAGGCAGTTTAGGTTTGGGATTGATGAGCTATACCAATAGTAAAAAAGCTTCTGAAAAATCAGAAATGCATTACTATAGAGAGGCAGCTCTTAACAGGCAAATAGGTGCTTTTAATGCCAGAGTTATAGAATATGCCGGAGATAGAAATATAGAAACTTTAGCAAGAAAAACCAGAGCCATAGTTAGCGCTCAAAAAAACGAGTTTGCCAGAAGAGGAATAACTTTAGATGGTTCTGCTGCTTGTGTAGTTCAAGAAACAATAAACTTGGCGCGTGAAGAAGCTTTAAACATAGCTTTCAATACTAAAGTAGAAAAAACAAATGCATTGTTTGCGGCTGAAGGAGCGTCTGCAAGAGCGCGCGCAGGAGCATCTCAAGCTCTCTTCCAAGGGAAACAAGCTGAGCTGGGACTATTCCAAACTTTCTTAACAGGATTGAAGGGAATAGGTGGAGCGATGGGCGCAGAATCTGCCAGAGCAGAAAACCAAGGAATGATGAGCATGATGGGAAGAACTCCATCAAGTACCGGAGGTGGAGGATTGTTGGGAATGTTGCAAGGTGCAAGTGAAACAGTGCGTGCTTAGAGAAAAAGTAAGGAATAACAAATGCCAAGAGAAGAAAGATTTAGTAGATCTGTAGAAACGGATACCACTGCTTTTCGTCGTGGTGGTCATATGCCAGAAGCTGCGGCTAAGTATGTTACTTTAAAAACATTAGGACATGATGTTAGACCTGCTTCTAATGCAGGAGAAGCTGCTTTTTATGGTTCTCTGGGCGACAAAGGATTAAACATGCTTTCTGCTTATGCGGAAAATCAATGTGTTAATGAAGCAAACGAAAGAATGACTGGCGTTAGATTGAGGCTAGATGCAGATTGTCGTGACTATGCGAGCAATAATCCTAACGGAAATGGTTATGCTCAGTTTAAATCAAATAGATATGACGAATTATTCCAAGAAGGAATGTCAAAGTGTACTACGCCAAGAAGTTCTGAATTGATGAAAGGGTATTATTCTGCGGGTATTCAAGGAGCAAGAATGTCTGCCGCTCAAGAAGAACTTGGTATGCGTAAAGCTGATGCTTCAATGCGCACAGCAGAAGGAGCGGAAGTCTTGCTGCAGAGAGTAGAAAGATCTCCGGGGGAAAAACAGTCTTTAAAAAATGAGTATTCTACATTGATAGGATCAATGCAGCCTATTTTAGATAGAGATTTCCCCGAATATCAAAAAAATGCCATGCAGAATTTCGAATATCGTTTTGTTAGAGGAATGTTAAAACAAGATCCGCAAGCTGCATTAGCGTATATTTCAAAGCCTAACGAGTCATTAACTGTAAAACATATTCAAGCTTTGGAAGATCAAGCGCAGTCTGAAATAGAACATAAGCAGAGAAGAGCTTTAAGAGAAATTTCTTTGGCTGAAACTATTAGTCGCAGACAGACCAATCTTTGGATTGCGCGCGTTAAAAATGCAGAAATAACAGGCGCAGAAAATGCTCAGGGGTTGATAAAAGAAGGTTTAGCTGATGCAAAGTTAACGGAAGCGGATAGATTGAATCTTGAAACTTGGTATGAAGAAAGACATATGGAGAGAACTGTTGCTACAAAAAAAATGAAAATAGTAGAAGAATGCTTTCGAAATAATGAAGAAGTGCCAAGCTCTATTTCAAATAACGTTGTAGAAGATTATCTTCGTAAAGAAGTAGAGGCTATTAATATACAAAATGAAGCGCAGGGAGAGTCTCCTATGACTCTTACAGATATATATCTGTATACAAAGAATGCTCCTGTTACTTGTAATCGTAAAAATACATGGTTTCAAATGAAAGTAAGCAATCAGCTTAAAGGAGCGCTAACTCCAAAGGAATGTTTAGACGCTGCTGTAATTGCCAGTGAAGCAGATAATTCCCTTATGCTAAAGGGGTTAGATAAAACTGATATTAACTTTGGTAAGTTAGCTGTTAAAGTATGTGGTGCAGATGCAGTCGCTGACAAAAATATTCTGGAATTAAGGGCGCGTTACTATGCTCCTGTAACTAAGGAAGAATTAACTAATAGAAAAAAAACATTAGAAACTCTTGAGTATCAGACTGATCATAAGAAAGCTTATGCAAATATATTAAAAATAGCGGGAGTTGAGGAAGCAGATCCGGGCTGGATTTTCTCTACTATCCCTGACACTGCCAGAGGGCAAATGGGAGAAGATGTAATACGAATCGCTGAAGAAGTGTATTTAGCTACCGGTAGCAAGCTTTACGCTGATACAGTAGCGGCATCCTATGTCAAAAATCGCTTTGCTTTAACTGACATTAATGCCGTTCCTGACCAAAAGAGTGTTTCAGCTTTATATCTGAAACAATTTAAAATACAGAACAGAAGTCTTATGTTTGATGCGCCAACAGAAGAAAGACTTGGCATTCCTCAATATAAGATCAATAATAAAATCGCTTATAAAGCGTCTAAGGTGTTAAGTGATTTAGCCCAAAATGGAGGCTTGGATTATAATATTAAATATAATTCAAATGTTACTCTTGAAAAGATAAAGGCAGCTGATGCAAAGAAAGAATCATTAAATTGGAATAGATGGATTTCTGTTGAAATTGACGGCAAATGGGTAGATAAACCAGTGCTTGTGGAAGCTGCGCCGCAAGTTGAACAGCGTATTTCATTGGGAAAGGTTCCGAGAACTGTTAGCGATATTCAGTCCTATAATTATTATTTCGTGCCAGATGATAAATTCCCAGACTATAAAGTCTATTTAAGAGATAATAAAACAATGACTCGAGCTCTTTGCTCTTTTAGAAAAGGACGCAATTAATGACTTTTGATGAAGACTTTTATACAGAAGAATACATGACAGGTCTCGAGTCTCAGGAGTCAGAAGACGAAGTTTTGCCACGAGTGGGGGTTGCGGTGGATACTTCGTTAAAAGAAAAGTCAGCTGCAATCAAAGATTTTGATGTAGATGATGCTTCTTTGCAAACAGATGCTGTGCCGCAAGCAGATGCTGTGCCACAGGTGGAAGCTTCGTTTGATACAGATTTTTATACAGATGATCTTGGCGTAGTCTCTACAGGTGAACAAATAACGCCGCCGTTAGCGATGAGACCTTCGGCGTCGGTTTCTCAGAGAGAATCAGAACAACAAGAGGCTTCTCAAGAAAGTGATTCGCTTACAGCTGCTGCGTTTAGATTGTATAACACACCTACGTCTGTTGTTCGATATGGCTTGAGAAAAGCTGAAGGGCTTTTTGAGACAGAAGAATTCGACTTACAAAAAACTTTAAATGCTGATGATATCCCTCAAGAAGAAAGAATTCATTATGCGGGTTGTAATACTTATGCAGACTATAAAGTTGAAAAACAAAGACAAGCTGATATAAAACTTTTAGACAATGCGGGCTTCTTTGAAAAATTAATTCCTACTTTAGTAGCGGGTGCGGCTGATCCTGCTAACTGGATTGCTGTAGGTGGAGCAGTGAGAGCCAGCATGTGGACAGGGAAAATAGTTAATGCTGTAGTAAGTGCTTCTGCTGGTGCTACAGCGCGTTACGCTACACAAACAGGCATGACAAAAGAAGATGTGGCTATGGAAACTATTGCTGCAGGAATGGTAACAGGCGTCATCGGCGGCGTAGTTAAGAGCGGCGCGTGGCTTAAGGATAAGAAAATAGTAAAGGAAGCTACCGAAGCAACAGCTGATTTCTTAAAAGGAGCTTGTGATGATGCTGTGTTTGCAGTTAAAGGAACGGAAATATATCAAAATATCGCAGGAAAAACTGTTGAGTTAAATGCTTTTACTAAGCAATTAATAAAATCATGTCCGTATTTACGAGGTGTCACTGACGATTGTGAGACATTTAGAGATATGACAACTCGAATATTGCGGAGTAATCAAATAATAACCGCTGAAACTCGAGCGGGAAAAGTCCAGTCTCAATCAATACAATCTGATCTGATTTTTAATCAGAACGAAACACTTGGTATTGAAAAAAAATATAATAGCTTCTATAAAAGCGCATTTGAGCAAAGTGGAACAACTCCTCAGGAATTTAATAAATCAGTCTATCGTATATTAGATGGGCATGAGCTTCCTTCTCTTGGCGATCCTGCAAGCGATGCTGCTAAGCTTCTCAGTGATGCTATGCAAGGCAAAATCGATAAAAGTGCTGAAGTAGGATTTAAGGGGCTTGATATCAGTAAATCAATAAAGGGTACGGGAAAAACATTAACAGCGGCAGAAGCTAAGCTTTCTGAGGAAGAGATAAAGACGCTTGCTACAAATGAACTGTTAAGTGAAACAAAAGAGGTAGCTTCACGATATTTCCCCAGAAAGTATATTCCTGAAGCGGTATTAGAAAATCAAAAAGAATTTGAGAGATTGCTCAGATTGTCAGAGCTAAAGAATAATCCTTTGTTAAGTGAGGCGGAGTTAATTAAGCGTGTAAAGGAAATTACACAGCATGCCATTGGAGAGTCAGGCGTTTCTCATGATGCTGGACAGCATATATTTGATGTAAGTCAAATGTTTAAAAAAAGAACTGTAAGTATACATGACGAATTGTTAGAACCTTTTCTTTTGGATAATCCACTGGAAGTGTATAGATCTTTTTCTCATAAGGTAACTCTTGCTACATCTCAGCGTCGTATTCTTTTGGAAAAAAGTAAGGAGCTTGGTGTAGAAAAGCCTTTCAAATCTTGGAATGAATTCTTTGAATGGTATGAGCATGACAGAACTGCAAAGATGGATGTAAATTTGAATGCAGAAGCTAAAAATGCTTATATGGCTGCTACAAAAGAAAAAGTAGATTATATGAAAACTACTATTGATGTAGTAACGGGCAGTTATAAACAGTATGCTTTTTCCAGTCCTACAACAAAAAAAGTAGTTGAAGGCCTCATGGCTTGGAACTTTGTGCGTAAATTAGGAAGTGTATTAATTTCGTCTTTCGCTGATATCACCGCTCCCGTTTGCAGATTCGGCTTTGGTAGAACATTAAAGGCAGCAATAGGCGAATTCGGAGAAGGATCTCTATCTAAACAACAAGGATGGAATCAGATATTACATGCTACAGAAGAAGCTATGGGGTCAGCTAGAATCTTCGGAGATACATATAAACTTACACCGCAAAGAGGAGTTATCGATAAAGTAGCTAAGTTTTTTGGTAAAACAACAGGGCTACCTTACTGGAACGATTATTGGAAACGTGTAGTAGCTAATCTTCATTATGAGGATGTATTAAATGCTGTTATGAATCCTACGGAAAAAGGGAATTTGTTTTTAAAACAACAGCGTATAACAGATGCTCATAAGGATATTATTAGAAAAGCGTATGAAAAATTTGGGTATAAGTCTAATGATTGCTATGTGCTGCCTTTAAATCGTATTGAGAATAATTCGGTAAGAGAAGCTTTGTTTAATACTATTCATACTCAGTGTGAAGAAACGATTGTAACTATTGGAGCAGGAGATGTACCTCATTTCTTAAGGTCTGATGTCGGTAAGGCTTTGTTTCAATTCAGATCGTTTTCGATGGCTTATTTTAATAAAATAATTATGCCTCAAGTGTTGCAAAAAGAAAGTCGTACACATACAGGAGCTTATTTGTTGAGTTCGGCGGTCGTTGCTCCGCTTGTTACGTGTTTAGCTCAGTGGAATAGAGGTAAAGATGTTGATGTTACCTCGGGAGAATTCTGGAAAGAAGCTATGGCTAAAGCTACTATTTTAGGACCTTATCAAGATGCATTAGAATTGATTGAAGGTGTTCATGGGGATATCGAAAGAGGTAGGACAGAGAGGATGTTTACTAGGGCATCGCCTATGCTTGGATTAGCTGCGGATGTCGCTAATTTGTTTAGAGCTGATATGACAAACCAAAAGCGGCGTGCTATAGTTAGTATGATTCCATGGAATAATTATTTAGGTATTAATCGTATAGTTCGCCAGTATTTACAAACGCAAACAAAAAAAAGTTCTGCGCCAAAAAAAAGAGAGTGGCAATAGGGGGGAAAAGGTATGACAGTAGAAGCGCGCAAAGGTCAGGCGAAAAATGTTTATCATATAAATAAACTTGCTCCCAAAGATACTTTTAGTATTACATTTCAATTTTTAAACTTAGTAAAAAATTTAGCTGTATATATTCGTAAAGGCGATAATACGTTAACGAAATTAACTTTAGATACTGATTATTATGTGGAGCTATTAGGTGGTTTAAATGGAGTATGGGGACAGGTGGTGTCCTTAATCCGTGAGGATAATCTCATGAATATAATGATAGTTAGAGCCATTCCTAATAATCAAACAATAATGTTTAGCTCTCGAACTGCGACGGCGACTCATTTTGAAGAGGGTATGGATAAACTTACTATGTTGCAGCAAGATCTTGATTTTAAAGATCGCGTTTTGCGTGTGCCTGATGACGAAGTTGTTGAAGATAGTGCGTTGTGTTTGCCTCCAGTTGCTTTGAGACGTAATATGTTCTTGGCTTTTGATAAAGATGGCAAGGTTGTTATGCAAGCTCCTATTGGTGGAGGATGTTTAGAGCAAGTTTCTGTTGCAAATGTGCAATATGTGGCGGGAGAAAATATATATATAGCTTCTGATGGTGTTATTTCAGCGGTCGATACTATATATACAGCAGGAAATAATATTTCGATAGATGAGAATAATGTTATTTCTTCAACTGATACGAAATACGAATTGCCTGTAGCTACGGAGACAACGCTTGGTGGAGTAAAACAAGGAGACAATGTTGTCATAGATGATGACGGAAAGCTTAGTGTTGTTAATGTCGGATATGAGTTGCCGCTTGCTACTTCCGATGTTTTGGGAGGTATTCGCCTTGGAGAAAATTTAATTGCGGATCCAAATACGGGTATAGTATCTGCTGTCGATACAAAATATCAAGCAGGAAATGGTATTTCCATAGAAGGAAACGTTATTTCGGCAAAGAGCGTTGTTTGTCATGTTAGTGTACTTCATGAATCTGAGTGGGTACTTAGCGGTAATTTTTGGACGCAGACTAAAGTTGTATCTGGAGTATTGGCGACGGATAAACCTATAGTTAATGTGGATTTTTTGGGTGTAAGGCTTGCTGATTCTGTGGAAGATGTGGAAAGGCTAAAAAGCAATTGGAATAAAGTTTTTAGGATAGCGACAGATGTTGATTCAATTGAATTTTGGGCTACAGAGAAACCTGATAATAATATCAGTATTAATATATTGCTTATGAGATAAGCGCAGTTTAATGAAGTATTAAAGAAATGAAACCTATTCCTAAAACTACTAAGCCTACAGAGTCAGCTAAGCCTAAAAAATTTACTCTACAGAGGGATGGATTAGAAGAGTTTTTGAAAAATGCTGATATTTTAGCTCTTTACAATGCAATAGTAAAGTTTAAAAAAGAAGAAGAGGCAGGAACTCCAGTTACTCCTGAAGATGTAGAGAATTTTAGAACATTGTTGAAAGCTTTTCACGCAAAAAAAGAAGCTGGTGATAATTGGAAAGACTGGTTGTTAATGCTTGATTCTAAGTATGCAAAGCAAGCAGTTTTTCTTTTTAGTAAAGTAACGCCTTGGTGGCGATATTTTTGTAAGAAATATTATGCTTTTTTCCCTGCAGAGCCAATTCGACCTCCAGAGCCAGCTAAACCTAAGAAATTTACTCTACAGAAGGATGATTTGCCAGAGCTTTTAAAGTCTAATGATCTTTCTGTTTTTTACAATGTAGCTCTAAAATTTAGAGCGGAAGAAGAAGCAGGAACTCCAGTTACTCCTGAAGATGTAGAGAATTTTAAAGCGATATGGAATAGTTTTAGTGAAAAAAGTGCTTATTCAAAGGCTTGGCAAGATGCGAAGCCGTTGGAGGTGCAGGATTTTGTAAGAAATATTATGCCTTGGAGTAGAAAATTTTTAAGGAAAATTCCAAAGCCTCCAGAGCCAGCTAAACCTAAAAAATTTACTCTACAGAGGGATGGATTAGAAGCTCTTGCAGATTTAGCTGATAAAGATGAATTAGCTCTTTACAATGCAATATTAAAGTTTAAAGAAGAAGAAGAAGCAGGAACTCCAGTTACTTCTGAAGATGCAGAGAATTTTAGAGCGGTATGGCTGTCTT
>Ga0209737_10001481_pt1 | contig 16834 bp, 14 predicted proteins | sample TergutCu122P3_FD_187284 | JGI IMG/M metagenome (GOLD analysis project Ga0209737, IMG submission 187284) | Cubitermes ugandensis P3 segment gut microbial communities from Kakamega Forest, Kenya - Cu122 P3 (SPAdes) (version 2) | ecosystem: Host-associated > Arthropoda: Insects > Digestive system...
ATGCTGTGTTGCATAAATGACAGTTCTTCTTTAAAGAGTAAAAAAGCAAAATTGAGAGAGAAAATGGAATATTTAGATTTAATAATATAAACGCACATTTGTCAATTAACAAAGAAATGTGCAAAAGACGAGCATATTATTGGCTATTCTCAATTCTAGTAGAACTGTAAAAATCTGAAAAAGTGTTTTACTCTTCGATTTAGCCTAATTGATGAATATACGATTCAATTGAATTATGCAACACAGCACTTTTAAACTCACTTTTTTATTCTATTGCATAACAAATAATTACTGATGATGATGGTGATTGGCGGCGGTCCAGCGGGTCGGATCGCGGCTATAGAATTGGCGCAAGGACGACGTGAGGGTGAAGATATTATTCTCGTTGAAAAACGTGCGGCTGGACTTGGTGGTCAGTGCATGCATGCTGGCTGTATGGTGATCTGTGCATTAAATGATGTCGCTCGTCATCTTGCACAGGCGAGAATGTTTTATGAGGATGGGATTGTGACAACACCTGTAACGTTTTCGTATTCTCATGTGCTCGATGGTTTGCGCGGCGTGCAAACAAAACTCGCATCGATCATGCATACTGAGACAGTTAATGCTGGAGTGACGCTTGTTTCTGGTGATGCGACTGTTTCAAGGAAGGTAGTTACCGTGAATGGGGAAGTGTACACTCCTGACTCTCTTTTGATTGCAACAGGCTCTACTCCACGTGTTCCTTCTATCCCAGGAACTGGGTTACATGGCATATACACCGTTCACACAGTGTTATCAAACCAGAAGCTTCCATCCAACCTTGTTATTGTTGGAGGTGGTGTCATTTCTGTTGAGTTTGCGTATATTTTTGCTCAATTTGGGGTGAATGTCACAGTAGTTGTGAGGAGTAGTTTGATGCGGGGCTATCCAGCACACGTTGTTTCTGGAGTCCGAGCTGATTTGGCGAATGTTTTGATCATAGAAGAGGCTGATCTTCATGCTTGTGCTCCGACAGAACCCGGAAGTGGCATAGTTGGGAGTGTGACGATTCAGGTAGATGGTGAAGAACAGTCAATACCTGCTGACATGGTATTGTTTGCAGCTGGAAGCCGCCCAAATACGACAATGATAGAAGGTATCGAGTGTAACGCGGCAGGAGAAATCCTGATAAATGAACGTATGGAGACCTCTGTTCCTGGGGTATATGCAGCAGGTGATGTGTGTGGCCCTCCATTTTTAGCTCCATATGCGCGATATCAAGGGCGGGCTGCTGCATGTGCCATGCTTGGAAAACAGATCCCATCCCGTCCCAAGGTCGTGCCACAGGCAATAAAACTTCACTATGAACATGGTTGGTGTGGTTGGCATGATCCAGATGAATCAGATCTGATTCAGGCAGGAATGCCCTCTTTGGTAGGTTCTGGAAGTTTTTGGAAGATAGGGCACACATCAACTGGGAAGAGTGTTCTCGCGTCTCAGAAAGATGGAATGATTGTCTCGATGTATGAAAGTTCACCTGTAGGATCACTTGCAGCTGCATACATGGGATATCTTATCGAAAACGGTGTTACCGTACAAGAGCTTGCATCGATGCTTGAAGTTCATCCATCTCCTGATGGGATGCACTGGCTCGCGAAGTATCTTGCAGGCAGAGTGTAAAAGTGCTCCATATCTCCTGTGGGGTCTAATTAATTTGTTCGCTGTCGACTCGCTGCTGCCGTTCAATACGCTCGCGTTCACGTCCGCTCTTTTGCGTTGCAAGCAGTCGCTCATAAAAGAATGAGTTGATTTGCCGCTCTAGCTGTCGAACACTCCACGTGGCTTGGACACATTCCCGTGCATAAAATTCACGCCGCGTTTCATCTGTAATTTTCATTAACAGGCGATAATGTGATCTGCTCAATTCGTGCCACAGTGTGACACGAATTGGAAATGTGTTGTAAAATTGACGCATACGGCGTAGACTGCTTTCATCAGATCCTTTGCCAAATTCCAATGTCAATTGTTCAGCCACGTGCCGCAATAATCCTTTACCATATTTTGCGCAATTTCCTCTATTTGTCGCCCAATATCCTAATAGGCTTCGACTATAGCAAAGTTTATAGCACTAGATACTTTTAGTACGAGCTTTGACGAGGGTAGCACGTATGCCATGATATACGTTCACATCTGATACATCTGGCGCTAACGGTTGTATTGCATTGTTATCAGCAACCTACTGTATTTTTTGCCCTGCTTTTGGACCTGGCATACATTCAAAAATTTCTGTAATGTTCATAATCATCAGTTCTTTTGTAGGAAGACCCGGTTTCATGGCATCAAGTTTTGCTTTTAATTCATCATACTCTGGACCGCTGGAATGGATTGTTACAGTGCCCTTTAGCTGCACACACATCTTTGCTTCAGGGTCATGTACATAGATAGCTGCGTTTGGATTTTCTCTCAGGTTTGCAGCGGTTTTGTTCATGAAGTTGTTCATGATCCAGACTTTATTGTCTTGTAGATGTACAGCACCCATTGGTGCGACATTTGGAATTCCATCTTTTGAAGATGTTGCCAGTGGAAATGTTTTCACGCTCTTAAACAATTCCTTTATTTCAGGTGTAATTACAACCATTGTTCTCTCTCTGCAAGTGCTTGATTACAAAGCATATTTTATTGTCATTTCAATATATCCTTTATCATTCAGAATTACGTACGATACATATCCACCTGTCATATAACATATCGCGGGGATTTTCACGCACAGTCACGTCTTTACCTGCATTTTGTGCCCATTTTTCTATGATTCTTGCTTCTTTTTCCGTACCAACAGTCAAAAATGCACACTTGGAGAGAAAAAAGACCTGATCAAGTATCTCGTCCCAGATATCCTGGCTGAAGTTGTTGATCTCTCCAATCATGAACCCAAATGCCAGATCTACTCCGTTTTCTGGGATGTCAAGCAGATCACAGAGCTGGGTTGCGTCAATACAGAGCGTATGAGCTGGATCTAATCTCCTTGATACAAATCCTGAAGCGAGCAGTGCCTCATCATTATCAAATGATAGAGGATTCCATCCCAGTTTACGAAGTACATGTGATCCCACTCCTGAGCCACAGCAGCAGTCAAGACATGATTCTCCAGTGAGTTGTTCTGTGTACTCAAGAAGTAGTTCTCTCAACAGTTGCACACGGCTTTCATTGAGATCCTCAAGCGCTGGTGTTGTTGAGGTTAAAAGTCGCAAAGAGAAATATTCACGAATGGATGCTATTATCTTGTCTCTGGGCTCCTGATATATCTCACAATCCATGCTTTCTAGCATTTCAAGCAGAGAAACAGGAGGATCATGTAACAAGAAACAGGTACCAAACCATGCAGAACCGTCATCACTTATGGCAATGCAGAGGGGATTTTCATCCTCGTCAATCAATAGCCTCGCTAGTTCTCCGCTGAATGCCAGCAGATCATATGAGCATTGATCATATCCTAGATCCATATATGATTGTTCTACAAGTACAAGGCGTGCAGCCTCGATCATATCTTCCAGTTTCACACTAGGTATGTATCGGAGTGAATGCACATATGTGTGCCGAATATTAAGAACTCGACAGTAAAAAATGGAAATATAAAAACAAAAAAGAGATCAGATCTCTATACCTTTTTTGGAAGCTCTACTTTTGACTTAATTATCTCAACACGACGTGTTGGGAAGATCTCTTTTGATTTCTTAAAGAATTCCTTTGAGATATCACCTGAAATAATGCCGTTCACCAGCAGATTCAGATCACTGGATGTTCCAAGTTTTAACGTCTCATCAATAAGCAGACGACGGAGCTCGTGTTGTTGACTATCATTTGCTCGAGAGAGGGTAAAACATGTGACAGTCAGTCTCGTCTTTCGCCCATCTTGGGTTACAAATGAGACATTTGCATCGATACGTGAGGTCCTGCGTTTGATAAGTGATCGAATATAATCACGGGTGACCTCATGGCCAATAAAGTCCGTGTTTGCCGAATCTCCTGCAACAGATGTAATTGAAAATTTCATCTTGATATGTTGTTTTGAATAGTCATTTGCAATCTCTGAGAGCTGCGAAACCATGACACGTCCAATCAGTTTCTCTGGGTCGTTCGCAACCGTATCTCCGAGATATACTCTTCCGATATTATCTGGTGTGTAGATCTTATACCAGCTTTTTGCTTTCCATCCTTCTACTCTTCGTCCAATTTGTTTTTTCTTTGCCATAATTCATTCTCCTCAATTATTCAAAATTCATTATATTGATTTATTCCATCTTTTTTGAAATGCTCATCTCATCTGCCACTGTCAGATTCATCAGATAATCATCCATCGTCGCGATAACCCTGGAAAAGGCAGTGCCTGTGATTGTTGTAATCACGTGCCCGTCACGATTCACTGTCTCCATATCTGGCATATTATCAGTCTGAACTGCTGCTGCAACAAATTCGGGGAATCTATGTTGTGTTGAGATAACTCCGGAGATTTTCATGCAAGTGCCTCACGCATATCTGCCATAAAGGCATTCATTTCATCTGCTGGAATAGTCGCTCCTGCACGGGAACTGTGTCCTCCGCCAAATCCGTGATACTTCTTTGCAAGCTCACTGGCATGTATACCTAAGTTCACTCCTTTTGCACCTACATCTCGAAATGATACTCGTACCTGGTTTTCACGTGTTGTTCCAAGAACTGCGATAGGGCCTTGTCTTGGGTATGAATTCCAGATTGCATCTGCAATATCACTAACCAATGGTGACTCATCTGTTTTAAACACAGAGAGCGGCTCATCTTCAGTTTTCACGCTGTATTGTGCGTGGAGTTTATTCATCTCAGCGATGATGCGCATTTGATAGGTATGTGCCTTGTTAAATGCTTCATCTGGAACCATTGGAGCTCGCATTGCAACTGCTAGTGCCTCACCTGAAGCACCACTTTTTGCACAGGCGTCAAGCAGAATACTCATTGTATGTGCATCGGAAACGGTTTCTCGCGTGAGTGTGTATGTATCACCGTACAGGCAGCACATTTGATCATATCCAGCATAAGGAATTGCACGCATCACCAGAAGGGAAGACACTAGCGTTGTATCCAGGCTTTTATTTCTGTCGGAGTGATTTTCTTCTTTCTTTTTGGTAGCCTTGGCAAAAAGAGATATTATCGCATCTTTATCTCCAGAATATCCTGCAAAGTATGGCTTTGTACTCCAGAGAATCTTTTCTTCAAGTGTTCTCCCTCCAAGGCACAGGCCGTGTGCATGTTCAATGATACCAGTTGCAATTGCTTCTTGACAGATTTCTTTGTTTTTCCCAGTCATTTCTTGTTCATCGCCTAAAATACCAACAATGACAAGTCCACAGAGATCTCGATTATCACCAAGTGCATTTGCAACGATATATGCAGCACCTGCTCCTGAAAGCTCTGTATCTCCGTTCATATTATGAAGACGCGGATTTACGTGCATTGGTCCTTCAAACAGCGGATTATGATGATCAATTACCATTGCAGAATCAGGCAGATCTGCAAGGCCGGAGCCCAGATCACAGAGCAGAACAGCACTATCTGGCAGTACATCTGCTTCGATGCGGGATCTTGCTCTGATACGAAATCGTATTCCCGTTCTGTAGAGAGCTGTTGCCATAATAGCACCGGCAGCAATGCCATCTGCATCAGAGTGACAGATCAGTTCAATGAACTCATGACGCTTTATCTCGTCAGCAAGTTCATGTGCAGCATCTTCAATGGTGACGGACATATATCTTAGCGTGAAAGCAGAATCTCTGCAGTATCTGGTTTGTATACCCAGCCAGTTGGCAGGCGCTTTGAGCGAATATAATATTTAACAAGTCGACGAACTTTTGATTCTGTTAACATCAGCTGACGTTTGTTGTGGAAGTCTTTTTTGTTTTCTTCAAGGTGTTTTCGCATGCGAAGAGCTCGTGTCATCAGGTTTCGGAGGTCCTCTGGGATCTCAGATTCAAGATTATTCTCTCTCAAGATGCCGTCAACTGTCTTTCCTGTTGCAAGCTTCACGCTTGGAACTGCGTATTTGTCACGTAAAATAAGACCGATCTCCGCACTTTGAAGACCTTGTTTTTTCATGTCAACAACTAATTTCTCGATCTGTTCTTTGTTCTGGTTAGACCATTCCGGTGCCTCTGTCCGGTGTGGTCTGACTGAACTTGATACGCCCCTACGTCGGGCATACATTCGTGCCATGTGATTAACCTCCTGATCACAGTAGTGATCCAACGGGAAAAAAGCCAAGTAGTATCGTTTGCATATCGCATTGGAGTTGTATAAGAAATAATACAGATCACTACAACTGCGTGCAATTGTCTCGTATACTGACCCTGGTAATCCCAAAGCCACAACAGTGGTGGCCGTAACATTGATGTCACGTCGGATGTACTTCTGTCAGCACCATGTTATGAGTGCTAATATACTTTCTACGGGTGTTATATTAAAAGTAGTGTTGTATTTGAGGCGTGGTGAATATCGATAAAAAAAATTTGGAATGAATAGTTATTAATTAAATGGTAATGATAGGTTTATAATACTACTATATAGCAAGTTACATGAGACTGTCCAGCGTAGTTTCACAATACTGGATAGTCTCGTTGGATTTCATACTTGCACCCATTACTTGATACCTGTTAGTGGAAGTGGGAGTAACCTACCTTACCTGCTTACGGCAGGCCGGCAAGTTGACTTAGAACCATTGATCAAGGCTTTTCTGTTCTTTGGTATTTGCAACCTTATCAAGTGTTCGCATAATTTTCTCCTCTGAAAATTCATAATCATCGCAGAGAAAAGAACGGACAGTCTCTGCATCAAGTGGTTTCCATAGGAGGCTATATTCATCTGTTACTGGAGGATGTAAAAAAAAGTTCATCACTTCATCATAATCGATGTCAGAAGGTGCTGCTTGCTCAAGCGTTTTTTTAAATTCGCCACTTTTCACTGTTTTTAAACCACGTTTTGCACCGATCCCAGGTACACCTGGATTAAAATCAGTTCCAATAAGTATTGCAACCTGAATCAGCTCTTCGTGTGTGAGAGACAAGCCAGATAACACATTTTTTAGCGTAATAACCTCCGGTTGAACCTGTATTGTTCTTCCTCGAATCTTTCTTCGACCTGATACCGTGAGATTTCGAAGAAATGAAGGTGAACCAAATAAAAGTGTGTCATAATCCTGAGATGCTGCATAAGTTACATCTCCCTTCATCACCATATGTGCGGCCTGTGCCTCTCCTTCTGATGGCGCAGTGAGAGTCGGGATATTCATTGCAGCTAAGAGATCCTTTGCACTCTGGATAATGGCCTCGTCAGGGCGTGCCGCTGCTCGTGCATATTTATATGCAGCCTCTGTATCTCCAGCCTTTTGCGCTTCCTGAAACTTCTGCTCTGCTTCCGCACGTCGAGCGTGACGTTCTTCGTTCGTTGCTTTCTTTAGCTCAGGAGGCTTTCCATCAAAGATAAAGACAGGCTGGAGTCCCACTTCAAGCATATTCACAGTTCGATAAAAAATGCCAGAGAGATGAGATGTCGTTCGTCCAGATGAATCCATAAGTGCTGTTCCATCTGGTTGACGAATGATCGTTAAAAACTGATATAGTGCATTAAATGCATCAATAGCAACAACGCCTGACAAGTCTTCTGTTTTGCATGGCTTTGCGTACTCTTTTACGATCTCTTTTAATGCGACTCCCATTCTTTCTCTCCTGTTTCTATCTCTCTATACATTGTTATTGGTTGCGTGAAAAGATAGAGGTTGGATAGTCTATTACAGACTATGCATCATAAAACAGACGACAGTGACAAAAGCCCTGCTGCTTAATTTCATCCTTGTGAAAGGCACACGGACAGATTATTCTGTTGTCATTCTCAGAATCACCAGTTCTAATACGGCAGGGACAATACGCTGCGCCATGCTTTACTGCGTTGTTATACAACCCTTTCATAATCAGGTTTAATCTGTCTATATCTTCATTGAACGCAAAACCCTGCGATTTTGCATATGCATGCAACCGCTCTCTCATCTCTGCTTCGGACTCTACTGCCATGATAATAGGTTGAATTATGTACTATATTTAGTAATGTTGTTGTCAAGGATATTTCTATCATCTAACACTTTTCCATTTTGGAGGAAAAGACGGAGTTATTTTATTGAATACGCTCGAAGCTATGATGTATTCAGTATTGATTGACATTGTAAAAAAGAAGGTTGAAAACATTTGTTTAAATACAGCGCATTGTAAAGTAAAAAAATTAATTCAAAGAGAAACTTGGATTATCCTGTGCAATGTGAGGCAATATACAATTTCTTAGCATAATTGGAGTATGTTTGCACTGTAAAAACCATCATTGTTTCATAAATTTGAATAAAAATTTTACATGAATTTGTGATTCCGCACTCCCCTTCAATTTCACCCCTTAATTTATTCAGTTCCCTCTTCACTTTCCTCTCAATTTTGTTATCTCCCTCCAAACCAGTGCCTCAACCATCATTACTTCCCTCTCATCCTCCCTCCAACCTCTCAAAGCGACTTGCCTGTCTGGAAAAACTCGTTTGTTTTCTCCCGTGAAAAAGCCTCATCAAGACCCTTCGCTCTGCTTTACTTTCCTCAGCCTGACAAATGGCAGGCAGATCGTCCTGATCTCTTTCTTTTGCACGTTCTGCTGAGTTACACATGATTGCGTAACTCCCCTCGTCACATAAACTCAGGATCAAAACGGACCATCTCCAGGATTTTTTGTAATTCTTTCGCTTTTCCCGGGTCTTTCGCTTCAATTTCTATTGCCTCTCCGTTTGAAACCAGACTAAACGTCCCTACAATTCTCAGAATGGTGTGTGATGTTGGTCGAATCAAAGGCCTGTTTTCATATCCCCATTTCGGTGGTTTTTCCTCCTTTTCCAATTCAATATGTGCAATTACTCGTATTAGCCCATGCATAAGCACTGATACATAGATCAGCATCCTCAGTGCCTTAATCCTCTCTGGCGTTTCCAGGAAAATTGTTGCTGCCATCACTGGCTCTTTCAAGAGACTAAACTGAGTTTCTACATTGTTCTGTTCCTTGTACAACAGCAGTATTTCTCGACTTGATTTCTCCTCTGGAGGAATCGCAGTTAACAGAGTAAATGTTGATTTTTTCTTTATTTCCTCTTCAATTTTCTCTTCTTTTCTTCTTACCTCCACCATCTCCATCTTCCATCTGACAATTTCCTCAGTGGGTTTTGGGTTCTTCCCCGGCCTTCCTCGTGGTTTTTTCACCGTAATTTTTGATATAACAGCAAGTTCGACCTCACTCATAAGCTTCGAATGAGACTGAAGGAATGCATTCATAGCAGTAACTGCATCTTCCTCGCAAAAAAAGTCCCCTTTACAAAGTTTTTCTACCTCTTTTTTCAGGTTTTCTTGTTCTGAAAGAACCTTTTTCTCTACCTTACTTCTCTTTTCTGTTGTCTTGTACACATGAGCATGCATATCAGTGTCATAGAGGGTGACCGGAAGTGTTGTTGCATAATATACTGGTGTATGGGTCCTTGGCGTATATGCACAGCAAGGTCCCAAAAATTCCCACGTATCCTGCTCGTATGCCGTACATCGTAACGTTTCACTGAGTTTGTCATGAAAACTCGCAGGAATATGGGAAATGAAACGAATCACAAAATCACCAGATATCAACGCCCGTACATTCTTTTCATTTACCAGTTTTGAATCTGCAATGTAGATGAAATTTTTCAATTCAGAGCCATAAACTGTCTTTAAAACAGAAATCATCTGAAAATTGTAGGTACAATCAGCAGTATTGCCGTCAAGAGCCATTGAATACACGAGAAGCCCATCCCCATCTGTAATCGTACCAGTCATAATTTGTTTCAGTTCGGGGTGTTTGTCTTTGGAATTGCCATTGGTGATGTGAAGCGAGGAATTTTCATCAGACTTCGGATAATTGCCATAAAGAACGTGTGAAGTTGTGTCAGAGTGCAGAGCATAACTTGCAGGAAGAGAAAAAGTGGTTCGAACAGTTATGGCGAGATCATGGAACAGCTTTGAAGGTCCATATGTATGGATGCGATCTAAGAGTCGAGCAAATTGCTCATCATTTAGTTCGCAGGCTTCAAGTCTTTGACCGGTAATGGGGTCATTTTTGTAACCAGTAATGAGTTCAAGATTCATGTTTTCATAAGCTTGAGGGATGGCATAGAGAGCAATACGTCTTTGAGCCAGAATAAAAGGAACTAATACGAGAAGGTGAGCGAGAACACCTGGACTAAACTTGCATTGCGTTTCATCCCAGGAAAGTCGATTGTTGATATAATTGATGAAATCGAGACGATTCAAATAATTAGCCATGACAACAAGGGGAAAAGGGGTTTTCTGGGAGGTACGTTCGATGTCAGAGAAGGTATAATGAAAATTGCGAGGTGGGGAAAGGGAGGGGTTATTTGAAGACATTTCAATATTTATGTATAATTTTACTGAGATATATATTGTGGGGTGACAAAATGAGAGAGTGACCATGTAAAATGAGAATGATACGATGTGACTGCTGAACTTATGAAAAAAGTGTTTGTTTTTTATTAATTAAACTAGTTAAAATTTTTGGTAGTAGTCATACACACTTCCGAAATTATTGGTGGTACCATACGAGAGGGTGCGGAATATCAATTTTTCTCTACTATAAACTCAAGAATGCATGAATTAAGGTCTTAAAATAAACAATGCACTAATATATTTCCTCTGATTTTCCACACAATTTCTAGTAGAATTCTACTATAAATTGACTTTTTTGAGCTTAATTTCCAATATTACATTGGACAACATGCTATAAAAGATTATGTATGCATTGTCGTCAAATAACTCCACATCTGTCAAAATGTCAATAAAGGGAGTGAATTTCATCCCATTCGAGAGCTCTTAACGAAAATATGAGGTTGGTGTCTGGTTCCCAATTTAGTTTTTAGTTGGAAAAACACAGCAAAGATGCGAAATATTTAATAGTTGTTTCTTATAAAATAAATAAGAAAACTTAGGCATAAACGGATGTTTTAGAAGTGGTCAGAATTCGCTAATCGTTGACGATAATTAGGCAACTATGTGGCATTTAAACGCAATATCTGCCATGTTAAGACGAACAACTTAATAACAGAAGAAATTTTGAGTACCTCATAAACGAACGTTTATGAGCTGTCATTTTTTGCATATTTTTCTCTCCATATTATGTAGCATTTCTCAATCCAAATTTTATTTCATTTTTAGAATGACCTATCTCATAAACGTTCCTTTCTGAGCGATCCGTTCCACGGGTGATTTGGTGAGGAAATCACGATCTTCCAAATTTCCTCTTGATTTTCTCACTCAACAGAAAACAAGAATATTTCCTTCTCCTATATTTACCTTTCTGGTAATTTTTGATCTTTTTCGGTGTAATATTTGCATGTTTTTTGATGCTCCAGGAACGAAGAGGCAACTGCTATGGAAAAAGTTCCTCAATCGTTTACATGATTCCTGTGATCCAAAAACAAGTGATAAGCGGGTAGATTCTCCCGTTAAATTTGAAGATTTCTACTTTATATCCACTGATGCTGAGAGAAAAACTCTCCAAGCAGAAGTATATAGCATTCTCAGTTGCGATCCATATTATAATCCTTCACTTTCAAATTCAAATAAAAAAATCGCTTTTCATTTCCGCCACTTTGTTGACTACTGGATGAGGGGTGGACCTTATCAAATCGAAAACGTCAGAGTATCAGATGGAGATATCGTCATTGATGCAGGGGCAAACATGGGTGTGTTTTCTCTTCTTGCCATGCATCAGGGAGCAGAGAAAGTATATGCTTTTGAACCCAATCCAAGGGCTTATACCCAATTTTTAGAAAGAAACATCGAACTGAATAATGGTCAACATACTATTATTCCTATTTCATATGGCCTTGGTGCAAAAAAAGAAGTGGTTGAATTTATTGATGTAGAAGAAAATATCGGAGGTTCACGGATTTTAAACCCAGATAAGGACACATTTAGAAACGGAAATATTATATCTGTCAATATTACTACTCTGGATTCTTTTGTCCGTGAAAACGATATTCTCCATGTTGATTTTATAAAAGCCGATATTGAGGGAGCTGAGCGCCTGATGCTGGAAGGAGCTCGTGATACCATTAAGCGATTTCATCCTCGTCTTTCCATTTGTACATATCATTTGCCTGATGACAAGGCAGTTTTAACGAGGATCATCAAAGATATCGATCCATCGTACAACATCAGACATTCACCTTACAAGCTATATGCCTGGTAATTTTCATGGAGTCTTTCAGTAATGCACATTAATCATCAAAAAAAGCACAAAATGGGTCAAAACGGAAAAAAGAGCACAGTTTTATTAATATATCCTCCGATTTCAAAACATGAAAGATATTCATCAGAGATTGGAGAGGCTGGCGGAGAACAGATTCCTTTAGGAATATACTACATTGCTTCTTATGTCAGAACTCACGGATTTCATGTTCATTGTATTGATGCTGAAGCTCAAAGATTAGAAAATGCTGAGATTATTTCAAAAATAAAAGAAATTTCTCCAGATATAATTGGACTGAGCTCAAGCACAGTAGCATTTCAACGAACTCTCACTCTTGCACAGGAAATAAAAACAACATTTCCTCATCTCCCAATTGTGATAGGAGGTCCTCACGCAACATCTAGTATTGAAAGTGTGATGGATAATCCTGTGTTTGATTATCTGATCTATGGAGAAGGGGAAGAAACATTTGCAGATCTATTGCATGCACTGGAAGGACAAAAAGATAGTCTATCTTCAATAGATGGACTTGCATATCGAGAAAATGGGGCTTTAAAAATAAATTCACCGAGAGATTATATACAGGATCTCGATACAATTCCATTTCCTGCATATGATCTTATCCCAGACTTAACTGTATATCACCCAGATCCCTCAAACTATCGCTTCACTCCTGTAGTACATATTATTACAAGCCGAGGGTGTCCAAATCACTGCACATTCTGTGCTCGTACTATTTTCGGGCAGAAATTGCGACAGAGAAGTCCTGAAAATGTCGCTGAAGAGATTGAACTTCTGGTAAAACAGTATGGAGTACGGGAGATCGCTTTTTTTGATGATACTTTCACTATAGGAAAATCGAGAATTCAACGAATTTTCACGTTGTTACAAGAAAAAGGCATTCAAATTCCATGGTCATGTTTCAGCCGAGTAAATACTGTTGATTATGAAACTCTCGCATTCATGAAGAAGATGGGATGCTGGAAAATGAGATTTGGAATTGAATCTGGGGACGAATCCATATTAAAAACAATACGAAAGAACATCGATCTGAAAACTGCCAGAGAGGTTATACGCAATTGCAAGAAACTGGAAATAAGTACGACTGGGCTTTTTATCATAGGACATCCTGGAGAAACAAAAGAATCAATTGAAAAAAGTATTCGTTATGCCCTTGATGTTCCTTTTGATGATATTGTCGTTACTATCAATACTCCCATGCCTGGCTCTGTTCAGTATGACGAGGTAGAACAGTATGGTACGCTTGACAGGACGAATATGAGTAACTTTAATTTTTGGAAACCATTTGTCCCGTATGGACTAGATGAAAAATATTTGCTTAGGTCGCAAAAAAGAATGTACACAAAGTTTTATTTCAGACCTAGAATTTTTTTACTAAAATAATAACTCTTATCTCTCCAACAGGAATCCAACGCATGAAATCCAACATCAAGGCACTGAAATTTCTTTTCGGCAAGAGCGATGAAAAAATGAGCAATAAAACAAATTTTGAAGAAGTGAAGTAAATGTCAAACTCAATCTGGTCTAACAACAAGTTATTATTTCTTTTAGGTCTTCTCGTTGTAATACTATATGTATCCCCTGTCATTATTGGATGGGGCAATGCACCAGCTCAAAACTGGGATCATATGGATTCCCTTGTTCCAATGTATATCCTCTTAGGAGCAGATACAACTCCATTTTGGCACCTTGGTGGTACAATAGAACCCATAATGGGTGGTCTGCCAAAAGATTACTTCCAAATCAATCTAATTGCTACAGAACTGTATGGAATATATGATCCAGTACCTGCAGATATTCTAATATTTACTATCATTCATATTATCGCATATATTAGTATGTACTTTTTCCTGTCACATTTTGTACTGAGAAAAAGTAATTCTTTTATTATAACTGGTTCTGCACTTGCATTTTCGCTTATGCCATTTCCTCCATTAACAATACTGAGTATCGCAGGTCTACCACTATTTTTGTATGCATTTTTTTCTGTAAGGGAAAAGGGTTGGACAGTACAAAGTGTAGCACTCATTGTGATATATGGAATAACTTCGTCTTTAGAGTGGATGGGAGTATTCCTTATCGCTTCAATGGTATTATGGACAGTTGCAGAGCATGTATTTACAAAAAGAAACCTATTTCGTAATCTATCAGTGATTTCACTCCTTAGTGTAACGTACTTGATAATCAATTGGAAATTCCTTTTGAATGGGTTCAGTGGGGGGAGCCATCGATATGAATGGGCATTGCATTCTCCCTCTTGGGTGCTATCTTTTACAGAATCTTTTCAAACCACTGTTATGAGTGTAATGCAGAACTATTCAGAAGCATTCCCACATATTGTAATCGTATCTGTACTCCTTGTTGCTTTCTTCATTATTGTACCAACCCAACAGATCAACAAGAAAACAAGATATTTGATTTATTTTTCAGTCACTCTCTATATATTGTATCACATTTTGAAAGTGTATAATTTTTATGGCATCAATCAAATCGGTCTTCTATCTGCACTTTTAGTACTACTACCAGTATTAGTACTACTACCAGTATTACTCATTGTATATCTAGAGAGAACACATTTGCTTCATGCTATAATGAATCGGAATGTGGTACATACCTTATTACTCATATCACTCGTTTCGTATCTGTTAGCATACCTCTCATCTGTAATTCTTCCAGAACTTGGTATCATTCAGCTCCTACTCATGGGAGTTACAATTTCAAGCCTAATGGCAATAGCCATCAAAGAGAGATGGAACTGGAGTAATTTCTTTGCATCGCCACAATACACACAGATACTATTGTTCCTTGTGTTAGTGTACTTCTTCATTCTGCTGACATATGCGTTTGATCGTTGGGAGGACTTTAAGCAGATAAAATACTTACTCCCAGCAATAGGACCATTACAATTGAGATTTTACTGGTTGCTCCCAGTTATTGTGTACTCAGCATTTGCCCTGTCTCTCACCATCATATGGGAGAAAGGAGAGAAAAAACTGGTAACATTTTTGTTAGTAGCCCAAATCCTAATTTTATTCTGTTCTCCCCTGCCAATACTATCACAATGCCAAACCGGAGGAGTGACAAACGTATTATTTGATGACAATTCCTCATTCAAAGAATTCTACTCACCAGAGATATTCCAGGCAATAGACTCAGATATTGCATTCCCACAAAATTCATACCGTGTTGGCTCTGTAGGGCTCCATCCTGCAATCTCTCTCTATAACAGATTTTATACCTTGGATGGCTACCAGGCCAACTATCCACTCACTTATAAACATGAATTTCGAGAAATTATTGCGCCAGAATTAGATAAAAGTGAGAGATGGAAAGAATATTTCGATGCATGGGGTTCAAGATGTTATTTCTTTGCATCAGAGGTAGGTGCCAGTGTAGCAAAGAGATCGGACAATAAAATCGAAAACCTTGAATTTAATCTCGCAAAGATGGAACAAATGGGTGGAAAATATCTCTTCTCAGCAGTTCCAATACTGAATTATGAAGCAATTGGACTATACCCAATTGGCGTTTATACATCAACATCCTCGCCTTGGGAAGTATGGGTGTATGAGCTTGATCTCCATTTTGAAAAATTACAAGATCTAAATGAAATACCAATAACAATTCTCTCCAAAAGTGGAGAATACAAAGTCACAATGGTAATTGATCTCAGAGAAAACCCAATAACGAATGTGATTATGGATGATGGAATACAAACTCTGAATCCAGATGAAATTGTAAGCATATATGAGTTAATTGCTTGGTATGGAGAGAGATTTGGATTTTTCTCTTCAGATATGGTTTTAGAAGCATATACAAAGTCACTTGAATTAAATCCTCAATCAATTGAAGCACTGGAAAGAATAGGGAGATTATACGTAACTCATTACAACGATTTTGAAACAGCATCACAGTACTTTGACCAGGCAATAAACAATAATAAAAACATTCAAAATGTATTTGGTGGTTTAATTCGGGTTGCAACGAGGGATTCAGCTATACATGCAATATTTGAAAGACTCAGGAACGATCCAAGAATACTGGTAGATGGTTGGCATGGAATAAGTTATGGTGGCTCCTGGATGAGTGATGAATCAATCATGTTTATACAAAACAAGAGAAATGCATCACAACTATCATTCTCAGCAAATAGTTACATACAGCCCCAGACTCTTCTGGTTTACCAGAATGATGAGTTATTGCTTCATACAACTGTTACACCAGAAAGAGTGCCATACTATGTACCAATAGATGGAACTGAAGGAATGTATGTACGCATGATAACACCAGATGGGTGCGTACATGTTCAAGATGAAGAAGGCGAAGATACAGAACAGTGTCTAAGCATTCGTGTATCTGATGTGAGATTGACATGAAAAAACCAAATGTTTCACTGGTCATACCGGTGTATAATGATCGTGAAGCACTTGAGACAGCTGTTCCAGTAGCATCAACTGTCCTTGCGGTGATCTGTGACAAGTATGAAATCATCATCGCAGAAGATGCAAGCACAGATGGA
>Ga0209737_10001482_pt1 | contig 16832 bp, 14 predicted proteins | sample TergutCu122P3_FD_187284 | JGI IMG/M metagenome (GOLD analysis project Ga0209737, IMG submission 187284) | Cubitermes ugandensis P3 segment gut microbial communities from Kakamega Forest, Kenya - Cu122 P3 (SPAdes) (version 2) | ecosystem: Host-associated > Arthropoda: Insects > Digestive system...
GGTTTTGTGCAGTTTGTGGCAGATTTATGTTTCCTGAAAGGAAAATGCCGTACCATACTTTATCGGGGCAGGCGTTAGTAATTTTGCCGCCGTCAACAATCAACTTCCCGCCGGGCTGGATGGTGATGGTACGGTTATTCCCCATGTACAAAACTGCGTTTTTAATTGTGAGAATAGTACCCGATTGTACAGTAATATTTCCGCAGGGTTTTTGTGTTGTAGTCCAAGTTGTATTGCTACTAATAACCATATCAACACAAGGTGTTTTAGAGTATTCACCTGTATTTTGAGGGTTATTTCTTTCGGAACCCCATTCAATAAAGGCAGGACTCCCAAAGGTTTTCCATGCATATATTTTATTTCCGCTACCTGCTATAATTTCATTGTTACCGCAATTATCTATATCGGCAACACAAGGAGAACCAACTAACTCTTCATCAAGTTGAAGTGGAAACCCAATCACTTTTTGCCCATTCATTTTATAGGCATCTATCTTTCTTCCGTATGCAATAATAATTTCTACATCCGGTGTGTCATCCACATCGGCAAGTATGGGGGTTATTTTGTCCGGATTCGGATTGTCTATCGGTATTGTATTGAGTAAAACGCCATTTTTGTTCCAAATTTTAATTTCATTTTTTCCAAAAACTACCACTTCCAAGTTACCACATCCATCCAAATCGCCGACTGCGATCTCTACTGTATGCCAATTATTTGGAATTGTTATTGTTTGTGAATTATTCGGATTGTTCCAATCACTAACAGCTGTTCCGTTGGTTTTTATTGCAATAACTCGTCCTTGAGTCGGATGAATTTTATTAAAAGCTACAGTCAAAATTTCTTTATTTCCATCATTGTCCAAATCGCAAACAATAACTGAACTTCTAAAATCATAACCGGATAATGTATAAAATGGTTGAGTGCCATAATTTGTCCCGTTATGCTTCCAAATATAGATACCGGAAACAGTATTATTGTGATAGCAACCAATTATTTCTTTATAGCCATCGTTATTAATATCAGCTATGGCAAGTGCTCCGAAAGAACCACCGACACTTGCTATATTATGTTTAATTGTACCATTGGGATTATATATTTTTATTCCGCCATTTTCCGAATAGAAAACAGATTCCATGAATCCATCATTATTCAAATCTGCAATTATGGGAGCCCTGTAGCATTGAGCATTGTATGGTGAATTGTGTTTCCATTCATGTATATTTGTTGGGTTACCGGAAACGGGTACTGTTGAATGACAAAAAACTTCGCTTGCGCCGTATGGATTTCTTGTCATTGATATTATTTTATGACCACCAGAAGGCTGCAATTTTCCGATAGCTGGCGTGGATTGTATTCGTGCGCCCACATTTGCCAAGCCACCAAAAAATGTTTCATTACCAGTTATTTTAATAAGTTCTGTTCCATCAGATTTCAAGCCGATAAGCCATCCGTCACGGTTGTCTGCCTTCGAAATACTGGTAAATATTTCTTTATTTCCATTGTCAAATACGCTGGCTACATTTATTGAGCCATTAATTCTATCGCCGTTATTCATATCTACCGGAAAACCATCTAACAGCGGATAGGATGTCCAAGCCAAAAATGGCGCAGAGAGTAAACTTTCGTTGCCGTTGGGTGCTACGGCAGAAACTTTATACCAATATTTTGTCAATATTTCTAAACCCGTATCGTTGTAAAAAGCGGCGGGAAAAAGAAAAGTATTCAGTTTTACATAGTTTCCTACAGGATTGTCGTTGGCATCGGCATCGCTGCGATAAATGTTGTAGCCTTTTACATTTGCTAAGGGTTGCAGTGGTGTCCAAAACAGTTTTATTGCTGTAAGGTCGCTGAGAAAATCTATAGTTGAAGTGGCTATAGTATTTGGTCTCACAAGAGGTAAGTCAAAATAGTGATTCCATGTTTTACCATACTCATTTACAACTTGAAGTGTGCATTTTATGGCTTGTCCCGCCGGAGGCGAAGATGTAATGGTAAAATTAAAAATTGAACTTTTTGTTTCATATTTTCCTATATCGGTATAACTTGAGGTTACGGAAGCAAAGTTACTTGACGACAGTGTAGCCGTAACGCCGGTTGCCTGTGCCTTGCCTGCATTAAACAGGTCTATACTCAAAGTTCTTGCCCCTAATGCGATGTTGTTCGGTTCCATAGTTTTATTCCCCAGCTCTATCTCAGGGGCAAAACTTTCTATATTAAATTTATCTGTATAGGTGTATGCTGTTCCGTTTATGGTGGCAGTTATTTGAAGGGTAAATTTTATTTGATTCCATTCGTTAAGAAGCACTTCCGGAGCATTAGGAGCTATTTTAAAAACATATTTCGATAGTGAATTTTGAACACCTCCGGCTGTTATTGTCCCGTAAGTTGATGTATTGTTTAAGATTGTAATATGTGGCGAGTTGCAGGTTAACGTAGCCGAAACGTTAGTGGCATTTGTAGCAGATTCATTTTTTAATTGTACAGTCAGTTCTATGGTTTCTCCGGCATCCAATTGCCCGTCTCCGTTGCCGTTGCTGCTACCGGTTTGGTCATCTTTGAAAGTAAGATTGGATACATAAACATTTCGAGGTACAGTGATGTTGCTTTTCAGTTCGTACGGAATATAGTTTTGTGCCGTAACGGTAACATTTATATTCCCCGACGTGTGCGGCCTGATAATAAAGTGGTGCGGCGTATGGGTACCGGTTGATGTAACTGTTTCTACCACATAACATTCCTCTCCTTTTTGAATACATACGGTTGCTTTTTTCCCTGCCGGCAAACTGTTGTGAAGCACAACACTAATGGTTGCTTCTCCATTGGGTACGGGACTATTGATGGTTACGCTTTGCACAATATGAGGCTTCGGGGCATCTGTCCATACCGGCATTTCGGGGTCACCGAGAAGGGTGAGACGGCGTTTTTGTCCACTCCCTGAAGGTGCTGCTTGAAATGCCATACCAAGATGATTGGGAATATTTGGATTATATAAGAATTGGCAAAAATTCTCAAATTGAGTATGCTCTCCATAATAACCATTGTCTGAATTTCCTATAAAAGCAACGCCGCCACCACCTGGATTGTTTACATATCGTTTGCCAATACAATCATAATTAAAAGTAGCCGGTTTACAGCCATTTGAAAACATAATTTGTTGATGATTTGCATTTGTTAAAATATCAAAATCGCTGTTGGTAAAACTTTTATTTTCTATTCCTGAGATACCCATACCTTTTATACTGGAGTGTTGTATATGGTAAACTATGTGAAATTTCCCGTTAGATGCCCCATTGTTTAAACCACTATTTAAACGCAATAGAGCATTTGCATTATTTAATTTTTCATTTCCACTACCACAATTGTAATTTCCTGAAAACCTTACGTAATCTTTACCACAATATTTATATTGATAACCAGAAGAATAATATTGATTAGGATTATGATATGCAGCATAAGGACCATAAGGAGGATGAGGTGCTGGATTTGCAAAAGTGGATGGGGTTATTGAACAGTTGTAATTATCAAATAGAAAATGTTTCTGAATATTTATAGGGAATGAAATATTTTTAATTTCACTTGAAAAAGAACCAGCATATACACTATCGCAAGAATTATAATCTAAAAAACCAACCAAAGCTAAAAAATTGTTTACATAGGTACTGTTTCCCAAACCTGAATATTTTTCATAATTCATAACCTTGTTTACAAAAACATCTGCTTGTGCAATATCTTTTACTGGGGCTCTACCAAGAAAAAAAGCATAATTGTAATCTGTAGCATCACTTCCCTCACCGAATTTATCATTATTGTTAGCATTCCATGTGCCAACTACTGTAGCATAATACATATCCGTTGCATAAGAGGTATTAGAAAATAATCTTGCCGGCACTATATTCACATCGCCCCCAAGCAAAACAAACTTACTATGTCCATAATTGATATATATGTCTTTTAAATAATTGCGAATTTTTTCCTGCAAATCAGATCCTTGGTAGTTTGGGTCAATTTCTTCCACAGTTTTTATTATCGCAGGAACCCCTTTTTTGGTTTTCCAGTCTGCCAATTGTTGAAATGTGGATTTTAAAGCGTTGTTGGTAATAATGATATAGTCAGGCACAAGCACATCAATTGCTGAAGTTGAACCCCCTCTTGTTGTATCAACATTACTCTTGCTATATGTGTAATCAATAATTTGTGCGCTTTGGTTTCTACTATTTTTTACATCCTGCACGTTTTTAACTAAATTCTGTACAAATTGTTTTCCCAGTTCTGCTCCTCTTATTGTTTGCCTTTCAAAAGCAACACCTAATCTTTTGTCGAAAGAGTTGTTATAATTAATTGTAAACGATATATTTCTCAAATAAATTTCTCTACTCACAGGATGATATTCAACCGGATAAATTGCTACAGTAACTACGTGATAGCCATGTGTGTAGCCATCATTAATAATCTCTACTATTTTATTTGGATAAGGAGCGGAAGAATTATATACTGCCTGATTTGGTTCCACAAAAGCCGGTGCAGCGCTACCATCAAGCGGCCTTGGCGGTTGTACTGGAAAAATGTAATAACTACCCTCTATTTTTTCTTGAATAACAGAAACCTCTATGCCAGTTACTGTTGAACTGTAGGGTAGAACAAAAGAAATTATTTTTACTGGCAATTGTGGATTGCCAATTTCATTGCTAAAAGAATGGTCTATTATTTCTAATATATCATATTCTCCGCTTGACTGAATCTTTAAATCATTCGGTGTGATTACATAATTATCTGTTACTTGTGCATTTAAAAATGCGGTTAAATCTATTAAGATAATTATTAAAGCTGCTATTTTTTTCATGTACTTATTTTTTAATTATTTTAAAACTTCTGTTATCTATTTCTAAAAAATAAACCCCATCCTGTAGATGAGAAATATTTATATTATATTCTATTTCATTTTCATTTAATTTTTGTACAAATACTGTTTTTCCGATTATATCAAAAATTCGTAATTCGTAATTCGTAATTCGTAATTCGTAATTCGTAATTCGTAATTCGTAATTCGTAGGATTAGGAAAAATATTTATGCAATTATTATCTAACTTATAATCTGAAATATTTATTAACCAATGGCAAAAACATTTGTTGCAAGAGCTATTTACGTACTTAACCGTATCGTTATGTTTAAAACAATCTAATTTATAACTATAAGTATTTCCATCTAATGGTTCAGCAGTTGGAATTGTTCTCAATACACCCGCAATACTTCCCATACCTTCATACCATTGACTACCGCCTCCTGAACAAGTAAATACTTTTCTATTATTTTCATCAATTGTTATTGATATAATAATGCTACCACCTCCTCCATCGTGAGGTTGGATGTCGGCATAACCACCATTACCATAGCTATATATAATAGCATTATGGTAAACGACATCCCCAACTTCTGCACCGAAATCATACAATAAAATATCAGGTATCCCATCTCCATAATATTCCCAATTTGCAGGTCTAAAAAATACTTTTTGTTCTTCGTTTCTTAAACCGCCAATATAACCCTTTATATTTTCTTTCGATAAAATCGTATCTGAAAATTCATACAGGGTACTGTAGAGTACATCATTTATTATCGTGTCTCCCAATAATCCAAACAGTTTTTCATATTTTCTGTCATTAACATAGATGCGTTCATTCCAAATCGCATTACTTGTTGGAAAACTGTTTTGTGCCAAAGCGCTTGTTGCTATGCACATTGCTAAAATAAGGTAAAGTTTTTTCATAATTTTGGTTTTAAATTGTTTATATTTTTTTTCAAATTAACAGAAATTTTCCTTTATTGTGAAATTTATATTTCGTAAATATATTTCTCTGTTGGCAGGGTGATATACCATAGGGTAAATTGCCACCGTAACTACTTGATAACCATGTGTATATCCATTGTTTATTATTTCTACTGTTTTGTTAGGATATGAGGTATTAGAATTATAAGTATCAGGATTAGGTTCTGCAAAAGGAGGTTTATCAATCATATTTTGCTACTTAGTTAATTTTTCCCCGTTAAAAACTCTCTTTTTTTGTATGTAATATCCAAAAACGATAGACTTTTTAAATGTTTGTTTGTAAACATTAGGATTAATATTCTCTCTTTTTTGTTTCATTTTTCGAAACTGTCGTAAAAAAGATAGCTGTGCGCGAAATACTGCCCATGTGTCTTTATAATTTCCTTGAAATAAGAAAAAAATAGCAGCAACAAAATCTAACGGAAAACGAATTAGAAAAATAGGCAACAATAAATGTTTTGGCAAATTTTTTAGCAAAAGGAAGAGGTTGTTTCTAAAATTGAGGTATGTTTTTCGTGCACTATTCTTGGGAAGCGTACCCCCGCCTACATGTTCAACAACCGATTGAGGCTCAACCATGATTTTATATCCTAAGTTTTTTACACGCCAACAAAAATCTATCTCTTCCATGTGGGCAAAAAAATCATCGTCCAACCCGTTTACTTTATGAAATACGGTGCTTCTTACAAACATTGCTGCTCCAGTAGCCCAAAACACTTCTATTGCTTGGTTGTATTGCCCACTATCGTTTTCTAAGTTTCCAAATACCCTGCCACGACAAAATGGGTAGCCTAAATAGTCGATAAAACCACCACTTGCCCCTGCGTATTCAAACTGTTTCTTATTATAATAAGACAACATTTTTGGTTGAATAACAGCAACATCAAGGTTTTTCTCAAACAAAGCTATGACAGGTTCTATCCAATTTTCTGTTACAGCAACATCGGAATTTAATAAACAATAATATTCTGCATTAATTTGCCGTAAAGCTTGATTATATCCCCTTGAAAAACCATCGTTATTGTTGTTTTGAATGATTTTTATGGAAGGATACTCCAACTTCAAAAACTCTACTGAGTGGTCGTCAGAGGCATTGTCGGCCACGAAAATCTCTGAATATTTCGGAGAATACCGAAGCAAAGCAGGCAAAAATTGAGCTAAGAATTTTTGTCCATTCCAATTCAAAATTACAACTGCGAGTTTTATCACTTTATAAATTATATGACTGCAAAAATAGCATAAAAAAACAAGCTGTTGTTTTAATATTTAAAAAAAATAGTTTAATTTGCCAATTGTTTTATACTATTTTAGTAGAGTTATCCGTTAACGTATAACATTCATTAAAAAATAACCAAAAAATTGTAGTGATGGAAAAATTTGAAAAAAACGAAGTATTGTCAAGAGCTGTGAGAGCCGGAAAGCGTACCTACTTTTTTGATGTAAAAGCCACAAAATCTGATGAGAAATTTCTGACTATTACTGAAAGTAAACGTCGTTTCAATCCCGATACCGGATTGTTTACCTACGAAAAACATAAACTGTTTCTGTATAAAGAAGATTTTGAAAAATTTCAAAATGCTTTGGCAGGGATGTTGAATTTTATTGAAACAGGCCAACTTCCGGACGACAGTCTGTTTGCGTTCGAAAATTCAAGAACAGAACATAACAGTTCTGATGATATTAACTTTGAAGATTTCGAAGCGTAGAATATGGGAAAAATCATAGCCGTTGTTAATCAAAAAGGAGGAGTAGGAAAAACCACAACAGCCGTCAATTTGGCGGCTTGTTTGTCTATTTTAGAACATAAAACACTTTTGATTGATGCCGACCCGCAAGCAAACGCTACTATTGCCGTTGGAATTGATGAAAAAGAAGTAGAATTTTGTGTTTATGATTCACTGATGGGAAATCAGTATCTCTCCGATATTATAAAGCCCACGAATACCCCCAATTTAGATGCTGTTCCTTCCCATATTGATTTGGTAGGTGCTGAAATAGAGATGATTAATATAGATAGAAGAGAGTACCGTTTGCGTGATGTTCTGCAATCGGTTAAAAATGAATATGAGTTTATCATCATCGATTGCGCCCCTTCCTTAGGGTTAATTACTGTAAATGCGTTAGTTGCCGCCGACTCTGTGATTATTCCCGTTCAATGTGAGTACTTTGCTTTAGAAGGATTAGGGAAACTATTAAACACCATTCGCATCGTTCAAAACGGAATGAACCAGCAATTGGCTATTGAAGGAATATTGCTAACGATGTACGATGCAAGAACAGCACATGCAAACGCAGTGGTTGCAGATGTTAAGCAATACTGCAAAAGCATCGTTTTCGATACTGTCATCTCTCGCAATGTAAGAATAAGCGAAGCCCATAGCAATAGTTTACCTATTATTTTATACGACATAAAGTCGAAAGGAACCATTAGTTACATGAATTTATCCAAAGAAATCTTACTAAAAAACGGATATTCTCCAAAATCATAATACCATGGAAAAAAAGCAACCCAACAGATTAGGAAGAGGCTTAGGTACATTGCTGGGATCCTCCGGCATCCCCATTGCAACAGACTCTCTCATAAAAACCTCTTCTGATGCTAACACCATGATCCGTTTGGATTCTATCGAAACCAACGACGAACAACCCCGTAAAGATTTTAATGAAACCGCATTACAAGAGCTGGCGCTTTCTATTCATTCTTTTGGCATTATTCAACCGATAACCGTACGCCCTGTTCAAAACGGAAAATATCAACTCATATCGGGCGAAAGAAGATACCGCGCAGCAATTCTTGCCGGTTTGAAAGAGATTCCTGCGTACGTACGTACAGTAGATGAAATTTTTGCACTTGAAATGGCATTAGTGGAAAATATTCAACGTGAAAATTTGAATGCCATAGAAATTGCACATACCTATCAACGACTATTAAACGAGTGTGATTTGTCGCACGAAGAATTGAGCCTAAAGGTGGGGAAAGAACGTGCTACCGTTACTAACTATCTTCGATTGCTACGCCTAACGAAAGAAGCCCAACAAGCAATAGCCGACAAACAAATCTCTATGGCACACGCAAGAGCCTTGGTTGTTATTGAAGATATTGAGCTTCAAAGGAAAATATTAAAAGAGGTGATTCAAAATCAATATTCAGTTCGACAAACCGAAGCGTTAGTGAAAAAATATACAACGGAACTCAAACCTGCTAAAGCGAAGGTGAAAATAGTACTCCCAAACGATGTAATGAGTTTCTCAAAAACTCTTGCCGAACGTTTGAAAGCAAAGGTATTGATTAAGAAAGAGATTACCGGAAAAGGAAAAATTACTATTTCTTTTAATTCGGAAGAAGAGTTAGAAAACATTATCAAATCAATGAGTTAATAAACCAAAATGTATCAATGAAAGCGAGAACATTGATTTTTTGTACATTTTGTTTCTCTTTTTTTCTATTACTATTTATTCATTGCAATGCTCAAACTGTTGATTCTACAACAATTATTCTTAGCGAAATAACCGAAAATTCCAAAAAACGGAAACTTCCCATTGATACTACAAAGCAAAAATTTCATAGCCCCAAAAAAGCATCGTGGCTGGCGATCATCCCGGGTGCAGGGCAAATTTATAATAAAAAATACTGGAAATTACCCATAGTTTATGTTGGTTTGGGAACAACGGGAGCACTTATCTATTATTATGGAAGAGAGACCTCCATTTACAGAAAAGAGTATATAGCAAGAGTAAACAACAATATTGACGACAAAAATCCTACTTTTGAGGATATTCCGACTGAAAATATTTTATCTTATAGAGATTATTATCGGCGAAACATGGAGATTACGGTTGCCGCGTGTGTAGTTATTTACGCTTTAAGTATTTTAGATGCTTCGGTTGATGCACACTTTTTCTATTATGATATTTCCGACAATCTATCCCTTAAAGTTAAACCCAAAGTAGATTACAATTATGTGAATGGTAGTGTTGTTCCAAGTTTGGCATTCATTTTAAAGTTTTAAATATGAAATTAGGTATTATCGGTTATGGAAAAATGGGAAAAGCTATTCATTTGCTTGCCAATCAATATGCTTTTTCAGAGTTTGTCGTTATTGATAATGAAACAGATTGGTTGAATAAAGAAGAAGAACTTAAAATATGTGATGTAGCCATTGAGTTTTCTATTCCCCAAACCGCATTAGCAAATGTAGCCAAATGTTTTGGCTATAAGATTCCTGTAGTTTCGGGCACAACAGGATGGAGGAGTGAGTGCGATGAATTATTAAACAAATGGAGAAATGATGACGTGTCAATTATTTATGGCTCTAATTTTTCAATTGGAGCTAACATTTTTTTTAAGCTAAACGAATTTCTTGCCCAACTGTTTCAATCGCAATCGCAATATGAAGTTTGTATTGAGGAAACGCACCATATACACAAAAAAGATGCACCCAGTGGCACGGCATTGTCTATAAAACAATTAATTAGTAATCAATTCGATAATCAGCGTCCGATTTCAATAATTTCTCATAGAGAAGGCGAAGTAGTGGGCGAACATATTGTAAACTATAACTCTAATGAGGACATTATCCAGGTGAAACACGCTGTTCACGTGCGAGACGCATTTGCACACGGGGCATTAAAGGCGGCCGTTTGGCTCATAAAAAATCCGGGAATTTATAATTTTGAAGCGATTTTTGGGAAGGTTTAGCCTTTTGTTTGTTTGAAAAATGTATTCTTGAGTATGGAGAATAACGCAGAACACGCAATTAAACTTTTTTGAGTTTTTAAAATCGGACAAAAAAAGTATTTATGATGCAAGCGGGGGACATGCAGATATAGGTGAAGAATAAAAAAGTAAATTGGAATGTGTACTCCGAAAGGCAGAATTTTGTGAAGCCCCTTTTGGAAAAATTTTTAACGATTTTTCAGAATCGTTGTGAGATTGAAAAATTATACTTAATTTTGCATTTAATTATAAAAAACGAATCTACTATGCATCCCAAAAGAAACACCTTCCTTTTCATCTTCTCACTTTTGTTTTTATGTTTTTCTGTTCAAGCGCAAAATACTGCTATCATTGGATTTTATAATGTTGAAAATTTGTATGATACAGAGAAAGACCCTATTGCAGATGACAGTGAATTTCTGCCTACCGGCGCTTATCAATGGACGGAAGAACGTTATCTGCAAAAATTAAAAAATTTATCTATTGTTATTTCCGAAATGGGAAAAGAGCAGGGTGGGGTAGTAGTACTTGGTGTTTGTGAGGTTGAAAATGAGCGCGTAATGAACGATTTAGTGGCTCAGGAACTGCTTAAACCATTGAGATACAAAGTTGCTCACCATGACTCCCCCGATAGGAGAGGAGTTGATGTTGCTTTCATATATCAGGGAGATCGTTTTGATTTTATTTCCCAAAAAGCGTACGAATTAACAATACCTGATAATCCAGACTTTAAAACAAGAGACCAATTGCTATTGGTAGGTGTGTTAGATAAAATTGATACTTTGCATCTTATAGCAAACCATTGGCCCTCGAAGAGGGGAGGGGAGGCACGCAGCAACCCACTTAGAATGGCCGCTGCTAAACTTACAAGAACGATTGTAGATTCTATATTATTTATAAATCCGAATGCAAAAATTATTATTATGGGCGACTTTAATGACACCCCAAACGCAAAATCAATTACGGTTGGGCTTCGTGCAAAAGGTAATATCAAGGACGTTTCGCAGAATGATATATTTAACCCGATGTGGAAAATGTATAAAGAAGGAATTGGCTCGTATGCATTTAGAGATAATTGGGAACTCATTGACCAAATATTGGTTACATACGCTTTATTACATCCAAAACCAAATACTTACAAGTATTCTTCTGCCCATGTTTTTAGCCCTAACTTTTTAAAAACAAAAACAGGCTCTTTTCAAGGTTACCCTTTTAGAACTTATGCAGGAGGTAGTTATGCAGGTGGATATAGCGACCATTTTCCTGTGTATATTATCCTGAAACGAATGGAATGAGAAATTAAATCTTTAAACTCTTAAATCTATAATTTATAAATTCAAAATCCCATGCTCCATCCAACCCATAAAAAAGTAATCCTTATTCCCACTTATAATGAGAAAGAGAATATTGAAACAATTATCCGTAAAACATTTACAGTTACAGATGCCGATATTTTAGTTATTGACGATGGCTCCCCCGATGGAACTGCAAATATTGTGAAAACATTAATTCCAGAGTTTTCTAACAGACTTTTTATCGAGGAACGAACGGGAAAGTTGGGCTTGGGAACTGCTTATATTCACGGTTTTAGGTGGGCATTGGCACGAAATTATGACTATATTTTTGAAATGGATGCCGATTTTTCTCATAATCCTGAAGATGTAGAACGCTTATATTCAGCTATTTTAGAGCAAAATGCCGATGTTGCAATAGGATCGCGCTACTGTCAAGGGGTAAATGTATTAAATTGGCCTATGTCGCGCTTACTAATGTCTTATTATGGTTCTATGTATGTGCGGTTTATTTTGGGAATCCATGTGAAAGATACTACGGCTGGTTTTATGTGCTATTCGGCTAATGTTTTGAGAGCCATTGATTTTTCTAAAATTAAACATATTGGATACGGATTTCAGATAGAGATGAAATTCAATGCGTATAAGTTAGGTTTTAGCATTATTGAAGTTCCAATAATATTTAAAGACAGAACATTAGGCACATCAAAAATGAGTGCAGGAATTTTTAAGGAGGCTATTTTTGGGGTTATTGGACTTAGATTGAGAAGTTTATTTAGAAACTGGGATCATAGGGCGTTTCTTTTGTACTAAAAATATTCCAATAATTACAATAATTATTCCCAGAATTTTTGGCAATGTTATCTCTTCGTTGAGAACGAAAAACGCAATTCCTACTGTCATTACAGGAATAAGATTGATAAAGATATTAGTACGGGCAACTCCAAGTGTGCGCATCGCATCAATATAAAGAATAAAGGCAACTGCCGAACACAGTATAGCTAAAATAAGCATGAAACCTAAATTTTTTGCGCTTGTAAGCGCTTGAAACTGAAAGGCAAAAGTGTCAGCATTATTCACAATAAAAACTAAGGGTAAAAAAACAACTAATCCGAAAATATTTTGCCATGTAATGATAATGATAGGATTGTAGGAGTGGGCAAGCCGTTTAAGGAAATAATTATAACCAATAGTACAGAAAACGGCACCAAAAGCTAAAAATACTCCCAAAAGGCTAAAATCGGCGTGGGTAAAACTTTTCCACAACATGATAATAATGCCGGAAATTGATAAAGCAATTCCAAAAAAATTGAGTGCGCTTAGTTTTTCTTTGAAAATAAAAACCGCCATTAGCGCTACAAACAAAGGTATAGTAGCTATTATTACCGAAACCATTGAAGCATCGCAATATTGCAAACTGTAAGTTTCAAACAAAAAATAAAGAAAAGGTTCAAAAAATGCCAAACCAATGAAAAATTTAAGATCTTTTTTTGCTATGGTGAAGGTTTTTTTAAAAACAAACCCACAAAAAACGGCAAAAACAAAAGAAGCAATAGCACAACGAATAAAAATAATAGTAATGGGATTAAAATCAATAAGCAAGTGCTTCGTTAGCACAAAAGAGCCTCCCCATAAAAACATAGCAATGAGGAGATAAATATAATATTTCATTGGTTTCGTTTGCATTATTCTATCTTCAAAACATTAGTACTTAATTACTTTCAAGCACTCTTGAGCCATCTTTAGAAAATAAATACCGTTGGGTTGCTCCGAAATGTCAATAAATGGGTTTGATACTCTTCCTTTTCTTATGGTTTGTCCCAGAGCACTGAATAAAACAAACTCACTATCAATATAATCAGAAATACCATTATGAAGTATTTGAAACTTCCCTTGATTTGGGTTTGGGGCAATGGTAAAAAACTTCTCTCTTTTTTTTCTATCGTTAATCGAATTAAAATCAATAGAAACTCCGTGCAAGGTTATGTTGTCGAAGCGGTTATTTCCGGTGGGGCCATTAGCGCCATCTAACGTCAAACGTAAAAAGATATTGAATTGGTCATTAATCTCATCTATATCTCTTAAATCTAATGTAGTAAGAACATATTCTCCGATGATAAGAGGGCAAGTTGAAGAATTATCAATGCCAAAGTATTTTTCTCCATTTAGGCTCCATTCCCAACTATGTGTGTCGAATCCGGATTTTGTTCTACGAACAGCCATGCTCAATGTCAAATTAAAATATCCCTTTGTAGGAAACTTAAAAACCACTGATTTCCCATTTGCAGAAGCATTACAGAAGGCTATAGCGTTTCCCTCTTTCGGATTGGGACGGGGGTCTCCTAAAATTGTTCCTTGAAAAGCGTCTAATTCCGTAGTGTTGTTTGTTGTGCATAAAAAATCTCCGGATTGATAAAAACCATTGCAAAACAAGGTAGCACTGGAAACCGTATCTAATAAATGGTAATCAGCACTAATCCTTCTTGAAGTACTCGGCGCTGCGCTTAAATTGTCAAAAGTCCAAGCAATTAAAGGTTTTTGTTCTATTTGATAGGGATAATAAAAAGAAACTACCGTATCTTTTAGGAAGGCCATATTTTGCCCAAGTAAATTTTCAATAGAAAGATTATAGGTAACATTTTGAGAAAATAACCCTCCCAAATGTATAATCAAAGTATCGTTTTGTGTATGTAGTGAAGTGATAGAAACTGTTTCTCCTATCTTAAAGTTTAAAGGGTTTTCAGTGGTCCATGTAACCATCGGTTTAGAAAAGGTCATTTTTATGGTTCTACTGTCTGTCAGAGAAAACCAACTAATATAGGGTCTTTCAGGAGTTGGCAACGGAGTGATTTGCACAGGATTGACAGAGTCGTTTCCCCAAATCTTAAACACCCATTCCGGATGGTCAATAAATGGATTTCTATTTTTCTGTATCGCATAAATTTTGTTGTTTCTTTCTATTTCTTTTTCACTCACCGGGTCTAAGAGGTGCCATTCCAACAACATATTCAATGCCCATGGTTTTAGTTGCGATTTATTCGTCATGGGAGCATCAGGTTTAAAACTACCATCCTCAAACATATAACGTGTTGCCATATAGAAAAAAGTACGGGCAATATCTCCTTTATAAGCATGAATGGGCTCAAAGCAGTTCCCTGTGGCACCGAGATAGGTATTGGGTCCAAATTTTGAGCCATTTGTAAAGGTATGTGTTGGATTGCTCACTTGTCCGTATGCAGCATCGCCCCTTTTACTGTTTATCCAACCATCAACCGGATAAACGTGAAAAATATCGGTATAAGGAGCATCTTGGGTATGTCCAAACCAACTTTGACAAAAAGAATGTTCACGAGAATAGCATTTTCCTTCACTACTACCTGTACTGACACACTGGTCTTTTCTATATTCAAACTCATAGCTCGGAGCTCCATTGGGCTGGTCGGAATAGATATCCCAAATTTTTTTATTTTGCTTTAAGTCGGTATATTGATAATAATACCATACTTCTGCATAGGAAATGCTTCTATGGTTATTAATAATTTGATTTAGTGCAATTTGTAATTCTCTACCCTTCTTTCCATTTGTAGTATTATAATAACCGGAAGGTATTTGTGCATAAATTGAATAAAAAAATGCAAAAAACAGGAAGAAAAATGGCGGGATGCGTTTTTTCATAATTTTTTTGTAAAATAATGGGCAAAAATATAAAAAATCATATAATTTTGCGCTTGATTTACATTGTCTTTCAACTGCTATTCTTCCAAGATACTCTATTCCTCTGCATATCTTCGCAATTCTACGTTCTTTATTTCTTATAATTTTTTAACGTTTTAAACTAAGCTTTATACGAAAAATTTTTCTACAAACTTGGCAGTAGAAGGCCTTTCGTATAAATAGAGAAAAGTATCGCGTTTTTTATTTTCTAGTTAATAGTATTTTTGATAAACTGCCTACTATTACAACAGATTGCACTTTCGCAAACACCATCCATAGATCCACATTGGAAGTTGGATAATAATGCATAACGGGAAGCATGGCGATGAACCTCAACTATATCTTAACAATCAAGTTTGGACATCAAATGGCAATTTGGTAATAGAACTTAACAATACAAAGGTTAATTGCCCTAATCCTGCCCCATGGCCACCAAGCGGATCTTGTGGAAAATGTGAAAGTGGAAAACAATACATGGGTTAAAATGCGATATAAATACCATAGTGAACGAGATTCCCAATTTCGGCACTTACCATTATGCCGTTAAAAAATCAATTTCTCTCACTAATGCTACTACTATACCTGCGGGGAGCAACATTACACTAAGGGCAAACGATTTTATAGAGTTGAAGCCCGGTTTTGAGGTGGGCATTGGAAGATCACTCTACTTGGATGTTTCGCCATGCGATTTTGATTGTGAAGAATACTTTACCGATAAAACTATCACATCTAATACTACAGTTAAGGGTTGTGATATTCTAAATGTTAAAGATGTAGATATTTTTAATTCGGCTAATGTTGCTTTTACCGCCGACGAAGAGGTTATTATCAAACCCGGTTTTCGTGCAGAAGCGGGTATAAATGTAAAGATAAGTATTAATCCGTAATTAAAATATAGTCACTCCTGCAGGCCTTTACCTTGTAAAAATTATGATAGATGGCACCCTTCAAACTACAAAAATCATTAAATATTAGATAATATGAAATTTCCATGAGTTTAATAAAATAATAAACACACCAAGCGAAATGAATATTTCGCATTTTTGCATCAAAAACTGCAAAAATGAAAGAGATAGGATTTACGCAAATGGTGTCCGTAGGTTGCGGAATAAACGCTTTTTATAATTTATTGATTTATAAACCTTTTAAAAATTATATTCACATGAAAAAAGTATTGGGCACTCCTAATAATTAACGCACTGATATTCAAAAATATATTCCTTGCAAACACCGAAGGTGTTTAATGTTGATAGCCCCGTGCAAGTGCAGCGCAGCTTCGGGATA
>Ga0209737_10001483_pt1 | contig 16830 bp, 15 predicted proteins | sample TergutCu122P3_FD_187284 | JGI IMG/M metagenome (GOLD analysis project Ga0209737, IMG submission 187284) | Cubitermes ugandensis P3 segment gut microbial communities from Kakamega Forest, Kenya - Cu122 P3 (SPAdes) (version 2) | ecosystem: Host-associated > Arthropoda: Insects > Digestive system...
GACCTGAGCGGCGCCTGCCCACTTCGTTCAGCTGAGGACAAAAAGACCCTTCAGGAGGCTTCGGGGGGGCAGCCTTGGTTGCTTGCGGGGCCCGCCAGTCGCGGACAAGCATCCTCTGAATCCGGAATACCATCGCCGTCGCTGTCTATGCCTTCAATGGCCAGGAGGTGGTGGGGCGGCCCATGGTGGCAGTTGGAGCGCTCCAGGGCTTCCATTTCTGTCAAAGCCTGTTGTGCGGTTTGCAGGTGCTTTTGGGAGCGACGCCATTGCCCGCGCTTTCGCTCTGCCTGTGCAAAATCCAAATGTGCCTCTGCGCGCGCAAGTTGCACAGGGGAGCACCAACCCAGCCCCTGCCGCTTCAGTCCCTCCATACGTCGGCGCTCGTCTGCAATGTGTTGTGGCGATAAGGCGCAGGCAAACAACAAAGCCGCCACCACCCACAACACAAACCTCATGGGGACTCCTCGGAAGCACTCATGGCCTGGTTTAGGGCAGTCAGCGCCCACTGTTTTGCTTTTTTGGCGTACTCCATGGCCTGCTCATAGTGCGAGTAGCCATTTTTTTCTTTTGCCTTTTCCAAATAAAGCCCCGCCATCGTCCAGGCATAAGGCGAGCGCGTCGCGGCCTGCTGCTCGCTGGCCTGTTGCATGGCCTCCTTGGCTTCCCGCATATGAAGGGAAGCCTGCAAGGGGGCACAGGCCAGGCTGCCTAAAGCCAACAACCCCACAAGGCCTGTCTTTTGCAAAAAAACGCGCATCTTCCTCTGGGCCTTAGCATGCTGCGCCTAAAAACCTTCCCTTAATCTGCGCAAAGGCACGCGCAAGCCAATAAGAAAATTCTGACGTTTCCTGGCGCCCCAGCCACCAAAGGCTGGCGAAAAGCTGCCCCCCCCAGCACCCATAAGAAAATTCTGAAGGAGGATTTTTGTTCTCAGGTGGACGAAGGGGGCAGGTGACGCGACGGGAGCGCACCCCAGTGCGTGACCTGAGCGGCGCCTGCCCACTTCGTTCAGCTGAGGACAAAAAGACCCTTCAGAATTGTCCGAAGAGGGAGAGGCCACCCCCTTCTGCACCTATGTGGGGGACAATGCCCACCTGCGGCCCCCCTTCCGCCGGGGGGGGGAATACAAAAAACAAAACCAACCCCGTCGCCAAAGAGGCTGCCCCTGAAGCCCCCATAATAAGAGCGGCTTTCCGCCTGTCTTCTTTTCGGGAAACCGCTGCGTTGTATATATAGGCCTCCTGGGCGCTGTAGATATGCTGCTCTCCATATTTGTTGCGGAGGGCTTTTGCATCCGCAGCGGGCTTCAATGAATGTAGGTACATGAGCCCTCCTCCCAGGCTTAGGGCGCTCCCGGCTCCAATAAAAACCCAACTGGTAATGCGAAGGGCCCCCCCGGCCGGCCAGCCTGAAACGTCTTTGGCCCCGTCGGTGGATAAAAACGCAGGGTGGAGGAGCTTGCCTTGCTCGCTAAGAGGCCAAACAACGTTTTCACCTTTTTCAACTTTTCCTAAGAGAATAAAGCTTGCCAGCTTGCCCAGGTGCGCTTCTCTTTGGCTGTCTTCCAGCAATACGCCCCCTTCGCGTATGGTTTTTCCGCTGCTCACATCCACGAGGACTGCCCGCACCCCTTCCTTGGTTAAAAGCTTGTCCACCTTTACCAGGTAGCTGGCCCCCAAACTCTTGGCCATTTGCCTGGAGGTGGAGGCCGCCTCTTCCTCCTCTCCCAGGAGACATAGAGGGGTACGCCAGGCAGCCTCCCACTCAAAGGGAATGTCAAGGTGCTTGGGGCTTCCAAGTCCCAACTGAACGCTCCAAGGCTGAGAAACCTTTCCCTCTTTCTCCAAAACAATGTGGTAAGCGCCCGGCAACAATTCTCGCGCCAAGGGCGTCTGGCCCAAGGGCGCCCCATTGGCAAAAACCATGGCGCCGCTGGGAGAGGAGCTCACACTCAAAGTAGCCTTTGGACGCTTGCCCAATGTTTCACGCAAACGCTCAAAATTCTGAACAACCGTCGGCGGAAAAATGAGGTGGTCCAGCTGGTAGTCGGCATCCAACCTCAAAATGGCTGTAAACGTCTCGTCGCTAAAGCGCGTCTTCCGCTGCATGCTCTGAGCAAACCCTCTCATGGCCAAAGCTCTGGCAATCAGCTGCCAGGACTCCACAGAAGGCGCTGCGTTTTCAAGCGCGTCCAACACTTCTTCTATGCCTTGGTAGGCGGCAGCATAATCCCCGAGCAGAAGTTTAGAATGTACTGTTTCCAGCATGCTCTGTTCTTCTTGCATTGGCCTCGGCGCGAGGAGCTTTCTTTTTTCAAAAAGTGGAGTTAGTTGAATAAGGTCTGTTTCACCCTTCCCCTGGGCAATGCTTGTGAACAACTCCATGTTTTTTAAAAATGCTTCCTCTGAACAGTTTCCTGCGCCAATTATCAACGTTTTGGGCGAAGCAAGGCTTGTCGCCGCACAGAAAACAACCCAGACGCTCAGACATTTCCCCAGGCTTCTTAGGCTGCTTCTGAGCGCGCCCATCGGGCGGTAGCATTTCACACCTAAACACTTCCCCGAATTCCTCATGCTCCTTCTCCATAAATCCCGAAACAACTTTCTGAGCCGCACGCCTTACTAAAGCATACTATGCTGAATCCTGATACTGTCATTGGAGATCGCTATATCGTCAAACGCAAGCTTGCAGAAGGCGGGATGGCGGAAATTTACCTGTGTACAGCAAGGGGTCCAGAGGGTTTCGAAAAAGAAGTGGTTATTAAGCGTATTCGAAGCTTCTGGGGCAATGACGACATGTTTGTTCAAATGTTCATCGCAGAGGCGCGCTTGGCTTCGCGACTTAACCATACAAATATTGTTCAGATTTTTCATTTCGACAAACACGAGGATACCTATTATCTGGCCATGGAATATGTCAATGGGCCTTCTTTGCGTGACTTTTTAAGAAAATCCAAAGAAAAAAACCAGCCCTTGCCCGTTCTCTTGGCAAGCGACATTGCAGCCAACATCGCCCGCGGCCTACACTATGCGCACAACCTCCACATTGTCCACAGGGATGTCAGCCCACACAACATTCTCTTGTCCTTTGACGGCAACGTCAAACTCGCGGACTTTGGTATTGCCAAAACAAGCACACAGCATACTTCACCAGGCGTGCTGAAAGGTAAGTTTGCCTACATGGCGCCTGAGCAAGCGCGCGGCGAGGCCGTGGATGCGCGCACGGACGTTTTTGCTTTGGGAATCGTCCTTTGGGAAGTTCTAACGCGCTCTCGCCTGTTTGAGTATGACAGCTACATCAACGCACTGCAGGCCCTCCAGGAAAACCTCATTGTTCAGCCCTCTCGCTTCAATCCGGATGTGCCTGAAGCGCTGGACCGCATTGTCCTTAAAGCTTTGAACCGAAACCCTGCTGAGCGCTACCAGTCCGCACAAGAGTTTGAGCGCGCGCTGGCGAATTTTGTTTTGCACCATGCGTGCTCTGCGGATGATACCAACTTAAGCCACTTCCTCCGGACGGTTTATGAGGACGCCCCCATCTCCCAACCCGAGAAAAAAGAAGGGTTGACCCGTACTTATACGCCGCCTTCTTCGTCTTCTCAGAAGTCCTCCCCTATATTTACCCGCTCGGCTGCGCCGGCTTATGTGCGTCCAGCCGAGCCGGCCAAACCACCACCGGGTACTTTCATTCAGCCCAGACACAAAACGCCTACCCCTGTACGGGTGTCAGCGCTTCATCCACAACCGACAACGCAAGAGCTGGCTAAGGCGCCAGAAAACATACCGCCTGCGCAGCGCTATAAACGCCTCGGTACATTCTTTAGGCACCCGGCTGCCATTGCTTTGGCCCTTCTCTTCAGCGCAGGCATCGGCGTCTATGGTACGCTTCGCGTCCAGGCCTCCAATGGCAACGCCGGCAAAACGCATCTTGTCGTTCCAACGGAGCCAAAGGTCAACCCAAAGCCTGAAACAATTCCTGAAACAAAGCCTGAAACAATTCCTGTGCCAAAACCGGAGCCGAAGCCGAAGCCACCGGAGCCAGAGCCGGAGCCAGAGCCGAAACCGGAGCCAAAACCAGAGCCAAAGCCGGAGCCGAAGCCGGAGCCAAAGCCGGAGCCGGAGCCAAAGCCGGAGCCGAAGCCGGAGCCGAAACCAGAGCCAAAGCCGGAGCCGAAGCCGGAGCCGAAACCAGAGCCGCCTCCGGAGCAGGCCACCGCAAGGCTCATCATCGATGCGCGCCCCTGGGCCAATGTCAGCATCAACAATGCAAGCCCCGTAGAGGTCGCCGGCAAAAAACCCTTCCTCCTGCCTCCTGGAACCCACAAAATTAAGTTTGTGCATCCTCTGAAAGAAGAAGTGCACGTCCTTCGCATCCGACGAGCAACGGACCAGCCTACCGTTCTGTTCAACGCTGCGGCCCCCTGAGGGGTTTTTTGTCCTTTAGCCGCCAGAGGACAAAAAGACCATTCAGAAAGCAAACCTAACGGGTGATGCCGCGCTTGCTTTTGGAAATAAAGGTGATGAGCTCTTCTATTTCCTCATGCCCTGCATAGTCGGCTTGCAAACGCGCCAGCGCCTCGCTCAAACTCAGCTGGGAGCGAAAGAGGATGCGGTAGGCCTCCCTTATCCGCTCCTGCTTCTGTGCGGGAAAACCGTGACGCGTCAAACCCACCTTGTTCAGCCCCGCCAGCTCCGCCCTGTCTCCTTGGGCAATGCAATAGGGAAGTACATCCATCGTCACCATGGAGCCGCCGGAAATGAAAGCATGTTTTCCAATGCGGGTGAATTGGTGTACCGCGGAAAGCCCCCCCATAATGACGCAGTCGCCCATCTCCACATGCCCCGCCAAATTGACGGCATTGGCCAATATGCAGCGGTCCCCAATCTTACAGTCGTGCGCCACGTGAGAATAGGCCATCACCAAATTGCCGTCCCCTAGCTGGGTGAGGCCTCCGCCTCCTTCGGTTCCAATGTGCAAGGTGGCATACTCGCGGATGATGTTTCGGTTGCCAATGACAAGCCGCGTCTGCTCCCCCGCGTATTTAATGTCCTGCGGCACCTCTCCCACAGAAGCAAACTGGAAAATTTGGTTCTCTTCTCCAATGTCGGTGTTCTGCGCTATCACCACATGCGGACCCACACGCGTCCTGGCGCCTATGCAAACACGAGGGCCGATGATGGAATAGGGGCCTATTTCAGCTTCCGGGTGAATCTGCGCCTGCGGGTGAACAATCGCCGTCGGGTGAATGCTCATAACATCTCCCCTGCGTCCCGGCGTTTAATGGTGGCCATAAACTCTGCTTCGGCTGCCAGGTGGCCATCGACGGTGGCTTCTCCCTTGTGCTTCCAAACAGAGCCTTTGTGGCGCAACACATTGACAGTCAACAGCAGTCTGTCGCCAGGGACTACAGGTTTTCGGAATTTGGCTTGGTCAATGGCCATCAAATAAGAAACGTTTTCCAAAGGAGAGAGCTCTGTCGTCTTGTAAGCCAAAATGGCACAAGCCTGTGCCAGGGCTTCTAATATGAGTACTCCAGGCATAACGGGGTGGTTTGGAAAATGCCCTCCAAAAAACGGCTCATTGAATGTCACATTTTTGAAAGCCACCAAACGCTTGCCTGACTCAAAGAGCTCTACCCGGTCTATCAACAAAAAAGGATAGCGATGGGGAAGAAGCCGCTGGATTGCGCAAATGTCCATCAAGGGGTGTCCTTTTTTTCGAGGGTTTCCAGACGCTGCTTCAAACGGTTCACTTCTTTTAAAAGCTCAGGCAGCTTATGGGCAGACAACATAAACCTCAACCAGTCTGAATGCCGAAATGCGCTGAAGCCTGAAACCAGGGCCCCCTCCTCTACGTCTCTGCCGATTCCGGTCCGGGCCGTTGCGATGACGCGGTCTCCCAGAGTGAGGTGGTCGGCTATCCCCACTTGCCCTGCCAAAACCACCCCTGCCCCTATGGTTACGGAGCCGGCTATCCCCACCTGGCCGCACACCAACCCCAGAGGGCCTATGCGAACGTTGTGGCCTATTTGCACAAGGTTGTCGATTTTGGTCCCCCGCCCTATCACCGTCTCGCCGTGGGTGGCTCTGTCAATGCAGCTGCCTGCGCCTATTTCTACGTCGTCTTCTATGCGGACAATGCCTACCTGGGGGACTTTGACGTGCGCCTTCTGCTTTGCGTCAAAAACATAGCCAAAACCGTCTGCCCCTACCACGGCCCCCGCGTGAAGGGTTACCCGGTTGCCCAGCAACATCCTCTCCATCACCACCACGTTGGGGTAGAGCCAACATTCCTCGCCCAGCTTTGCGTCTTCTCCTACAAAAACCCCGGGGAATAAAACAGAGCGCGCGCCAACGACGGCACCTTTGCCGATGACAACGTTGGACATGATGCAGGCGCTGGGGTGTACCTGGGCCTTAGGGTGTACGCGCGCCATCGCGTCTATGCCAGAAGGCCAGCCAGGGCGCGGGAAAAACCAGTCCGCAAGCCGCGCAAATGCAAGCGCGGGGTTTTCCACGCGTATCCAATTCATGCCTTCCACATGCGGCGCGTCTTTCCGGGCCAGCACAGCAAGCGCGCGCGTGCCCAGCAAGGCTTTTTTGTAGCGAGGGTCCGCGAAATAGGAAAGCTGCGTCTTGTCCGCGGACTCTAGGCTGGCTACCCCTGCTGCCTGGGCTTGAGGGTCTCCTTCTACTTCGCCTTCTAGAAATTCAGCTACTTCTCCCAGTGTTTTTGTAGAAGAATTCATTTCGCGGACTTGGCGGGGGCCTTGGCAGGAGCCTTGGAGGGAGTGGCGGAAACTTTGTGCCTCTCGTTGTAGGTGCGTACCAGCTCATTGGTATAGTCTATGCTCGCAGGCGCCCATACAAGCCCCGAGTTGGTCTTCTCAAACATCATCGTCAGGCCTTCCCGCTGGGCAATGGCTTCCACAATGGGGTCCATCTTCTCAAAAATGTCTTTGAGTGCCGTTTGTTCTATTTGAGCCATCTCTTCTTGCATCTTCTGGGCTTTTTGAAAAAACGCAGCGGCATTGGTTTGCAGCTCAGCCAGCTTCTGGCCGCGTGCAGTTTCACTCATCATCGGCGCTTGCTTTTGAAAATTGTCCTGGTCGTTCTTGAGTCTGTTCTCTTCCGCCTCCAGCTCTTTTTTGCGCTTCTCCATCTCCCGCTCCAGCTTCTGACGCGCTTGCTGGCCTTCTGTCACCTCCCGCAAAGCACGCTGCAAATCCACATAGCCAAGCTTCACCTGCGCCCAAACGGGCAAGGAAAGCATGAGGCTCAACAACAGAATTTTTTTCATGTACATCTCCTTCAAGCAAAGCATGGCTTGCACACCCCGGAAGGGCGGCTTTGGAAAGCACCTTTAAAATCAGAACAGCCTTAGTACAAGCAAGCTCACCCGTCTTGGTTTAATTTCAACTTCGTGCTCGCTGCTTTTGTTCGGAAGGTGGAGTTTTAGTACATGTCGGCCTGGCCTTAGCCGCACCCGCGCCACCTGGAATTCCGCCGGAAGGCTCCCCCATGAGCGCGTATCGGCCTCCTGCGTCGTCGTCAAAAGCGCAAAACTCAACACCCCCAGCTCTGTACTGCGCGTTGCGGCACCTACGGCTGTGGCCACCCCTCCTTTGGCAAGCAAAGCCGCCACCGACTTGGCCACCATCCGGCCAATGCGCTCCTCCAAATGAATGCGCGCTACCTCGTCCAGGGAGGTTACCACTTCCGCTGTCACCTTCTGCCCATCCACCGCCAGGGTTGCCCGGGGGAGGGTGCGCTGCGGGCGAGGGTATACGGGGACGACCAGTACGGTGCTCTGCGCGTCTCTTTCCACCGTCCGCTTGCTGCTTTGCTTTTCGACAATCAGCCCCATCTCTACAAGCACAACCAATTGGCCTTCCTGCGGCAACAAGGGGCTGTGCGGCAGCGAAGGGTAGGCGCGCAGCAAGGCTTCATAGTCGCCCTCGCGCCCCGTCTCTTTGGCCAAACGCAGGGCCGGCTCGGCCGCCTGCCCCAATGGCTGCAGCTGGGCAGCTTGGATGTAGTCAATGGCCGCGGCATCCAAATCCCCGGCATTCTCATAGAGAATGCCGCTCAAATAGCGGGCAATGGCCAACTGCTGGTAGGGCTTTTGCTCCTCCGCCACCATCTTCCGGAGCTTCTGGTTGACGCGACGCATCTCCACCAGGGCCCCCTCCTCGTCTCCTTTTTCTGCATAGTTGAGCCCCTGCAGCACAGAAAACATCAGCTTCTCAAAATCCTCCGCCCGGTAGGCTTTGGTTCCCTCGTTGGACAAGAGGGCCGCCGCCTCCTCGGAAACCGAAGCGACATCCAAGGCTTCACTGAGGTGTTCCGCCTGAGCCAACAACTGGCTGCTCTCCTCAAAGCGTTTGGCCGCCCTGAAAAAAGTCCCCCTGTCCAACAGAAACAAAATTCTGTCCTTCTCCGCAGGCCCCTTGGGAAAGGCCTTGTCTAACAAGTCAACGGCTTTCTCAGGCTGGTTTTGCACCAGGGCCGCACGCGCACCCGCTGTCTTCGTCATATACGTGTTGGCACAACCCAACAAGGTTATGCCACACACCCAGAAGACAAGGAGCTTCACTGTTTTGTGCGCAGACATTGAGCAGGCGTCGTTGGGCTACCAGCGGACTTTTTTCTTCTCAAACTTCTTGCGCAGCTCCTTCTCGTCGGTCCATTCGATGATGCCGGAGCGGAGGTTGTGAAGTTTGGTCGTCATTTTGTAGTAGACGATTTTGTCGCGGCCGACTTCCTGGACAATGGAGCTGATTTCGCCCGTCATGAGGTAGTCGGAGGAGGCTTGTTGTCCAGGCCCCTTCGCGGCCTCTGCGGCAACATAACCCGATTGCTGGTATTCGTATTCCTCGGCAATTTCCTGGCGGGCGGCTTTGTCCTGGAAAGCAAACCTTCCTGTCTGCGCAAGGTTGACTTGAATTTTGTCCGCCAAGGAGCGCATGTCAATGTGCTCGGAGGTGCTGTTCTTAAAATGGCCGATGACAATAATCGGCCGTCCCTGAATGGTTTGGAAATATCCAGACTCGGACAAAGACTGGACCATTTTTTTGGCAATCAATTGCAAGTCGTTCTCGTTGAAATGGTCCGAAAGCATTTCAATGGTGTTGGGGTCTGCATAGGCGCCTTTGGTAAAAGCGCGTGAGCCCCCACCGCACCCCGTCAGGAGGACAGCCATGAGGACAACCCAACCGTAGCTTCTTCTTCTGTTGTGCATATCTTCTCCCTGCCTGGCCTACGAGGCCCTAGTTCCACTCGCACTGAAAACGGCTGTCCATAAAACGCCATTGGTGCGCAAGCACTGCATCCTGCCTGTAAGCGATGGTTAGCTGGCAAACACTCTGCAATGAAGTACGTGGGTAGTCAAAGTTGTAGGTTTTTGCTTCTGCTTTCTCTTTCTCAGAAAGCTGTCCCGGGTGGCTCAAGGAGGGGTTGGCACTCGAAACCACGAGGACTTTTCTGGGTCCATAGGTTTTGAGCGGCACCAGGCCACCTAAGCGAATTCGGCGAACTTTCCTCGCTACCATCAAATCACTTCTGTCTATCTCTTCCTCGTGCTGAAAACGCCTGCCCAACAATTCGTTGACATCGGCCCTGAAAACCCGGGTCAGCTCACCGTCCTCTATGAAAAAATAGAGGTAGGCTTTTCGAGCTTCCTGGCTGTTTCCCGCAAAGTCTACGTTGACAAGCAACCCAAGCGCCCGGTTGGGCTTCAGTGCATGCAGAGAAATGGCCTGCAAAACCTCTTCCGGAACTTTGGCTTTTTTCAGCCGAATTAAACCTTCGGCGCTGGCATCGCAGGCACAGCGGCGCTCCTCAATCATTTTGACAATCATTTGAGAAGAAAACTGCGCCTGCACAAGCTCCATCACCTCTTTGTCCGTCAATGGCAGCTGCGCGGAGCGCTCATATATTTTCGGCAAGTCCTGGGCATTCCATTGCACAATGTGAATGGTCTCCACTTTCCCCGAAGGAAACGACAAGGCCGCAGGCATGGGTGGCCTCGCCCAAACCTGCAAGGCAACCAAGGCCGCAAACAATGTCATCCACGGTTTCAATGCCTTCCATTTCAATGTCATTTTCAATGTCATTTTCATCAAAAACGCCATCCCAGCCTGAGGCCTACGCGCAACTGAGAAGGCATGGTGCCTTCACCCATCGGCCAGTCCCAGGCTGCTAAAAGTCCCATAATAAAACGCTGCGCCAACAACATGTCTGCACCTAACTCCGGAGAGAGGGCAAACCGGGTTTTGGTGTCCTTTGCAAAGCCTGCTCTTACGGCAATATAAAAACTCATGGGCCATGTGTCTGTCCTAAAACTCGGCCCCATCAGCACCATGAGCCGCTCCGTGTTGAAGGCATAATTGGCCTGCAGCCCTATGGAGGACCAATCCGTCATCCAATAGGAAAGTGTCCCCCCCACATAGAGGGGAGCTCCATCGGCTACCCCCTTCTTCAGGGCGAAGTTGGCGCCCCCTTCTGCCGCGAGGGAGAAGCGGCCTACGGTGGAGGCCGTGTAGCCGCCAAAACCCACTTCAGAGCCTTCTGCCCCGTCTGTCCTGCCTCCTTGCCTCTGGGCAAAACCCTCTGCCGCTCCCAGCATTCCAAGCAAAAATACGATGGCAAATGTTTGAGGCTTCTTCATCATCGGCTCCTTGGGTCCTCAATACGCTTTCTTATTTCTCTTTTTTTGGGCGCTCATTTCAAAGAAATATTCACTTATTTTAAAAACAGCCCGCCCTACAGCCGGGAATGGACGTGTGGCCTTTCGCTTTCTGAGCTGTTTAAAAACGAAAATACCTGCGTTTTTGCACCTTTTTGTGTTTGACCGGGGGGGGCGCGCACTTTATGCTCCCCTTGTTCTCATGCAATGGGTTTTGATGACTTGCGTTCTGGCGGGGGCCTACGCCTCTGCTCCCGCTTTGGAAGGGGAGCCTCCCCGGGGGGGGGGCCATGACGTAGAGCTGGACGCCCATGCCTCCTGGCGCGCTTCCCTCCCTCTTCTGGGCTACTCCAACCCGCTGCGCAAACAGCTGGAGGCCAACTTGCAGCGCTGGGAAAACGAAGGCGAAGCGCGGGCCTTTCTTTTGCCGCCCATTGAGGACATGAGCACTTTTGACTTGGCATACGTCCAGGGGCGTTATGACATTCCCCTGGAAATGCACCCTCTGGTGAGCCACTATGTGCAGTTTTTCCAGGGGGCCGGCCGCAAGTGGTTTGTGCGGTGGCTGGGGCGCTCTACGCGCTATGTGCCCATCATGAGGCCCATTCTGGAGAAGGCCCGGCTTCCAAGGGACACCGTCTACCTCGCGATGATAGAGAGCGGGTTTTCTCCCTATGCCTATTCCTGGGCGCATGCCTCAGGCCCCTGGCAATTCATCCCCTCGACGGGGGCGCACTATGGCCTTCGGCAGGACTTTTGGGTGGATGAGCGCAGGGACCCCATCAAATCCACGGAGGCGGCGGCCCGCTATTTGACGGACCTCTACCGAAAGAAGGGGGACTGGTTTCTCGCCTGGGCCAGCTACAATGCGGGCGAAACCCGCGTGCGGCGCGTCATGGCGCGTCACCAGTCCACGGACTTTTGGGAGCTTGCCCAGGCCAGCAACTTAGCCAAAGAAACCAAACACTATGTGCCCAAACTCATTGCCGCCGCGCTGATGGCCAAACACCCCGAGGCCTTCGGCTTTTCGCGCGAGGAAATCTCCTATCAGCCCCCCTTCGAGTTTGATGAAGTCCTCCTGGACGCCACCACCGACTTGAGCCTCGTCGCCAAGCTGATTGACTGCCCGCTGGAGCTCCTCCAGGGGTTTAACCCGGAACTCCTCCACGGGTATACGCCGCCGGCCTCGCCTTCCCAGCCTTATGTCCTTCGCCTCCCCCGCGGCTTCAAAGCCGCCTTCGAGGGGGCTTATGCCCTCCTCTCCGCCCAGGAAAAGTCCGGCGCACGGCCTTACCTCATCCGCCAGGGGGATACCCTCCGAAAAATTGCGGCCAACGCCAAACTGCCCCCCCTGGCCCTTGCGGAGTTTAACCAGCTCCACCCCAATGCCCCTTTGCGCGCCGGCCAAAACCTGCTCCTTCCGAATGCCGACTTGTTTGACAGCCTTCGCCCCCAAGCCTCACAGTCGGCGCGTCGAGGCAAGCGTCCTGTCGTCTACCGCGTCCGCCCGGGGGATTCGCTCTGGTCCATCTCCCGCAAGTTTGATGTGGAGCTCAAAAGCCTCCAAAGCTGGAACCGCTCCCTGCTGGGCAAACACAAAACGCTGCAGCCCGGAATGCAACTGAATATCCGCCCCTAGAGCGGTTCCAATTTGAAGTGATCTGCTCTTAACGTCGCCCCTGCGAAAGCTTCGGGTCCAGAGCTGCGTGGTTAAGTTCAATAAAGTCAATAGGGTTTCGACTGCACTCCTGGACCCGAAGCTTTCGCAGGGGCGACGGGAAAAAAGGCTCAATCAACCCAGGAGGAGGCGCAGGTTTTGGATGCGCGTCGCCAACTGGCTTCTGTCCATGTTGGCGTAGGCCGGGGGCAAAAGGCTGCGCCGCGTGCACTCTTGTACAGCGACGAGGTTTTGCAACTCCATTTCCAGGGGGTAGGAAGGGGGAATGAAGTCCTCCAGCACAAAAAGCAAGTCCGCCTTGCTGACTTTGGAGCGGCCTTCTGTCGTCGCCAAAAAGTGCGCGCGTACCAGCAAGGCTTCAATGTCGGCGCCGCTGAGGGTTTTGTCCAGGCAAAGCTCCGCAAAATTGTCAACCTCCCTCTCCAGGGCCAGCTTCTGGCACATGGCCGCATAGAGGGCGTTTTTTTCGTCGGCCGTCTGAGGGTGAAACAAGGCCAGGTGCTCCTCAGCCCTTCCCTGGCGCTTTAAGTCAATGGGCAGCTTGTCGGGGCGGCACGTCAACAAAAACCAGATGATTTTTCCCCGGTATTGGGTGTCTCCCATAAACGAGGCCATGGAGGCGAATACGCGGCTGGAGGTGCCGGAATCTCCCGAGGCGTCCCGGTTGCCTAAAAAAGCATCCGCCTCGTCTATGACAACCGCCACCGGCCAGAGCGCCTTTAACACCGCAAAAATCCGCTCCAGGTTCCCTTCCGTTGCCCCCTGCCACTGGCTCCGGAAATTCAAAAACTTCACACACGGAATCCCCACCTCGCCGGCGAAGCAGGTTACCATAAACGTCTTCCCCGTCCCTACGGGGCCGGCCACCAGGTAGCCCATGGGCAGCACCTTCGTTGCCCCCTTCTTCAGGGCATTGGCCGCCCCTTGCAGCATCGCCTTCGCCGCCTCATGCCCCGCCACCGCGCTCAGGCCAAACGAAGGCTCCACAAACTCCAACAGCCCCTGGCATTGCGCCGCAATGGCTTCCTTCTTCGCTTCCTTCAATGCCGCTAAGGAAATTTTTTGGGAGCGGCTTTCAGCAAGGCTGAACAAACGCTCCAGGTGCAAACACGACAAGCCGGAAGTCAGCTTTACAAAAGCATCCAGGCTGAGCTCGGTCAGCGACGTTATTTTTCGGCCCGCCAATTTATGCTGCACAAATTGACGCCGCTGCGCTTCGCCAGGCAGCGACAACTCCACCGTCGTCACATAGGGGTTTTTCACCAGGCGCGCAGAAATGTCTGCCAGGCTTTCGCTTACCAAAACAATGGACACGTCCGCCGCCAGAAATTGGGGGTCCGCCGCCCAGCGCAACAAAGTCACCAACAAAAAACGGTCCTCGGCTGACAAGGAGGCGCCCTCTGAAGCCGGAACCAGCGTCTCTGCAAAGTCGATGACCAGTGCGACGGACTTGCGCTCGCCTATGCGCAGGCGCACAAAAGTCTCCAGCACCTGAAACGCTTTGCCAGGCTCCTTGGGGAGCGCGCCCGAAAACCCGGTGCCATGAAGGGCGTCATAGCCGGCCATGGCGTTGGAAACATCCATCATCGACTTGCCGTCCAAGGCGCGTATCCCCGAGGAGCGGTTGTAGCTGAGGATGTGGTCTCTTCCTGCGAACAACTCCTTGGCCAAAAAGGCGTTTAAGGAGCCGTAGCTGCGCTTTGAGGCCCCCGCTTCCCCTAGGGGGTGTAAGTCCCTCACCGCCCCGTGCAATAAGAAAGTGCATACGGTGCGACTGAAATAGGCGCGGGCCAATTTCTGTGCCCACGCGGGAAAGCCTTCCAGCGACTTTTTATCAACCATCGAAAAATCCTCGGGTGAAACGGCTGCTCCTGCACATGCTGCTTGCTTTTATGCCGCCCTGGGCAAGCAACTCATGGCGCTTCCTGCGGGGGAAGTTGTTTCTGCAAGGTTTTGGGCAGTCGCACATGCTCATTCTCGCTCTTGGGCACCTGCACCTCCTCCACAAGAGGCTCATAACCCTCGGCGGACATGGAGACGCGCCACTTGCCTGCGGTAACCCGGAAAAGACGCGGCCATTTCTGAATGGGGCCCCCGTCTTTGTCCTTCATCTCCTTGTTGTTGAGGAGCAGCTTTACATTGCCGCCTTCTTTGAGCTCTTCGGGTACCTCCACCAATATCTCCCCCGTGGACCTTGGCCACGCCACCACCCCGACTGCCACTGTAAGGGCCAACAAAGCCACCGCCCCTACCCAAGCATATTTCTTCAACGCAGAGCGTTTTGGCTCGGCAGCACTGGGCGGCGTCCGCGTCGAGCGCGTAATAACCGAAGGCTTTGGGGCAAAATCCTCCGGTGTGCGCTTGTTCCTATCGCTGAGCGTCGCAAGCACAGCGGCGGGGGTGGGCGTCGATGCAACGGCCTCGGTGGATTTTGAGGTGGATTGCAAACTCGGCATGGATTTCGACTCAGGCACTTTCTCATGCCTCATGTCCGCCTGCTCCTGCGCAAAATCCGGCTGCGCTTTGGCGTCGCCCGTCAAAGCCTCCGTGGTGCGGACCAGAATGGTGTTGTCCGGAGGCTCCGGCACAACAGCTTGCCCGTTCTCGTCGGTTTGCTCAACGAGTACGGGGTAGTTGCCGCTGGGCTCTATGGAGGCAGGCACCTCCAGGCATGCCTGAAGATGTATTTTCTCTTTTGCATATTGCTGCGCAAAGGAGGTTTGCATGTATTCGGTGAGGTTTTGACGGTCAAAAGTCTCCTCCAGGCCATAGAGGAGATGCCATAAGTCTTCGCCCATCTCGCCGGCATATTGATAGCGCTCCTCCGCATCCCTCGCGAGCGCCTTCATCACTATCCTCTCCAGCTCCGGAGAAATCTCCCGGTTGAGCGTGCTGGGCAACGCGACCTCCGCCTTCCGGACTTTCTCCAACACTGAAAAGTCTGTCTTCCCCGAAAACAAACGCTTGCCTGTCAACAACTCATACAGACAAATGCCAAGCCCAAAAACATCGGCACGCCTGTCTACTTTTTCAGGCGGGCCGCAAATTTGCTCAGGACTCATATAGGAAAATTTTCCCTTGAGTGTGCCTGCTGCCGTTTTCGTGCTTTTGTCCACCGCCTTGGCAATGCCAAAGTCGATGATTTTTACCTCGCCCTCAAAGCCGACGAGGATGTTTTGCAAGGACACGTCGCGATGGACAATGCACATCTCCTTGCCTTGCGCATCCTTGCGGCCATGCGCATAATTCAAACCGTCACAGCAGCGCGCGATGATGTAGCAGGCAGCCGGAATGGGCAAAAGCTTTGCGCTTTGCACGCACCCATCAAACAATGCACGCAAGTCTCTGCCGTGCACATACTCCATGACGATGTAATAGGAGTTGGCCTCCAAATCCTGCCCAAGCTCAAATACCCGGCAGATGTTGGGGTGGTTGAGCTGTACGGTGATTTTGGCCTCATCAATAAACATGGAGATGAATTCGGCGGACTCTGCGACGTGCGGCAAAATGCGCTTAATGGCAACCAGGCGCTCAACACCTCCCGCACTGAGCATCTTCCCCAACCACACTTCAGCCATGCCACCGCTTTTAATGTGGTTGAGAAGAGCGTATTTCTGCCCAAAGGGCGTGGGCTTTATGTTGTATGGGCTTGTCACAAAAAACCTTGAGGCACTGGAAATCCAAATAAATACTCTTCTATGCCCGAAGACAACCTTTCTTTAGACACCCTGCTCCCTCGTCTTCTCGGAAGACAGCTCGCCTCCTCCGCTAGCGGCCGGCCAAAACTGCCGCCGGGTCCATCCTCTTAAGGCGCCGACGAGGAGCCCAAACACCCAATAAGGCTGCCAATAATGCCCCCAAAAGGCCCAGCAGATACCCTTCCAGCGGAAGTGCAAAAAAACTCTGTGGCAACAATGGGCTGCTCCCCAGGGCTTTGAACAAAAAAACATTCAGCACATGTCCGCCACCTACAGCGGCTGCTATTCCAAGGAAAGCCCCTGTGCATGCCAAGGCCAAAGCCTCTGTGGTGATGGACCATGCCAGCTGCGTGGGCGTCGCTCCTACGGCGCGAAAGATGGCAAACTCGCTTTCGCGCAGGCGCAGGGAGTGCGAGAAGCCCTGCGCAATGTTGAAGGTGGCCAAAACGCCAATGAGGAGGGACAGCAAAGACAAGGCCCCGGTGGTGGCCCATACGGCAAACCCCAGCTGCTGTGCCCACTGGCGCTCCCCATCCTCCACCTCAAACCCCATCTGCTCCAACTGCGAAATGACTTTGGGCAAATGCGCGCTGTCGTCTACCTCTATGACGACGGAAGAGTATTGCTCTGCCTCTTTCCCCAATGCACGGTTTATCCGCTTTGCGGACTCCAACGGAATGGAAATGCCGGCTAGAAAAGCCCTCGGTGAAAAGCCTGCTACGAAAAACTCCTGCTCCAGTGTTTCTCCCTCGCCGCGTGCAAAAAAAC
>Ga0209737_10001484_pt1 | contig 16829 bp, 13 predicted proteins | sample TergutCu122P3_FD_187284 | JGI IMG/M metagenome (GOLD analysis project Ga0209737, IMG submission 187284) | Cubitermes ugandensis P3 segment gut microbial communities from Kakamega Forest, Kenya - Cu122 P3 (SPAdes) (version 2) | ecosystem: Host-associated > Arthropoda: Insects > Digestive system...
CGCCAACTCGCGGCGTGGCGAGATATGAATACTTCCGTGTCTCGCCATGCCGCGAGAAGGCAAATACGTTATCGAGAGGGAGCAATTACCTTAATCCCATGTCAGAGGGACGAGGGCATGGGGTCATATCGCCAACTCGCGGCGTGGCGAGATATGAATACTTCCGTGTCTCGCCATGCCGCGAGAAGGCAAATACGTTATCGAGAGGGAGCAATTACCTTAATCCCATGTCAGAGGGACGAGGGCATGGGGTCATGTCGCCAACTCGCGGCGTGGCGAGATATGAATACTTCCGTGTTTTTGTTCGAAATATTCATGATGCAAGTCAGCTAGACGTGTAACTAATGGATCATACAGATAACAGCCAGGGTAAAAATAAGAACCCAATCATCTCAGTAATTCTTGCTGGAGGAGTTGGAACCAGACTTTGGCCGCTTTCGCGAACATATTACCCAAAACAGTTTCTCACATTATCAGACCGCTCTCTTTTCCAAAAAACATATGCCCGTGCCCGCATACTTTCAAATGCTGTAGATATCTATGTTGTGACAAATGTGCTGCACCAGTTTCTTGTACGAACGCAAATAAAAGAAATAGATGAACAATATGAAAAGGTGCATATTCTCTCAGAGCCTGTCGGCAAAAATACTCTACCTGCCATCACTTGGGCTGCATCAGAGCTCAGAGACCGTACAGATGATCCACGAGTGATCGTGTTTTCATCTGATCATTATCTTGAAGATACTGTGACTGGAGAGATAAAGAAAGCAACAGCATTGTGCGATGAGGATATCATTGTTTTTGGTGTACCTCCAACATTCCCACATACAGGATATGGATACATCGCGCCAGGAGAGGTGTTTGCACATGGATTCCGCGTTGCAGCGTTCAAAGAAAAGCCTGATTTTGAAACTGCAACAAAGTATCTCAATGAAGGATATTTTTGGAATAGTGGTATGTTTCTCTTTCGACTTCCTATTTTCTTTTCTGAACTCAAACGGTACCAGCCAGCGTTGTTAGATGCATTTTCAGAACCAGGTTGCCTCGATTACTTGTTGCTCCCTTCAATTTCGATAGATAACGGTCTACTTGAACATTCTACTCGTGTTGCGATGGTTCCACTTACTTCGAGCTGGAAGGATCTGGGGACCTTTAAATCCTGGTATGAGATCTCACAGAAGGATGCAGATCAGAATGTCGGTGTAGATATTACAAGGAATGCAAAACGGAATTTTGTAGAAAGTGGTGATAAAGAAGTTGTACTTATTGATGTAAACGATACTATTGTCGTAGATACAGATGATGCACTTCTGATCTGTAATATGAACTCAAGTGAGCAGATTGGAGACGTTGTAAAACAACTTGCAGCAAGGAAAGATCCTCGTTTGGACATTCACAGCAAGGTTTACCGGCCCTGGGGTTCGTATCACTTGTTAGAGAAAGGAAACAGGTATCTCATGAAAAAAATCACTGTCGATCCTGGAAATAAACTCTCCTTACAACGACATCATCACCGAAGTGAACACTGGATCGTTGTTACAGGTATGGCTGATGTCATTCTTGACGATGCACATCTGATGCTTCGGCCAGGTGAGAGTACATTTGTGCCTGCAGGTATTCGCCACCGACTTGCAAATTCGGGCAAAATCCCTCTAGTTGTTATTGAGGTTCAGATCGGAGAGTATCTTGAAGAAGATGATATTGAGCGATATGAAGATGATTTTGGGAGAGAGTGTGGGCCAAATAACATTATGATTGGAATGGAAGAGGAAATTCAACAACAATAAATTATTTTTGTGGTAAGTCAGTAATAATAACTGATCATATTCTGCTTTGCTTCGCGTTTCTTCTTCTCCAAAAATGAAAACACAGTCTCGTGCTCGACGCCGGAAATAAGCATATCAACCGCATCCAATGCAACACGAATCTGCTCGACATCACCTATCACGGCTACTGTCTTGCCATACACAGAGATAGAAGTCTGTGTCATATCTTCGATCTGTGCGCGAGCTCTGCCATTTCTTCCAATAACACGTCCACGTAGTCGATCCATCTGTTCAGGTGTGGATGCAGCATCACTAATGTCAAGCACTTCAATATAGAGATCATCCTCTTCCAGAAGTACAAATGCACGTTCTGGTGAGAAACCACGAGATATTGCCTGAATTGTTGAAACTGCTCGAATAAACAGATCTGCCTCCTCTCCTTCAACCAGAACAAGTCCACCAGTACTATCGACAGTGATTGTTGTTTGTGTCTGCTTCTCAATATGAGCCTTTACAGAGCCATCTTTTCCGATAAGCACACCAATTCTTTCCTTAGTAATTTTTGTTTCCTGTTGCATACTACAGCTCCCTGATAACGTGTTCATCCAATCGAGCCAAAGGGTGATCTGTAATCTCTGGTAACAGATCACGGGCAGGTATTGTCTCACACTGACTTTCAAAATAACGATTAATATTCTCAATATCTCGAAGCAAAAATGGAATTGCTTTTGGATGATCCGGAGTCACAGCCTGTCCCATATCAATAAGCCATGGTTTATCAGACCCATATAAAATATTAAATTCAGATAAATCCCCATGCACGAGATGTGCTTCTCGATAAAGCACTCTAATATACTCAATGATTGTTCGATAGGTTGCCATTGGATCATCTATGTCGGCATTTCGAAGTTGGGGATAGGGAAGTCCATCTGGCCCTGCAATAAGTTCCATAACCAGAATATTTCGATCCCACACATATGGAGTAGGAACGAAGAGACCAGCTTTTTTTGCACGACTTAAGTTCGAAAATTCCTTCTTCGTCCAAGCAAAAATGACCTCCTTTCGTGATTTTTTAATGTTGGTAAATCTGCGATCACCAACAATGTACTTCTGCATCTGATTAAAATTTGCAGTACGGGTAAGATAGATCTTCACTGCAACAGGACCATTATCAGAGTCACATAGGTACACATTTGCCTCCTTACCAGTAGATATCGGGCCGCCAAAGTTTGATATCCATTTTTTTTGGACGAGTTTGTACAGAGCAAGCAATGTCGCATCATCAAAAACGTCATCTTTGACTTTGCGGGCATCAAGATCCTTGATCTTTTTTCTCATCTCTGATATCCGCTTATCAAAACCTTTCTCACGAGATTCAATACTCAAAATTGCCTCCCGCATGAGATCAACAGATACATAAAAATTGTCATGGAGTTCATAATTCATTATTTGTGACGTGGTATTACACTGTCAGTTGGGTATAATCATGTATGGGTTGCAAGATACTCACGCACAGGAGTTAACATGTCAATGAGGTATCGAGCAACAGTTTCTTTCAAATCTGCAGGGTGAATAGAACCATTAAGGTATGAGGCCTCGATCTCTTCATATGAGCCAAATGTCACATTTCCTCCAAATTTCTCAGAACGCTCTACTGTCACTGTTTCGATACGTGGGAAGATGTGATAATGAAGTATCTGAAGAACGGGATTTTCTTCGACTTCAGGAGGACAAAATGCTTTTTTCATCTTTTTCCTGATGCTCTCTTCACTCTCTGCAACAGAGATATCATTTCCAAGAGAGGATGACATCTTCTTTCCATCAATACCACTGATAATTGGAAGGTGAATACAGGCAGGCGCTGTATATCCCTTTTCAGGGAGATGCTCACGAGCTAACATATGAATCTTTCTCTGGTCAATACCTCCAACTGCCGCGTCAACACCGAGCACAGCAATATCTGCCATCTGCATGATTGGATACACCAACTGTGACACAGTTGGATGATCCATCTGACGACCAACTTCATCCATGCTACGCTTTGCGCGATTTACTGTGACTTGTTGAGTAAGTTCATGAACAAGAAGTTGGTACTCAGGAGAGAGCTGAACATCAGTCCCAAGTACATAACGCACATCTGTCAGTCCAAGCCCTTCAAAGCACTGTCTATTATATTCAGCAAGTTTACGAACCTCCTCCATCGTTCCTTTACGATTCAAAAAAGCATGTAAGTCTGCGAGAAGCACGATTACTTCAAAACCAGCATGTTTGAGATCAATTAGTTTATTGATAGTTGTTACGTGGCCGAGATGAATTTCACCACTGGGTTCATAACCACAGTACACCTTTTTTTGTGGTTTACTTATAAGATGACGGAGATCTTCTTCTGTGACGATCTCTTCAGTATTGCGAACTGCTAGCGTGTACGCATCCATCAGTATATGTCTGTTTGACAAGGCGTTTAAAACTCACGACGATGTACCTATTTATTCTCTCCTGCACAATTCATATGTGAATGAAGGGATTTAAGCAGAAACCTCAAGAGCAAAGAGCTCACCCAATAAACTGGACGCAGGTTCTTGTCGCCGCATTTTGTGTTATCATGGCAGTAGGTATGGTTGTTTCAATGTTTGGAACATCATGGCTTAACTTCTTTACCACGGTAAAAGAAAATGACAGAGTAGTAGTTGATTTTACCTTCTATGATGAATTAGATCGACCAGTTGTTACGACCTCACAGAGTATCTATCAAAGAGCTGTAGAAAGAAATGATATTATCTTCTTTGCTGGCAAAATGACACTTATTGCAGGTACAACAACACAAAGGAATCTCGTTCCAATCGATGTTTTCAGCCAATACACCCCAGGATCCATGGAATTTGGACTATTCGGACCTGAGATTGATGAGATGAACTATGCTGTCATAGGTCAAAAAGTTGGCTCGTCAATAAATGTTGCTATTCCAATGTCTGTAGACCTTGTGCGATTTATGGATAATGAGCAATTCATACGAATTGCAGGAGATATCCTGGATCTCGTGCAAGTCGGCGATCAGTTACCGATTTCATTCTCTGAAGATCCTCAGATAGTACTCGACGATGCAGTTCCTGAAACGTACCTGCGAACAGCAACTATCGTTGAGATAACTGATGAAGGTGTCACACTAACCTATGGATACCCATATGTTGCTCTTACCATCTCCGAGATGAGAGCAACATAAAAGAAAAACCTATAATCACTTTTTTACAGTTTTCACGGTAGATGAAAACGAGTATATTTCTCAGTTACTAATTGTACATCCAGACATGTTCCTTACATTCAATGAGGTTCCCATTAGCAATAAACGAGTTTTAGTGCGTGTTGATTTCAACTCTCCAATAGAGCCTGGGGTTGGTGCTATTCTTGACGACAAACGATTTCGTGAGCATCTACAAACGATACAAGCTCTCGAATCGTCAGTGTGCATTATTCTCACTCATCAGTCACGCCCAGGAAAGATGGATTTCACATCTTTGGAGCTTCATGCTATACGGCTTGAACAACTTCTCCGGCGGCCGGTAACCTTTGTTAGTGATATCATAGGCTCTGCTGCTTATGAGGCTGTTTCAAACGCTCAGTCAGGCGATGTGCTCATGCTTGAAAACCTCCGTTTCAATGCTGAAGAAAATCTCACATTGTCACCGGAGAATGCAGCAAGTACATATTTCATCAGAAAATTAGCAGGGCTTGGAGATGTCTACATTAATGATGCATTTGGAACAGCACACAGATCACAGCCAAGCATTGTTGGACTCCCAGAGCTACTTCCTTCGGCTGCTGGACTTCTCATGGAGCGTGAAATCCAAAATCTCTCGCGAATATTCACCGATGCACCCCGCCCAATTACATTTGTACTTGGAGGTACAAAGGTAGATGATTCACTAGCTGTTGCAGAGAATGTTTTGAAATGCGGAATTGCAGATAACGTGCTTTTCATTGGAGTCGTTGCAAACCTCTTTTTTATCGCACAAGGATATAACATTGGAGGACCTTCTAAAGACCTTATCAAAAAACTTGGATACGAAGCAGAGATCGAACGTGCAAGGCATATTCTTCAAACATATCCTGGTAATATTTGCATCCCAACCCATGTCGCAGTGCAGGAAAACGGGGAGAGAACTGAGTATTCGGTAAGTCAGATCCCTGAGAACTGCCCAATATTTGATATTGGAACAGAAAGCCTCCCAGCATGTATTGAGCTGTTTAGAAATTCAGGAACTGTTGTGTTAAATGGACCAGCAGGAGTTTTTGAACAAGCAAACTATGCCTTTGGAACAAATGAAATCATTAAATACGCATCATTAGCTTCTTTCTCAGTTGTTGGAGGTGGACACACCGCAGCAGTAACAGAGCGCCTGGGACTTGCAGATACATTCAGCCACATCTCAACAGGTGGTGGAGCATGTATTGAATTCCTTTCCGGAACAAAACTTCCTGCTATTGCTGCACTTGAAAGAAGTCAGGAGAGATTCAAATATCAGACAGAGTAGCACATGATAATGTTTAGATTAGATAGGAGTTCTGCTACGTTTGTCAATCATAATATCCAAGTACCTCGCTTTAATTAATTGTTTGAAGTTGACAAATATGTAAGTCATGTTAATTTTTAGATTACTCCTATCAGAATTGATTTATATATCATGTCTCAAACTAATATTATCAAGTGCGCTATGAACCTTAACTACACTCCCCCCGCTCCTTCAACCCATAAGAGGCTTACAATATGCTTTTAATACTGATAATCGATCCTGATAAAACACTAACACCATTTATTACAGAATCGTTGCTCTCAATAGGAAATGTTCATGTTGATTCAGTTGTATCAGGGGATGAAGCATACGAAAAAATGAAAAATCAGAAATATACATTTTTAATTTCAGACTATTCATTTGGTAATGATGATGTCGTCTCTTTTTCAGCACGGTTACGAAACAGTGATATCAGTATTCCATATATAGTCGTTACATCAATGGATGGCGAAGATTACGCAATTGATGCATTAAATGCAGGAGTTTCAAAATACATCAAACGTAACAACGCAAATGTCCAAAAACAGATCTGGGAGCACTTTACAGCATATCATGTAAATCATGAGATCAAGGAAATTTTGCGAGAAAGCGAAGATCAGTACCGAGTTGTCGCGGAGTTAACTTCTGACATTATACTGATTTGTTCAAATAATGAGTTTGTCTATATCAATCCCGCTGGACGCAATATACTAAACCTTGTAGACATAAAAGATGTGTCGAAATTTCTGACAATTGGAGAGCGAATTGAAGGAAGTCAAGCAATAACCCATGGTGACGACATATCTTTACTTGGAGTTAAGAAAGTATGGCACGTTCGCGTTACAGTAACAACAACCGATGGAATTATTGAAACTGAAGCAGCAGTGCTTCCGATAACACATGAACACGCTTACGCAGAATTCATTATCATCAAGCACTTTGCTCCACAAGAAGCAGATGGAACACAACTGGATACAACAAAACTCGTACTTTCAATAACTGATAGAAATGAACAAATTAGACGCGATGCAGCAGCTCAAATGGCGAAGCTCGGTAAATTTGCTGTTGAACCTTTGTTGAAAGCAATGAAAGATATCCGGATTGATGACATGTTTGTGCGTATGAGCGTTGAGCAGACAATTGCAGATACCCTTGGAGAATTAGGGGCAGAAGCAATTCCAGCTCTCACAAATGCATTGCAACACAATCCTGACTGGCACATCCGTTCTGCTGCTGTTGATGCCCTTGGAGGTATTGGAGATCCAACTGTTGTTGATGTGCTCTCACTTACACTGTTGAACGACGAGGATTGGAATGTACGCAGTAGCGCTGCTGAAGCACTTGGTAAGATTGGAAATGTAGATGCAATTTCTGCACTTGAAGAAGCACTTGAAGATCCAAATGATATGGTGTGTATGTATGCAAAAGAATCTCTTTCTCTGCTGAAAAGAGAATGAGTGAGGGTATTACGTCACAATAGTGTCAGATGCGTGATCGAGGAGGAAGAGATACGAAACATATAAAATTAATTCCTGAACTAAATCATCTCGTATTATGTGCTACTGATATCGCTAAGACCGCAGCATTTTATCACTCCCTTCTTGGCATTGCGATGTCAGAGATAGAACAGCTACAGCACGAGACACCTGTTACACAGCTTGCTAAATATGCTCTTGGTTCACTCCCACAACCAGTTCTCGGATTTCTGAAACCAACGATTGCTTCTCACCTAAAAGCAGTCTCAACCCAGATGTGTTATCTTCGAACAACAGGAGATGCACCTCTTCTTGTGCTGATGGCAGAGGAAGATTATGAAACACAGACACCCATCTCAGTATCTGGAAATACCGTATACAAAACGAGTTGGTTACTCAGTCCAAAAGCTGATGCAGAGTCACTAGCTTGGGATTTGAGTGAGAGTGAGATCTGGTTTACGTGGGCAGACGTTGGCTCAGATGGACGAGTGTATACACCAGAATTGAGTCACTCACTGTTTTTAAAAGATCCTGATGGTAGACTTGTTGAGTTGATTCCAAACCAAAATGAAACTGAAGAAACTCCCATTATTTCAAAATTTACAGAGCGAACCAGCAGACTTCTTTATCCAACAATATACACTGATAATCTTGATGCATGGGGAATTTTTATGAATAATGCATTCAAGATCAAGGAAGCAGATGGTACATTTTATCAACATGATTCTGGAGCTACTTCTGAGATCATGTCATGGAAGAGCAGGACAGCAGAGTGGCCACTACTAGCAGTCATACGTGAGACAAGTCCAGATGGAAAGAAGACTGCGTATGGTGGGTATGGACTTAACCATATCGGATATACAGGCCCAAAAGAAGAGATTGGAATTGCATGCAACAATGCAGAACCAGTCATTGACCATAAACCACTGCGACCAGATAAGTCATATGAATACTATCACTGTCAGGGTCCTGATGGCATCTCACTCGAGTATATGACTCAAATAACATGAACAAATCAGTCTCCTGGAAGATTGTAGCAGGACATGGTGCTCATATAAAAGCAAGCTTACACACGCTACGAATCAGTCAGCAAGGATTAATTGAAGAGACTCCACTTGCTGACTTAGATCATCTTCTGTTATATGGGGGACATGTGCTTCACACCTCTACCATTTTACATTTGTTAAACACGGGTGTATTCATCTCATTCTATACAACCGATGGAGAGTTAATAGGAGCGATAACGCCCCCTTCCTCCTTTATTCATACTGATATTCGTGCAGCTCAGCTAAAACGCACAGCACATCCTTTTGATCTCGCCAAGCGGTTTGCATATAAGGCGATGCAGGAAAGAATCCAAACGATTGAGCAGTACGATCGGAAATATAAGATGAATTCTGTTTCTTTGCTTCGTTGCGGAGAGATGGATATTTTGTACCAGACCTTGTATGAAACTGAATTCCTCATAAAACTCGACGAGCTCAGACGAGTGCATCGTCTTGTGCATGATATGTACTATGAGATCTACGCACGACTTTTCGATCCTGGACTTCAGTTTCGGAGGCGAGCAGGTGGACCTTATCAGGATCCAGTCAATGCCATGCTTTCACTTGGGTACAGCATGATGTCATCATGTGTGTTTGCGTCGCTCCAAGGTGCATTTTTAGATCCAAATGAAGGACTTCTCCATTCTGGCTATCTTGGTCTTGTACATGATATCGCCGAGCTGCACAAAACAGAGATGATAGATGTCCCTTTGATTTCCTATCTTCAAGCTCATCCTCCATCAGATCAGGACGTCACATGGAATTCGAAGCGATGTTCACTTTCAAGCAGGTTTATTTTACATCTTTCAGCACAATTCAGTGCAACAATTGATAAGAAGAAAATTGATGCTCATGTGCAGCAATTTGTAGCAAGTATGTAACTGTTCATCTTTTTATACATCTTATTGTGTCTTGTTTAGGAGGTGGCAGAAGAATGTGGGTGGAGTTCTGCATAATTGTTCGGGGAAGCGGGAAATATCGTTACGCATGCACCGTTTTGAGTACATTTCGGAACGGGAATTGCAGACATTTCTTAAAATTCATACATTTGGTTGTTTTGGAAAAGAGAAAATGGTACTTATCTTTGCTGGTAAAAGAAGGTCAATAGTTACAGTTTTTTACTATCACTGCCAGAGCAGAACATGGCGGGCGTATCGCTCCATATGGAGAGACACAGGCTGAGCCTGGATCAAGCTGGTCACATACACGATCTGTTATCTCCCATTGGATGAGTACACGCTACACGGGCGAATTTATGGGCGTGTGGGAAAAGTATACAATCCAAGTTTTAATGCTACTGAATTTAGTAACATTAGGAATGAGGGGTACGCAAATATAACATCACATCAGTTATTCATTGTTAGACAAGCGGATGGGTATCAAAACACAAAGTATATATATTATTTTTACGCGCGTCTACATATGATCAAGAGGATATAACAGAAAAATCATAGAATTTACGTACAATTTTGGACTATTTTTGAATAATGTGAAAAACAGAATGTTCTCATTCGAAAAATATATATATTAATTTTACCTTACTATACGTTATGACAGAAACAAAAATTACGCTAACAATTCAAGAAGCAGTACAGAATGAAGATGTAGGTCGTGATATTGCGAGAATGTCTTGGGATGCAATGGACCGACTCGGCCTATCTCGGGGAGATATTATTGAAATTGAAGGACTCCGAAAAACCTACGCAGTTGTCTATCCAGTCTCAGCCTCATGGAATGATACCCTCTATATAGATGGAAATATTAGACGAAGAGCAGGTATTGGAATAAAAGAGCAGGCAGTAGTCAGGCGAATTGAGGCAAGTCCAGGAAAAAAAGTAACATTTCAGATAATATCAGATACACCTGTATCAGATACAGCGCAGATTGCACAGTACCTCAAGGAACATCTTGGTTCTGAGTATCTCTATCCTGGAAAGATGTACAAGATCCCAATTGGACAGCAACAAGCAGATCCATTTGATGAAGTGTTTCGATCATTTGGATTGTTCAGAGGAGGATTTGGAAGTTATGGACAAACAACCTATCTGGTTGTAGCAGTTGCAAAGACCGATCCAGATGGCCCGATATCCATCTCTCCAGACACCAAGATATCAGTGACAGTTGGAAGAGAACAGACACGAGGAAGTACTCCAGGTCAGCACACGAAGAGCTCACATGAAAAACATGAGCAGGGGTCGTATATTCCAGACATCCATTACGAAGATATTGGAGGACTTGAGCGTGAGCTTTCACTTGTTCGTGAAGTAATCGAGCTTCCACTAAGGAACCCTGAGCTCTTCGAGCGACTTGGAATAGAACCACCGAAAGGTGTTTTACTCTATGGTCCTCCTGGAACTGGAAAAACAATGATTGCAAAAGCTGTTGCCAGCGAGGTAAATGCACATTTCATTTCACTATCTGGTCCTGAGATCATGGACAAATACTATGGAGAGAGTGAAGGTAAACTCCGTGAGGTCTTTGAGGAAGCAGAAGAACATGCACCAGCAGTTATTTTCATTGATGAGATCGACTCCATCGCTCCAAAGCGGGAAGAGACAAAAGGTGAAGTCGAACGGAGGATTGTTGCCCAACTACTGACCCTGATGGATGGTTTGAAAAGTCGTGGACGTGTTATCGTTATTGGTGCAACAAACCTTCCAGATAACATCGATCCAGCTCTTCGCCGTGGAGGACGATTTGACAGAGAGATCGAGATTGGAATCCCTGATGTTGCAGGAAGACTTGCAATCTTTCAGATTCACACCAGAAACGTACCCCTTGCACTTACAGGTATCACTATAGAAAATGAGAAACTCAAAAGTGCAGAAAAGAATCAGCTACATCGCATTGAAGAAGAAATCAAACATATTGACGAAAAGATAAAATCTCAGAGTGAACATGATCAAAACAATATCGGCTATGGTAAAGATTATGAAAAACAATTAAAAGGCTTACACGAACAGAAAAGTGAAGCTGAAAATAGCATACGACGCAGATTATTTCTTGAGCCTTTTGCAGAGCGCGCGCATGGATTTGTAGGAGCTGATATCAGCCTTGTCGTGAAAGAAGCAGCGATGCATGCTCTCCGACGAGCCCTCGAAAAAGTCAATCCAAAAGACCTCAAAGAAGGAAACATCGATCAGAAAATCATCTCAGGTATCGTTGTAACACTGGATGACTTCCAGTATGGCATGTTGCATGTTGAACCCTCAGCAATGCGTGAAGTTCTCATTGAAATTCCAGACATAACCTGGAATGATATCGGTGGAATGGAGAGCGTAAAACGTGAGGTACAAGAAGCAGTAGAGTGGCCGTTAAAATATCCACAGGTGTTTTCGCACCTTAAAACCAAAGAGCCAAAAGGTATTCTTCTCTTTGGTCCTCCAGGGACTGGAAAAACCCTCATCGCAAAAGCAGTTGCTCATGAGAGCGAATGCAACTTTATCTCAGTAAAAGGCCCAGAACTCATGAGTAAGTGGGTCGGAGAATCTGAAAAAGGAATTCGGGACATATTCAGAAAAGCGCGGCAAGCATCACCATCGATCATTTTCTTTGATGAAATCGATGCACTACTTCCAAAACGAGGAACTCACGTGGATTCAACTCATGTTACAGAAAGCGTCGTCTCTCAGGTTCTCACTGAAATGGATGGAATCGAGGATCTACACAATGTAACAATTATTGCTGCAACAAATCGTGCAGATATGCTTGATGAGGCAGTACTTCGACCAGGGAGAATTGAGCGTCATATCTATGTAAGACCTCCAGATGCCGCAGGTCGCAAGCAGATATTTGAAGTGTATCTTTCAGATGCAGATCTGATCTTGACATCAAGTGTTAATGTGGACGATCTTGTTTTGCGCACAGATGGATATGTAGGTGCAGATATCGAAGCACTAGTGCGTGAAGCAAAACTTGCTGCCATGCGTGAGTTTATCAGACTTATGGAAGGACGAAGTTCACAAGAGATAAATGAGGCTGTTGCGAACCTACGTGTCACAAAAGCACACTTCGATGAAGCATTCACCCGTGTGCGTGCGTCAGTAAACAGGGAAGCTCGTGAAATGTACGAACAACAATCTTGGCAGGTATTATACACGAGTGAAGAATGTGAGCTATTAGAAAATGCCAGAAACATTATAACATATGGCAGAGCAAATGCTGAGAATAACATATCATACAAAGAGCTCTCTCATCTTGTCTATGAATCAAATACAAAAGATTTCAAGGCTATTCAGAGTTTAATTGAAAAAATAAAGACTGCGTAATGAGACACATATCACAGTGAGCAATGTAATGACAGATAAATTTCCAGATGGTATCCGTAGTATTGAAGAATTGCTTTCACATATACTTTCAAATACATTTCAAGGCAGAGAACCAGGCCCAGGAATAATGGGGATTAACATCATTATTGCGGGGGAGAATGTCCCATCCATGCCTGGTCGTCGTGGAGGTGGATCACCTCCCCACGACATCGAAAAGCCAGAAATTGAAGTGATAGAATCAGATGGATGGGTAATCTTAACCTGTCCATTGCCAGGCCTTGAAAAAGAGCACATCAAAATCGCATTTGGAGAGGGACAGATTCACATCGTTGGATTCAATGGAGATCGTCGATATAAAACCTCTGCTCCAATTCCAGATGTCGATCTAAACTCGTACAAACAAACGCTCCACAATGGTGTCCTCGAGCTCTCCTACCGTTTAGCAGACGCTACAACTGAAGACGTGGAAAAAACAGAGAAAAAAGAAAACATCGAGATGTAATCGATATCATTTTCTTTTTTAATACATTTACTTCTTGTAATGGTAACAGACAGCAATAGCACCTTACATGATGCCCTGTAACTTCAGCTCAAGGAAATCGAGACCACGGCGTATATCATCCATATTCTTTCCACCTGTCAGAATGATCTTTCCTGATGAAAAGAGAAGAGCAACGATTTTTGGATCCTGAATGCGGTACACGAGACCTGGGAATTGTTCAGGTTCATATTCAATGTTTTCAAGGTTTAATGTAACAACTACCTTGTTGAGATTGATATAGTTTCCAATATCATATGAACAGACAATATTTGTAACTGTCACCTCAGGCTTTTCATAGCATTCAACACCAGCATCGCGCATTTTACCAATGATCTGGGTAAGCCCTTCGTCAAGAGCAGAGTTTTCCCGGATTCCTGTAAGCACTACCTTTCCAGATGAAAATATAAGCGAAGCCATTTTTGGTGATTCAATGCGATATACAGCTCCAGGGAATCGTTTTGTATTGAGCTCACAGTTTTCAATTTTCGATGAAATTAGCTCAAGATCAATAGAATCAGCAACAGATCCAGATGCCACAATATTTTCGATCTTCAACGATTCATATTGTTTATCAGACATTCCTGATCTCATAGGATCTTATGAAGCATAATACTATCTCGTGTCATATTGTGGATTTGCACATATAAAATATATTATTTTTATTATATTTCATCAATTATAAGGTGTGTGCAGAGGTTGCACCACTATATAAAGTCTTGCATATCTGGCACATATTTGATAACATTTCACATGAAATACTATGTAATATGCATTTTGATCTTTGTAGGGACGTCAAAGATTATGACGAGCTCTGTCAGAAATTTACAATACATGTTCCAGAATATTTTAATTTTGGATATGATATCATTGATTCCTGGGCACGAGCAGATAGAAATAAACTCGCAATGGTGTGGGTTGATTCTGAGGGTAGAGAGAAGAAGTACACATTCCATGATCTGCGCAACCTTTCAAATGGAGCTGCAAATATTCTTTTAAAATATGGTATTGGGCGAGGAGATCGCGTCATGCTAATGCTTCATCGCGTGCCTGAGTGGTGGATCTTTGTTATCGCGCTCATTAAACTTGGTGCTGTTGTATGTCCAGCTCCAACGATGCTGACAACAAAAGATCTTGAGTACCGACTCAATATCGGCAAATTCACAATGATCATTACTGACAGGGAAAATGCTGATAAAGTTGAGAGAATCTGCAGACTCTGCCCAACAGTAAAGCACCGAATGCTTATAGATGGAGAACTGCCATCTTGGATAAGTTATCCATATGAATTACTCTATCCAGCTCCAGTAACTCGAAACAAGATCAGTCTACCTGAGCCGATTAGAACACACAGAGATGATCCTATGCTCATCTACTTTACATCTGGCACGACTGGAGAGCCAAAGATGGTGCTTCATAATCATGCACACCCACTTGGGCATCTCGTAACTGCTGGACTCTGGCAGACATTACATGGAAATGATCTTCACTTTACCTCGGCAGATACCGGCTGGGCAAAATGTGGTTGGGGTAAGATCTTTGGTCAATGGATCATTGGTGCATGTGTATTTGTATATGATATTAGAGGAAAGTTCAGTGCAACAGAACTACTGCCAATGATTGAAAAATATGAAATTACGACATTTTGTTGTCCTCCAACGATCTATCGGATGCTTATCATTGCAGATCTTGCAAAATACGATCTGCGATCCCTTCGCCACTGCACATCTGCCGGAGAGCCCCTGAATCCAGATGTAAACAGGATCTGGAAAGAAGAAACAGGACATGCAATTTATGAAGGCTATGGACAGTCAGAGACATGCTGTTGTATTGCAACCCTGCCATTCATGCAGCATAAACCTGGTTCAATGGGACGACCTCTTCCTGGCTGGAATATCGAACTTCATGACGATGAAGGAAAGTCTGTTGGTATTGGGAATGAAGGAAGAATTGCAATTAAGTTAGATCCCTGGCCAATTGGACTTTTTACAGAATATATTGATAATGATGAAGCAAATTCAGAATCATTCCAGAATGGATTTTATTATACTGGCGATAAAGCCTATCTCGATGAAGATCAGTATTTCTGGTTTGTTGGAAGAAATGATGATGTGATTAAGAGTTCAGGGTATCGTATCGGACCATTTGAGGTGGAAAGTGCGCTCCAGGAATTCTCAGCAGTGCAGGAATCAGCAGTTGTTGGCTCGCCTGATCCAATTCGAGGAACAATAGTCAAAGCATTCATAGTGTTGAAGCAGGGATACACCCCAAGCGAGCAGATGGTGCTTGACATTCAAAAGCATGTAAAACGAGTTACTGCTCCATATAAGTATCCACGTGAGATCGAGTTCGTTGAAGAACTGCCAAAAACGATATCAGGAAAGATCAAAAGAGCAGAACTGCGGGAACGAGAGCTGCAAAAATACCGACAGAAAAATTGAAACTAATGTTACTTTTTTGTAACTATTCAGCTCCCTTACAAACCGATTGATCGATATATGTAAACGTTCAATGTTTTTTGTATGGAATGTGCCTCTTGTGAATTTCTTCTCTCCCTGTCTTGTACTCTTCAAAAACAGGAACAAAAAATCAAAGAACTGGAAGACTTTATCGAGAAACAGGCACAAACTATTCTTGACCTTCAATCCCGTATAACCGAACTTGAAGCTCAACTTGGATTAAATAGCGAAAATAGTAGTTTTCCTCCCTTTCGTGATCTTGTTCCTCCTCCTAAACCCATTAGTCTTCGTAAACAGAGCAGTAAAAAGGCAGGTGGTCAAAAAAACGTAAAGGAGTAACCCGGACTCTCTCTCCTACGCCAGATGAAACTATCCTCCTTACACCTGATGTGTGTACTTGTGGCTGTTCGTTGTCAGAAGCAAAAACGAATAAGATGATACGCCGTCAAGTTTTTGAAATTCCTGTTATTCCCGTCCATTTCACTGAGTACCAATCCGAAGTGAAGAAATGTCCCCGCTGCTCTCGCACCGTTTCATCACCATTTCCTGACAGCGTTGAAAATACGATCAATTTTGGCTCAAATCTGAAGGCAATTTCCTTGTTATTTGAGTACCGAACATTTCATCCCATATGATCGACTTGTTCAAGTGTTTCACGACCTGTATGGTTTAGATATAAGCCCTAAAACCATTGAAGGGTTTAAATCCAAGGCTTCTGCCTCACTCGTTG